>JACCDM010090131.1_pt1 | contig 13922 bp, 15 predicted proteins | sample 7445851 | NCBI WGS metagenome assembly JACCDM01 (sample SAMN15323438, study PRJNA562643) | freshwater metagenome | isolation source: river surface water | place: USA:Blue River Watershed | collected 2017-08-16
GATCTCAGCGAACACTGTTAGGGGTTTACTAAAAAACAAGAAATAAGCTGGACAAATTGTCCGCTTTGAATCCAGGCATGCTATTTGGACTGTAATTGTATTAATTTGCCCATCATAAATCCCGTAAATCATGAATCTCGGAAAGGAATTTGAAAAGTTTGCCATCAAGGAGAGGGGAATTTCCAGCAATACACTGCATGGATATACCAATCACATGGTTACCAACCTTACTCCAAACATCATTGAGGAGAGACCCATGAACATTGCAGTAATGGATGTATACAGCAGGCTGATGATGGACAGAATCATTTTCTTAGGCTATCCCATCACAGATGAGGTTGCCAATATCATCACTGCACAATTACTGTTCCTTGACAGTACAGACCGCACAAGAGATATTCAAATGTACATCAACAGTCCGGGTGGATCTGTATACTCCGGACTCGGAGTGTACGACACCATGCAATATGTGACTCCAGATGTATCCACCATTTGCATCGGAGTGGCTGCCAGCATGGCGGCAGTATTGATGTGTGCTGGAACCGCAGGCAAGAGAACAGCCCTGAAACATTCCCGTATCATGATGCATCAGCCAAGTGCAGGTGCAGGCGGACAGGCAAGCGATATTGAAATCACCGTCTCACAGGTCAGAAAATTAAAGCACGAACTCTATGAAGTGGTAGCACAACACAGCGGACAACCGGTAGATAGAATTGCTAAAGATTTCGACAGAGATTTTTGGATGACCGCTCAAGAGGCAAAGGAATACGGACTGGTGGATGAGGTACTCCTGCTCAATCCCAAAAAGAAGAAAGCGTAAAAGAGAAGAAAATGAACAAGTACAATACAATCAGACTCGACGAAGAACATGAACCGACAGAAAATGGAAACATGATGGAAAACATGTTGTCTGTTGCCAAGTTCGATAAGAAATTCATCGAACAGAGAAAGGTATTTCTCTGGGGGGTGGTGGATGACAAATCCGCCAAGGATATCACAGCACGCCTGATGTACCTGGATGCAGTGGATCCGGGCAAAGAAATCAAGTTCTACATCAACTCACCCGGCGGTGTTGTTACGAGCGGTATGGTCATTTACGATACCATGCAAATGATCAAATCACCTGTTTCAACCATCTGCATGGGCATGGCAGCATCCATGGGATCCATTTTGTTGAGTGGCGGTAAAAAAGGAAAAAGATACATCTATCCCCACGGCGAAGTGATGATTCATCAGCCTTCAGGGGGCGGACAAGGCACATCTGCTGATCTTGAAATCATGGCAGAACAAATCAGAAAAATAAAAGCGCTGGGAGCAAATATTCTTGCGGAGAACTGTGGACAAACATTTGACAAAGTCATGAAAGACTTTGACAGAGATTATTGGATGAATGCAGAAGAATCCGTGAAATATGGTATTGTTGATGGAGTGGTGAAATCAATCTAACAAGTACAAACCAACATATGGCCAAGACTACATTGCATTGTTCATTCTGCGGCAAAAACCGTGATGAGGTGAAAATCCTGATTGCAGGCCAGGAAGGTCATATTTGCGAATCCTGTGTAGACCATGCAAAAGAAATTGTTTTCCAGGAAGTAGAATCAAAAAAAGACAGCAAATCAGGTTTCAAACTCACTGTAAAAAAACCCATCGAACTGAAAAATCATCTCGATGAATATGTAATCGGTCAGGATGAAGCAAAAAAAATACTCGCTGTAGCTGTTTACAATCATTACAAACGACTGAACCAACCCGCAGGAAATACAGGCAAACAAAGCAAAAAGGGTGAAAACAATGATGAAGTTGAAATTGAAAAAAGCAATGTCATCATGGTTGGTGAAACTGGAACAGGAAAAACCCTGCTTGCCAAAACCATTGCAAAACTCTTGAATGTTCCTTTTGCCATTGTCGACGCCACTGTTTTTACAGAGGCAGGTTATGTAGGAGAAGATGTTGAAAGCATCCTGACGAGATTATTGCAAGTTTGCAACTACGATGTGACTGCAGCAGAGAGTGGCATTGTCTACATCGATGAGATTGATAAAATTGCCAGAAAAACCGATAATCCATCCATCACAAGGGATGTAAGCGGAGAGGGTGTCCAACAGGGACTCCTCAAATTATTGGAGGGCACCGATGTGCTGGTTCCCCCTCAAGGCGGAAGAAAACACCCCGATCAAAAACTCATCAAAATCAATACCCAAAACATCCTTTTCATTTGCGGAGGTGCGTTTGATGGAATCGATAAAGTCATTGCAAGAAGGGTCAACACCAATGCCATTGGCTTCAATGTCAACAAGTCGGTTCAGGAGGAAATGAAAAACAATCTGCTGAAATTTGTAAATGCACAAGACCTTAAATCATTTGGATTGATCCCTGAACTCTTGGGAAGATTGCCTATAGTCACTTACCTGGATCCGCTTGATAAAGCAACGTTAAAATCAATTCTTACTGCACCCAAAAACGCATTGATCAAACAATACAGAAAGTTATTTGAGCTGGAGGGAATTGATCTGAAAATAGAAGAAGAGGTGTTGGAGTTCATGGTCGACAAAGCAATGGAATATAAACAGGGTGCACGCGGACTCCGATCCATTTGTGAAACGATGCTGACAGACGCCATGTTTGAATTGCCCTCATCCAATAAAAAAGAATTCACCCTTTCCTTGGCATATGCAACCAAGAAATTTGAACATGCTAAAATGAATGTTCTGAAAGTTGCTTGATCATGAAAGAGCTGGTTGAGCAATTGATGCAAGAAGTGGAACTAACCGAAAAACAGGCAATCCAATCCATCCATATCATCAAAGAGTTTGCAAAAAAGAAGCTTCCTGTTTTCTCCAAAGCGATCGATAAACTGTTCGATAAACACGGACCCAAACAGGAAGATGATTTTCTGGATTAAATTCCGAAATCAATGTAAGGCGCTGCTTTCATCACTTCACTTTCAAGCAGGCTTCCAATCTTTAGCAATTCCTCGACACCGTTGATTGATCCATGCATGTTGATATATGCCAATACTGATTTAGCAAAAAGATGGCCGATATAGGGGTGCCGCCTGAACTCCTGATAAGTCGCTTTGTTGATTTGAATTTTGATGGGCGCATATCCATTTTTAATTTTTAAACGACTCCTCAGCTTTAAAAAATTACTGTCAGCCAATCCATAGACCTCTTTCAGCTGATCAACGGAGATGTATCCCCCCAGCCGTTCTCTGTATTTTACAATGCGTGCGGATAATTTTTCACCTATTCCAGGCAATCTCTCCAATGAGGCGCTGTCAGCAGTATTGAGATCCAATACCTCCAACAATCCTTTTGATTGTTTTTTACCAACCACATTATATGGTGTTGGCTGAAACCTCGCATGCTTGAATCCCACTGATCCATTTTGTTGAGTCGCTTTTCCCTTCAATATGATTTTCTCCATGCTATCCAGCTGCACAATAGAAAAATTCAAGGGCTCCAGCGGATCTGGTTCCCCCGCGAAAAATGTTGGCAATATCCACAACAAAGCGAGTAGACAACCCATGATGTAAATGCCGAGCCTTTCTTTCTTTGAAAAATATATCCAATTGCTCACAAATTTTCTCACTTGCATGGAGCAAACATCCTGGATTTCAGATCAATAACCAGGATAAAACAAACGCCATTACGCGTTATTATTCACATGAATTTTCAATCCATCGTAAGCAAAAAACATACCCTTGGGCAATTCTTTTGATGTTTCATGGTGAAATCCCATTTGATGACTGATATGGGTAAAATAGGTCTGTCGTGGATTCAAAACCGATGCCATTTCAATGGCTTCATCCAGGGTAAAATGCGACAAATGCTTTTCCTTCCGAAGTGCATTCAAGACCAATACATCACTACCCTCAATGGCTTTTCTCGCTGCGTCATCAATAAAATTGGCATCCGTAACATAAGTGAAATTGCCCATCCTGAATGCTGTCACATCCATGTTCATGTGCTTGACAGAGAAAGGCTGAAATGTCAAATCACCAATCTGAAATGCCTTGTCATGGATGCAATGCAAATCGATTTCCGGAATACCTGGATATTTTAATTCCGCAAATGCATAATAAAAATCACGTCGAAGTGCTTCGGATGTCTCCTGATTCGCAAAGATGGGGATGGACTTTTTTGAGAAAAAATTGAATGCACGGATATCGTCCAGTCCCGCAATATGGTCTTTGTGTGAATGGGTAAAAAGAACAGCATCAATGTGCTCAACACCAGATCGCAGCATTTGTGTTCTGAAATCAGGAGTGGTGTCAATCACAACAGTGGTGCTTGGTGATTTGATGAGGATGCTGCTTCGCAATCGTTTGTCTTTGGCATCTCCAGATCTGCATACCGGACATTTGCATGCAATCATGGGTACTCCCCCACTTGTTCCTGTTCCTAAAAACTCAATTGTGATTGACAAAATGAATTGAATTGACGAGAGCAAAAATTATGCAGCATGAGAATCCAATGCAGTCCCTGCTGTAACTTCTTCAAATATCTTCCTGCTCTCTTCAGTCAGCTGGTCGACATTCACCTGCAGCGTTCCAATCAAATCAATCAATGTGTTGATTCTTCCTTCGGTTTGAAGAAATTTATTCAGCACGACGACCTTCTTTGATTCAAGTATGCAGTAACCACTTTGAAAAGTTCCGCGTTCGTATCTGAGAATATATCCCGCTTCGTCAACAATCTTTTCAAGCTTCTCAAGTGTCGATGGGGTGAACTTCAATTTCATAACACTCATTTGTACAAATCTACTGAATGCCTGAAGTTTTTTAATTGCCCCAAATCAGTAATTGTGAACATTTTAGGACTTGAATGTGAATAAGAAAAATTCATTTATCTGTTGCTCAACCGTATGGTAGGAACAATCATTTCCTCCATGGAAATGCCTCCATGCTGAAAACTGTTTTTGTAAAGCTGTACGAAATGATTGTAGTGATTGGGATAACAAAAGTAATCTTGCTTGCCGGCAAAAATGAATGATGAACTGATGTTAGGTCTGGGAAGTCCCGCAAGCAGAGGATCTTTGAATGAAAGCACCTGCCGCAGATCAACATCTAAATTCTTTGCATTTTTATACCGAAGGATGTTGGTGGTTTCTTTATCGGCCAGGACTTTGACGGGATGTTTGACCTGGATGCTGCCATGGTCGGTGGACAACACCAATTGGCAATTTTTTTGTGAAAGCTTCTTGATCAATTGAAACAGGGGTGCATGAGTAAACCATGACTTTGTGAGACTTCTGTATGCTTTTTCATCTGATGCAAGCTCCTTGATGACTTCCATATCTGTTCTGGCATGACTGATCATGTCAACAAAATTGTATACAACAATGGTAAGGTCATCATTCAACATTCCTGCTGCCTGGTCAGATAGTTTAACCGCATCTGCGTTGGTCAAAATTTTATGATAGGCAAATCGAATATCTGACCGGCCCAATGCCTGGAGTTGCGCCTTGAAAAACAATTCTTCATGGTTGTTCTTCCCATCTTCATCATTGTCTTTCTTCCATAGTTCAGGAAAACGCTTTTCCATCTCACTGGGTAGGCGTCCGGAAAAGATAGCATTTCGGCAATAATGTGTGGTGGTAGGAAGAATTGAAAAAAAACACTCTTCTTCCTCAATCTTCAGAAAGGCTGATATCAGGGGTTCAATTGCCTTCCACTGATCGTATCGAAAATTATCGATCAGTATCCAAACCAAGGGTTTTTCTGTGGAAATATGGGGAAGGATTTTTTTTGAAAAATATTGATGGCTTAAGACGGGCGCATCCTCATCGGGTTGATTGATCCAGGATGTATAATTTCTGGAGATGAATTTGAAAAAGGCAGTATTCGCCTCTCGCTTCTGATCCAACAATACTTCGCTCATTTCAGTGGTATCGCTTTTCTCCATTTCAAGTTCCCAAAACACCAGTTGACGGTATACTTCTATCCAGTTCTTGAAAGTGGGAGCCTCGCTCAATGCATCAAACATGCTGCGAAACTGTTGTTGGTAATTGGAAACAATGGATGCTGTGATCAGCCTTTTATTGTCCAGGTTTTTTTTAAGTGTCAGCAATACCTGGTTGGGATTGACAGGTTTGATGAGGTAATCGGTGATTTGTGCTCCGATGGCTTCCTCCATCAGGCTTTCCGTCTCGTTTTTTGTCACCAAAACCACCGGGACATGTGGATGCAATCGCTTGATTCTTTGGAGCGTTTCGAGTCCGCTCATTCCCGGCATCGATTCATCCAGCAGGATCAATTCAACAGATTGCTTTTGCAGATATTCCAGCGCATCAAATCCATTGGTCATGCAAACAACCCTGTAGCCTTTCATCTCCAGGAAAAGCTTGTGTGCCTCCAGGATTTCAATTTCATCATCCACCCATAAAACGCTGGCGTGAGACATGCAATTATTTTTGAGAAAAAAACAACAAAAGAATTGAATAAAGTTAATGAAACGAACAACAGGTAAGTACCTTTGCGCCATCGTTTTGGAAAATTAACAAACCAGCACATGGGATTCAGAAAATTTATCAATGATCCAGTACATGGATTCATCACCATCAACGATGCGTTGATTTATGAAATCATTTCACATCCTTGGGTGCAGCGGTTGAGAAGAATCAACCAAATGGCCATGTCTTACCTGGTCTATCCTGGTGCTGTTCATTCCAGGCTTCACCATGCACTGGGAGCCTATCATTTGATGGGTAGTGCCTTGCATGAACTCAGGCAAAAAGGAATTGCGATATCAGATGAGGAAGAGCAGGCAGCGAAAATTGCCATCCTGCTGCACGATGCGGGTCACGGTCCCTTTTCACATGCATTGGAGTCGATCCTTGTAAAAGACCTGGAACACGAAGCCCTTTCGCTGATGATCATGCATGCACTCAATGAAAAATTCAACGGCAAGCTGAAGATGGCGATTGATATTTTTACGGGCGTTTATCACAAGAAATTTTTACATCAATTGATCAGCGGACAGTTGGATGTGGATCGAATGGACTACCTCACAAGGGATAGTTTTTTTACCGGTGTGATTGAAGGAAGTGTCGGATGTGACCGGATTTTAAAAATGCTGACTGTCCACGACGGCTCTCTTATGGTCGAAGAAAAAGGCATCTACTCCATTGAAAATTTTTTGGTGGCCAGGAGGCTGATGTATTGGCAGGTTTACCAACACAAAACTGTGCTCAGCGCTGAGATGACACTTGTGAAAATTCTTGAGCGCGCCGTTTGGTTATTTCAAAATGGTGACAAAGCCGTTGTTAGTTCAAACGGTCTAGGGAATATACTTTTTGATAAAAAAAATCAAATTGACAAGAACTATCTTGAAACCTTCTGTTCGCTGGATGACAGTGATGTGATGAGCGAAATCAAAAAATGGAAAAACCACCCGGACAGGGTCATTTCATTGTTGTCTTCAGCCATCCTCGACAGAAATCTGCTCAAATTGCGCATACAAAATGAGCCAATTGCTGCAGAAGAAGTTGCTGAAAAAAGAGAGCAAACTGCTCATGCATTGGGACTGAGCCTGGAGGATACCACTTTTCTGGTATTCACCGGTGTTGCAGAAAACAGCCTATACAATCCGCATGACGAAAAAATCAATATTCTCTACAAAGACGGGACAGTCAGAGATATTTCACAAGTGGACTCACCGTTGATTCATCAGCACATTTCACAACCCGTAAAAAAATTTTACATTTCTTGTAACAAAACGCAAAAATTTCAGTCTTAGGTTTGCATACCTTCCGAACGACACCTCCAATTTCAATTAAAAAAGCATCGAAATCATGAAGTTCACGGCATTGCAAATTGCGACACATATCAGCGGAAGCATCGAAGGAAATGAACATGCATCTGTCAGCCGATTTTCCAAAATAGAAGAAGGAAAAGAAGGTGACATCAGTTTTCTGGCCAACCCTAAGTACGAAGACCACCTCTATACCACCAAAGCTTCCATTGTACTTGTTTCAAATGTGTTGGAGTTGAAAGAGCATGTTCAGCCGACACTGATCAGGGTCAGCGATCCATATGCAAGTTTTGCAAAACTGATGCGTTATTATCAAAGCCTGCTCTCCACCCATCTTACAGGCATTGAACAGCCCTCCTTCATCCATCCCTCTGCCAAAATTGGAAAAGATGTTTACATCGCGGCTTTTACCTATGTGGGAGAAAACGCAGTGATCGGCGACAATGTAAAATTGTATCCTCATACATATCTGGGAAATGGCGTGACCATTGGAAATGATACAACCCTCTATGCAGGAGTAAAAATATACCACCACTGCACCATCGGAAACCATGTACTGATACATGCAGGTACCGTGATCGGCAGCGATGGATTTGGATTTGCCCCCCAATCAAATGGAATTTACAAGAAAGTCCCCCAACTGGGCAATGTTGTTGTAGAGGACTATGTTGAAATAGGTGCAAATGTTTGCATTGACAGGGCAACGATGGGATCCACGACCATAAAAATGGGCACCAAGTTGGACAACCTGGTACAAATTGCTCACAATGTCGAAGTCGGACAAAATACCGTTGTTGCCGCGCAGGCTGGCATCAGCGGCAGTACAAAAATTGGAAACAATGTAACCATTGGCGGACAAGCAGGCATTGTTGGACACATCCACATTGCGGAGGGAGCAAAAATCAATGGACAGAGTGGTGTCTCCAAAAGCATACGTGAGAAGGACACCATCGTTACAGGTTCTCCCGCATTTGATTTTAGTTCAGCCATGCGATCACAGGCCCTTTTCAGAAAACTTCCCGATTTGGATCGCAAGATCAAGGAGTTGGAAAATCTAATGGAAATACTGATCAAAGAGAAAGAGGAACTTTCTTCATAATTATTGATATTCAGTATTTTACATCAAAAGTGCACCTTGATAAAATGATTTATCTTTGCAGCACAAAAACCTGCAATCGTGAAAGATTTCAATCCTAACAAGCAGCACACTCTTCAACAACCTGCAAATATTTCTGGAACCGGACTCCATACGGGGGCCATGGTTAACATGACATTGAGGCCTGCTGATCCCGGATTCGGATTCCAATTCAAAAGAATGGATCTGCAAGACCAGCCCATCATCAAGGCTGATTGTGATCTTGTGGTGGAAACAACCAGAGGAACCACCCTCGAATCAAATGGTGCCAGAATCAGCACGGTTGAACATATCCTCGCTGCGCTGGTAGGCATGGGGGTTGACAACTGCCTGATAGAAGTAGACGGACCAGAAGTGCCCATCATGGATGGAAGTGCCATTCAATTTGTCGAATCCATCGAAAAGGCAGGAGTTGCCGAACAGGAAGCCGCCAAAGATTGGTATACCATTGATACCAACATCATACACTATGATGAGGAAAGAGGAGTAGAACTCAAAGCAACGCCGGCAGTCGACTACCACATTACCACATTGATTGATTTCAACAGCGAAGTGCTGGGAACACAACATGCCTCCTTGAAAAAAATGAGCGATTTCAAGGAGCAGATCGCCTCCAGCAGAACATTTTGTTTTTTACATGAGCTGGAAGCATTGATTGCCAACAACCTGATCAAAGGAGGGGACATCAACAACGCCATCGTTGTTGTTGAAAAACCCCTGACCGAAGAAGTAAAAAATAAATTAGGCAAGGCTTTCAAAAATGTTGACTTCGATATAAACAGCCAAGTGTACCTGAACAACCTGGAACTCCGACACAGCAATGAACCGGCAAGACACAAATTGTTGGACATTGTGGGTGATCTGGCACTGGTTGGCTATCCTTTCAAGGCACATATCATTGCGAGCAGACCTGGGCATTTTTCCAATGTGGAGTTGGCCAAAAAAATCAAGCAACACATCAAAAAGAATAAATCGCTCAAGAACATTCCTTCCTATGACCCCAACCTGCCTCCCCTTTACAATACACCCGACATTGAGAAAAAACTGCCTCACAGGTATCCTTTCCTGTTGGTGGACAAAATCATAGAACTTTCAGACAACCATATCGTAGGTGTGAAAAATGTTACGGCCAATGAACCCTTTTTCGCAGGGCACTTCCCCGGTAATCCCATCATGCCAGGCGTTTTGCAGATAGAGGCTTTGGCCCAAGCAGGAGGAATTCTTGCCATCAATTGTCTACCTCCGGGTGACTATGACACCTATTTTTTGAAAATCGACAATTGCAAATTCAAAATGAAAGTAGTGCCAGGCGATACATTGCTGTTGAAACTTGAATTATTGGGTCCTATCCGCAGAGGAATTTGCGAGATGATCGGTACTGTTTTTGTAGGAAATAAAATTGCTGCAGAGGCTTACCTAATGGCGCAATTGGTTAAACGAGAGCAAGCATAACATTTTTACATGATTCATCCCCAAACCGTCGTTCATCCCAACGCCAAAATTGGCAAGCATGTCAAGATCGACGCATTTACATCAATAGAGGAAGATGTAGTCATTGGAGACAATTGCTGGATCGGAAGCAATGTAACGATCATGAATGGTGCAAGAATTGGAAGCCATTGCCAGATATTTCATGGTGCCATCATTTCTGCTCCTCCTGCAGATTTGAAATTCAATGGAGAAAAAACAACTGCTGAAATAGGAGACCACACCATTATCCGGGAGTTTGTATCCATTCACAGAGGTACAACTGAAAAGATGAAAACTGTGATTGGTGAGCATTGCCTGATCATGGCATACTCACATGTGGCACACGATTGCATCATTGGCAAGCACTGTGTGATCAGCAACAGCACCCAATTGGCCGGACATGTTACGGTGGGTGACCATGTCATCATCTCAGGCATGTGTGGCGTCAACCAATTTGTGAGGATCGGTGACCATGCCTACATTGGTGCCTTCACCATGGTCAGGAAAGATGTTCCGCCATTTGTGAGAGCTGGCAACAACCCTGCAACCTTTTCAGGTGTGAACGCTGTTGGATTGAGAAGAAGAGGATATACATCCGAGACCATCAATCAAATCATGGATGTATTCCGCATCCTTTACAACAGCAACCTCAATGTTACGCAGGCATTGGAAAAACTGGAGAACCAGGCTTCCGTTTCATCGATAACATCGGACATGGTTTCATTTATCAGGGATAGCAAACGAGGTATCATCCGGGGAAGCGCTAAATCAAAATCAGATGGAGATTCAGGTGATTGATGCCGGAAAAAGATTCAACAGGGATTGGATATTCAGACATCTTGATGCCAGTTTTTCTGACAATGAAAGATATGCCATCACCGGACACAATGGTGCAGGAAAATCTACTTTGCTCCAGTGCATTGCCGGATCCACGATGCTTTCAGAGGGAGAAATCATTTTCCATTCGGATGATAAGAAGATCCCTGCAGAAGAAACATTCAGACTTGTCTCCATCTGTGCGCCTTATTTGGAAGTTGTTGAGGAGATGACCGCCATTGAATTCTTTGGCTACCATCAACAATTCAAAACTTTTCAATACCATACAACCATCCCCGACATCATTGATCACATAGGCTTGTCCAAACATGCCCACAAGCAGATCAGGTATTTCAGCAGCGGCATGAAACAAAGGATCAAATTGGCACAGGCATTTTTCAGCCATACCCCGGTCTTGCTGCTCGACGAACCATGCACCAATTTGGATCAGCAGGGGATTGACCTGTACAAATCTCTATTGAAAGAGCTGAGCAAAGACCGCATTGTCATCATCAGCAGCAATGACCCAATTGAAACCGAAGGATGTACACAAGTCATCCAATTGGGTGTTTAAAAAAGGGTTAATTTCGCGCAAAACCAATCCATTATGCGCGATCAACTGATTTTCGATCTTCTGGACAAGGAATTAAAGAGACAGAGAGAAGGCATCGAACTCATCGCTTCTGAAAATTTTACATCCCTCCAAGTCATGCAAGCCATGGGCTCTGTGGCTACCAATAAATACGCCGAGGGCTATCCTGGAAAAAGATATTATGGAGGTTGTGAAGTTGTAGATGAAATTGAACAACTGGCGATTGACAGATTGAAAAAAGTATTCAACGCAACATGGACCAATGTGCAGCCACACAGTGGAGCACAGGCAAATACAGCAGTTTTCCTGGCTTGCTTGAAGCCGGGTGATAAAATACTTGGACTCGACTTGAGCATGGGTGGTCACCTCACACATGGGAGTCCCGCGAATTACAGCGGAAAAAATTACCAGGCTTTCTTCTATGGAGTTGACAGAGAAACCGGACTCGTGAATTATGCACAACTGGAAGAAATTGCCAGAAAGGAAAAACCCAAAATGATCATCTGCGGTGCATCAGCCTACAGCAGAGACTGGGATTATAAAAGAATCAGATCAGTAGCTGATGAAATTGGGGCGCTGGTATTGGCTGATATTGCGCATCCAGCAGGACTCGTAGCAGCCGGTTTGCTCAATGATCCGTTTGATCATTGTCACATAGTTACTTCCACTACACATAAAACATTGAGAGGACCAAGAGGCGGTGTGATCATGATGAGAAATGATTTCGATAATCCATTTGGCATCAAGGATCCGAAGGGGAATACCAGGTCTATGAGCGCCTTGCTCGATCTCGCGGTATTTCCGGGCATGCAAGGGGGTCCGCTTGAACATGTCATTGCTGCAAAGGCCGTAGCATTTGGAGAAATCCTGGATCCATCTTTCAAAGTTTATCAACAGCAGGTCAAGGACAATGCCCAAAAAATGGCAGCTGGATTTGTTGCGAAAGGATATCATTTGATCAGCGGAGGAACAGAAAACCATCTCATGTTGATCGACCTGAGGAATAAAAATATTACCGGCAAGAAGGCACAGGAGACGCTGGACAGGGCGCATATCACACTCAACAAAAACTCCGTGCCATTCGATGATAAGAGTCCATTTGTTACATCAGGCATCAGAATTGGTGTTCCGGCGATTACCACCCGGGGACTCAAAACCGAACACATGCAGACAGTGGTTGATATGATTGACAAAGTGATTATGCATGCAGACGATGAGCAAATCATCGCAAACGTAAAAGAAGAAGTAAAATCATTCATGCAACAGTTTCCGCTCTACCCGGAACTGAGTTAAATACACACCATGATTCAACGCATTCAATCATTGTGGCTGCTGCTGAGCGCTACATGCGCCGGGATTACCTGGTTGGTCCCAACCTTTGCAGGAAATGCAGCTGACGGCAGCATCAAGGTTTTTTCTGTTCGGGAAAGCGTTGTGCTGCTGTTCCTGATTGCTTTCGTAGCCTTAAGCAGTTTTGTCAATATTTTCTTTTTCCACCACAGGAAAAGACAGAAATCCATCATCGTTGCAACTTCCTTTGCAACCATTGGTTTCATCGCTGCACAGTTTTTTATTGTGAAGGAATTTAAATCCACCTTTCAAATTCCGCAGGGAAATTGGGAAATCAGTGCGATACTACCCATCTTCATTCTTCTCTTCCAGGTGTTTGCATTCATCGGTATCAGGAAGGATGAAAAATTACTGAGCAGTGCAGATAGGATGAGGTAATCAATAATCTTCAGAATATACCCGCTTTAACTTGAGTGACTTGACAGGAGCCACCACCAGTGGGAATTTTTCAACGGTAACATTGCTGGCATCCAATCCAAATCCTTTTTCTTCAGACAAGGATACTTCTTTGAGCCAAAAATATAATTTCATTACAACGCGCTCCCAGAAAGGCAATTCGTTGTCTTGGCTTAAAAATTTCTCCATCACCACAAACTCAAAATCGCCAGCAATATTATTGCGTGCCAAACTTTCGTAACGGGATGTAATATTCACCTCCTTGTTAGAAACCATGTCCTCCACAACTTTTCTGAACATCAAATTGATCTTCGGCTGAACCCTGAATCCTAAACTGAACTCCACGCGGATCACCTCATTGGGAATGATCGTTTGGACTTCATATTTGCAGGTATACGGATCATCC
>JACCDM010160992.1_pt1 | contig 13915 bp, 15 predicted proteins | sample 7445851 | NCBI WGS metagenome assembly JACCDM01 (sample SAMN15323438, study PRJNA562643) | freshwater metagenome | isolation source: river surface water | place: USA:Blue River Watershed | collected 2017-08-16
AGAAATCTTGTGATTTTATCAGAATAAGAACTTTTTGTTACTCTGTGTTAAGTTATCTTTGGATGAATCTTTTTGAAATGCCAATAAACATCGATAGAAATCTTTCAGAACCTCTCAAAGGACTAGAATGGATGGCCAAGCAGGCTGTGGAAGGGTTTATCACGGGATTACACAAAAGCCCGTTTCATGGATTCTCAGTGGAGTTTGCCGAGCACCGCTTGTACAATACGGGAGATAGTTTGAAGCATTTGGACTGGAAGCTTTTGGCAAGAACAGACAAGATGTTTTTGAAGCGATATGAGGAGGAAACCAATCTCCGTTGTCATATTCTATTGGATATTTCGGAGTCTATGTTATTTCCAGAGAAAGAAAAGGGACTGAACAAACTATCCTTTTCTGTTTATTCTTCCGCAATACTATTCGAGTTGTTTAAAAGACAACGAGATGCTGTTGGACTTTGTATGTTCAATGATGATTTGGTTTTTCAATCCAAGGCCTCAAGTTCTCCTGCTCACTTGGAGAGATTGTATGCAGAACTGGAGAATACGCTTGACAAGAAAAGCAACCACCATAATCCCGTGCAAACAAGAATGACGGATGTTCTTCACCAGATGGCGGAAGAGATGCCTCGTCGTTCATTGATTGTTATATTTTCTGACATGCTGGATTTTGGCACGGATAAAGAAGCAGTGTTTTCAGCACTTCAGCACTTACGGTTTAATAAGCACGAAGTGGTTATTTTTCATGTTGTTGAAAACGAGGCTGAGGCCATGCTGAATTTGGAAAATCGGCCACACACTTTTATCGATCCAGAGACATTACAAGAGATTAAAGTTAATCCTGTAAATATTCAGGCGGCTTATCAGGAGAAATGGGCGCAATGGAGAGCTGAATGGTCTTTAAAGTGCAACCAATTCCAAATTGATTGGATGGATGTCAATATCAATGAGGGTTTTCAAAACGTTATGCAAACCTACATGTTAAAGCGCCAAAAAATGGCCAAGCTTTAGAAGGGGAATCCAATTCCGAAATTGACAACAGATTTCAATTTATAACCTTCGGTGTTATTGAAGTATTTAGCAACAAAAGCATTGTACTCATCTTTGGGTTGCCAAGCCCAGCGCTCACCATCGATTTTTTGTGGATCTTTGAGCGGAATTCCAGCGTCAAGTCTGACAATGAAGAAGTCAAAATCAAGTCTCAATCCTGCCCCGGCTCCAACGGCAATCTCTTTGTAAAACCTATCGGGATTGAATTGAGCATTGGGTCTTGAAGGATCCTCGTTAAATAACCAAATGTTTCCTGCATCAATGAAGAAAGCAGGCTGAATTTTTTTATTGATTTTAAATCGATATTCTAAATTGAATTCTAATTTAATGTCTCCGATATTATTGAATGATGTAGAATTGATGGTATCTCTGTAACTGCCAACCCCAAGTGTTCTGGCTTGCCAAGCTCTGATTCCATTTGACCCTCCTACAAAGTAGCTTTTTTCAAAGGGTATAGATTCCAAGTTTTTAAGCGGGATTGCACAGCCTACAAAGGTTCTAAATACAACTGAATTCCTGGTGTCCTTAGAAAAGTATAAGCGGATATCATGATCAGATTTTAAGTATTGCGCAAAACGTATTTCTTTAATTTCATAGCTTCCTTGCTCATATTTACTTTCAGGTGAGATCCAATTGTACATTCCTCGTAATGCATTTCCGGCCCCCTCCAATATTAACCCATTGTAGTAGTAATAAAATCGCTGAAATTTATTCTTTTGTGTATTGATTGTAATGCCAATCTTAGACGCAGCGATAAAGTGATTTTGATAAGAGTTAGCAAGAAATTGATCGTTAAAACTCGCGATATAATTTTCGAAAGAAGGGCTCTTATCAATTTTAATAATTGAAAATTCAGCCCACTCAATATTGATTTTACTTCTCTTATCGGGGTTTTCAATAAATGACCAATCGATGCTGACCTGTGTGAGGTATCGCTCATAGTCAGGTCGTGTTTGAAAATTATAAGTGGCCTGAATAGTTGTCAGTGGCTCACTACTTTTATTACTTACTCCATATGAAAAAGGGAATAAACGGGGTAGTGTCATCGATACTTGAGGTCCAACCTCAAATGTGTTTAATTTGAAATTGTTTTGAATATTCTCTTCGGTGTTATTGGTCCCATTGGAACCGAGCAACTGTGAGGCTTCAAATCCGGTAAGGATGCGAACATCCAAATTTTCAGCCCCACCAAACAAATTGCGATGATGGTAAGCCATATTGGCAAATATCCCGGCGTATCCCGAGCGATTTGTTACCTTTTGCAGATACATCAAACTTTGTCTGGGTGCTGGATTTAAATTGATATGCGCATCGAGGGGATAAGTTCCATCAGGCAAAGGATTACTCTTGGGACTTAAACTGATGTACACATTTTTGGTAACGCCTAACTGTCCAAATCTTTTGTAGGTTAAATCTAACTTTTCTTTGCTATATAATTTTCCTCTCTCTAAACTATTGGTATAAGCCAAAAGTCTAGGCTTAATGTGGTTTTCTTGATGAAAATGGATTTTTAAATTTTCATATTGTAAAGTGTCGTCTTTTTCAGTGGGCAATAGGAGGGGATTGTAATCGGTGTGAATGAAAATATTTTGAATAGAATATTGCCTATGATCTACTTTTTTATCCTTTCCATCTTGCGAAATGATGGGCTGCTTAATGATGTATTTTAGGTCAATTTTATTCTCGCCTATGGTGCTATCCGCTTCGATGATGATATAATCTTTGGTGAAATCAAAGTATCCGCTGTTATTGAAGAATGTCGTCATTCGATCTCTTTCCAAATCCAAGTTGTTTACATTAAAGCGTTCACCTGTTTTCAGGACTGATTCGCCTTTAAATCGAGATAAAAGATGTTGCATTTTAGCATCTTCAGAGATATGCTCTATTTTACCAATATAAGATGCTGCACCCGGATAAACATGGTATACTACGGTACATTCATTTTTCTTCCACTTGATCCAACGTTGATTAATTCCAAAGTTGTAATTAGGTCGCACTTTGGCATTGAAATATCCAGTTTTTTTCAAAAAAGCTGTCATTTGATCAGCACTCTTTTCAATTTTCAATGAGTCTAAAAGAACCGGCGGTTCACCTACGGTGTAGGCAAGCCATCCCCAAAAACTATTACATGTGGTTAAGCTTTTCCCTTTTTTAATTCGCTTCTCATTTTTCCGGGCACATCTGTTTTCGGCACGTGCCATGCTTCGCGCCAATGCGCCATTAGGAACGAACCATGTATGGATCCTCATATTCAATCGGAAGAACACCAATTTTCTATTGGGTTCTACCTTAGCCAATGAAAGCAATTCCGATTTATTGATTTCCCCTTCTTGAACAATTTCAAGCGGATTTACACCGTGTAGTTCAATGCGATGATCTTTAAAATAGGATTTACCTGGGGGGATTTTATTGAAAATGGTACACGAGCTCAACGTGGTGAGCAAGGCGATTATCAAAATGCTTTTAATTCTTTTTATCAACGGATTAAAATATACCTTTGCGCAAGTTACAAATCTTAGCGTTATCCCATGCCAATCAGTAAAGCAATCATAAAAAAAATTCGATCAATGCACCAATCTAAATTTAGACATTTGGAAAATGCATTTGTTGTTGAAGGCAAGAAATCGGTAGAAGAAGCGCTAAATTCGGGTTGGAAGGTATTGTATTGTTATACAACTGATGAAAGCTTGGTTTCAGCCAAATTTGAAATTATCTCTGAAGTGGAGATGTCCCAAATATCAGCATTATCTTCTCCATCGGCATTTTTGGCTGTATTAAGTATTCCCTCTTTGCAGTTAGATAACGATGCAACTAAGGTATTGTATCTTGATGGAGTAAGGGATCCTGGGAACTTAGGTACTTTAATTAGAACAGCTGATTGGTTGGGATGGACCAACATTGTGCTGTCCAGTGATTGCGTTGAAATTTGGAATCCCAAAGTCGTTCAGAGTACCATGGGAAGTATTTTTAAAATCAACATCATCTCCGATACTTCAGGGCAATGGCTTCAAGAAGCTAAAACAAGAGGAGTACGCATATATGGCGCAGACTTGAATGGAGACTCTATCAAAATGGAGAAACCACAATTTCCATTGGTGATGGTCTTGGGAAGTGAATCCCATGGAATCAGACCTAACGCTCAAGCATTGATTGATCAGAAGATTACAATACCATCCTCAGGCAATGCGGAATCCCTGAATGTAGCCATTGCGGGATCGATTATTATGTACCAGTGGTCCTAATTCCGGAGGAAAGACTGCAGAGGTAAGGTGATAGGGTCAAATACATAACGTTGAGCGAGTCCTACCTCGCCTTTCTCATTCACTCCCCAGAGATACTCAGGGTCCCATGGGGTGGGTTGTCCATTGGCATCCAAGGTATTTTCTTTTCCTCTCTTCAAATACAAAGAAAGGACTTCTTTTTCGTTCTTTTTATTGGTTACCACAAGCCTTACGACAGGTGGACTTTTACGGATGGAGTCTTCTACCTCAGGCTTCAAAAATGTTCGATAAGATTCCAAGTGAACTTTTTTAAATCGAAGCAAAAAATCCTTTACGCCAACCGTATCAAAGCGGTCGATATTTTGCCCCAAATGCGCAAGCTTGATTTGATTTCCGCCGTTGTAATTAATTTCAAATGACCAATCTTTAAAGCTATGTTGCACCTCTATTTTACTAATCTCCAATTTGGGGTAATCAAAGATGCCGGTATATCGCCACTCCATTTCTTGCGCAAAAAAGCGAGGATTTAAAAAACCGGTGAAACCTTCCATATGGCAGATGTAAGGCTCTGGTGACTTACCATCTTCGGGCAATTCCAAAAGCATAATTGTTCCCGTGTGATCTGCTGTATTGGGACCAATGTAATACACCTTGGATGGTGAATTTTCTCCGTTGGTATATATTTCAACTTTTTTTCCTGAGCTGGCCATCACCTTCATCATGTTGTCCCGGGCGGTGGAGGCTACATTCCCTCTGACACGAACCCGATTGATGACTTGCAATAGGTTTTTGACGGCATCCTCCCGTGCTTTGTACTTCCTATTCAAATCCCATAGACGCGAGTTTTTAGAGCGTTCCAATAATGCGGTATTGCCATCATGATCAGCAATAAATATTTTGGTGATTGAGCTGGTATCTTCAATAGCAAATTGCGTAAACGGATTGCCTTTGATGGAGCTGTTCTGATCTTGTTTGTAAAAATATACGGCAATTCCAATAACAATCCCAAGGGCAACTAACATGAGTAAATTCTTCTTGTTCATCTTTATCCTTTTTTACTCCATTTTTTTCTTCTAATCAAATATTGTCCAATACCTAATGCAAATACCAAACTCAGCGGAAGGGCAGTATTAGCGAGTTGAATTCCCACTTTTTGATGTGCGATTTTTTTAGCATCTAGTTTTCTCAATTTAATCGTTCTTGACCTTACGCTGATAAGTGATTGATCATCCAGGAGATAGTTAATGCAATTCATCAAGAACTCTTTATTGTCATAAATTACTCCTCGGGCGTAACGATCATATCCGAGAGGCAAAGGTGTATATGCCGTTTGATTGGGTATCAAACCATTTTTCACAATGTCTCCATCCGCAATCACAATCATTGCGGTTGACTTACTTTTGTTTTTAAAACCAATTTTTTTATCTGTGCGTATGGCCGTTGGTAGTTTGTCGTAGTATGCCGATGGAAACTCTCCTTCCATAAGCACTGCCATCAACATACCCTTGCCTTTATTAGATTCAAAATAATTTTGATCGAGACTAACAATGGAGGTGTTTATTCTAACTGGTGTATTCCAAGCTCGACTCAGTACAGAACTTCTTAGTAGTGGCGTTTTCTTGATGCCTTTTCCAGCATTCACGGTGTCCAATGAGGAAGCAAACTCTAGTTTAATAGGGTCCAAATGTGAAACAATAGGGTGGGTCATGTCCTGGGTGAACATCAAAGGCGCATAATACCAATTGAACATCTGCATATCCCGTTGATTTCCCTTTGGACCAGCGTCAAAGGCTATAGGGGCACACTGAAAATCAATGACAATATTTCTATTTAATCTTACTCCATATTCAAATAGTTGCTCATACAATCCGTTTTCGTTGGACATAGCCATGGTCTCTTGGCGTGTTCGTAAACTATCAAGATCCGTTATCACTGGATCAATCATCCAAAGAACCTTGCCTCCATTCATGATGTATTGATCGATGATTACTCTGTCCTTTTCGCTGATAGCGCTATCCGGCTTGGCAACCACCAAGGCATCATATTTATTTTTACGCCCTTCAAATCCATCTAATTGATCAGATAAAGCATTAATTTGTTCATTGATTTTTACAAAATCAAGGCTGTAATTTTCCTCGACACCACTCAGAAAATCAGCCATCTGTATAGGTTGAAGTTCCTTGTGGCCTTCAAGTACCGCAACTGCAGGTTTTTCTTGTCGTATCGCCAATCTCAATCTACTGGCCAATTCATACTCCAAATTATTGACAGATGAGTTGATCATTTCATCTGTAAAAGTGGGGGACTCGCTCTTGAAGAACTGTACTGGAGTTTCTTTTCCTCTATACTCTATAATACAGCCGGGCCATATTAACTTAAATTGTTGTGTTCCTTTTTCTTTAAAGCTCAATCGAGTGAATTTGATTCCTTTCTCATCCAATGCTTTCTCCTGATCTGAGATACGTTTTTTGTCTGGATTGGCATACGGGTCTATAAATTCGAATTGGACCTTTCCATCGCTGTAATCTTCAAATTCCTCAAGTTTCTCTCGAATGCTGTTTTCTAGTCGTTTAAAATTGGCTGGAAATTCACCGTGCAAATAGCATCTCACAAAAACCTTGTCTTCAAGGTTTTCCAACATGTCTTTTGTTGCATCTGTCAGGGTGTGACGTTTCTCCTCGGTTAAATCCAATTTGAAGAAAGCAAATTGAAGCACATAACCCAGCACAATTACCATCAAAGCTAAAGTTCCAAATTGGAACAAATCATTCTTTTTCAAATTCATCATTGCAAAAATGCGTCAATTCAGTGTTGATTGATTAGGAAATGTGAAAATAGAAATGAATAGCGCAAAGTGAATAATGTACAAATACTGAACTTCACCTCCATTTTTAGATTTTTGGCTCAAATTGAAAAAATAGGTCAATTCTTTGTGTAAAAGTAGCAGTTTGTTAATAAACTAACAATTTTGACTTAAATTTATTTGGCTGAAAAACAGTTGATTAAAAAGAAAAAATGAGAAATTTAAAAAATAATCAACAACACCACTTGTGAGAATGAAATAAAGATGTACATTTGCATCCCGATTTTCGCGTAGAGTGACTACAAGCGAAAACAATGAATAAAAGGACTTTAGAACGAACATGCCAACAGTTCAACAATTAATCAGAAAGGGCCGAGAGCCTAAAACGTATCGCAGTAAGAGTGCTGCGTTGACGTCATGCCCACAGCGTCGTGGTGTATGTACAAAAGTTTATACAACAACTCCTAAGAAGCCAAACTCTGCGTTACGCAAAGTAGCGAAGGTTCGATTGACCAATGGTTTTGAAATCATTGCGTACATCGGTGGTGAGGGTCACAACTTGCAAGAGCATAGCATCGTATTGGTGCGTGGTGGTCGTGTAAAGGATCTTCCAGGGGTACGTTACCACATCGTGCGCGGTGCATTAGATACTGCAGGTGTAAACGGTCGTGGTCAACGTCGTTCAAAATATGGTACAAAACGTCCAAAGCCGGGTCAAGCACCAGCGGCAGGAGGTAAAAAGAAATAAGCTTAAGTCATGAGAAGAAGAAAAGCGAAAAAAATTGCGGTCCTTCCAGATCCAAAATTCAATGATGTAGTTGTTACGAAATTCGTGAATAACATCATGTTGCAAGGAAAGAAAAGTGTTGCATTCACTATTTTCTACGATGCTATCGAGAAGGTAGGTGCAAAAACTCAAGAGGAAGGTTTAGAGGTATGGCGTCGTGCGTTAGAGAACGTAACTCCAGCTGTTGAGGTTCGTAGCCGTCGTGTAGGTGGTGCTACTTTCCAAATTCCATCACCTATCCGTGATGAGCGTAAAAGTTCAATGGCCATGAAATGGTTAATTGGATACGCTCGCAAGCGCAACGAGAAGAGCATGGCTGAGAAATTGGCTGGTGAGATTATCGCAGCTGCCAAAAATGAAGGTGCTGCATACAAAAAGAGAGAAGATGTTCACCGTATGGCAGAAGCCAACAAAGCATTCTCACATTTCCGTTTTTAATTTTTAGAGAGAAAGAAAATGTCACGCGACCTTAAATTTACAAGAAATATCGGTATTGCAGCGCACATTGATGCGGGTAAAACCACTACCACAGAGCGTATTCTTTATTATGCTGGGGTAAACCACAAAATTGGTGAAGTTCACGATGGAGCTGCTACTATGGACTGGATGGTTCAGGAGCAGGAGCGCGGAATCACAATCACTTCTGCGGCTACAACCGTATTCTGGAACTACCGTGGTGAAAAGTACCATATCAATATTATCGATACTCCAGGTCACGTTGACTTTACCGTTGAGGTAAACCGTTCTTTGCGTGTTTTGGATGGTTTGGTTTTCTTGTTCTCTGCAGTTGATGGTGTTGAACCTCAGTCGGAGACGAACTGGCGTTTGGCAAACAATTACAATGTTGCGCGTATCGGTTTCGTTAATAAAATGGACCGCCAGGGTGCTGACTTTTTGAAAGTTGTTAAGCAGGTTAAAGATATGTTGGGTAGCAATGCTGTGCCTTTGCAATTACCCATCGGTGCTGAAGATGATTTCAAAGGGGTTGTTGATTTGATCAACTTCCGCGGTATGATTTGGAATGAGCATGATAGAGGAATGACCTACGAGGTTGTAGATATTCCTGCTGACATGATGGAAGAAGCGGAAATGTATCGTGAAAAATTGTTGGAAGCAATTTCAGAATTTGACGATAACTTGATGATGAAGTTCTTTGATGATCCAAACTCAATTACTGAGCGTGAGATTCTTGATGCTTTGCGCAAGGCTTGTTTGAATCAAACTATCGTTCCAATGGTTTGTGGATCTTCTTTCAAAAACAAAGGGGTTCAAACGATGTTGGATTTGGTGATGGAATTGATGCCTTCACCATTGGATAAAGAAAATATTCAAGGTACACATCCTGATACAGGCGAAGAGATTTCTCGCAAGCCAAGCTACAGTGAGCCATTTGCAGGTTTGGCTTTCAAAATTGCAACAGATCCTTTCGTAGGTCGTTTGGCTTTCACTCGTGCGTATTCTGGAAAGTTGGATGCTGGTTCTTATGTATTGAACACTCGTTCAGGCAACAAAGAACGTATCTCACGTATATTCCAAATGCACGCTGCAAAGCAAAACCCTATCGAGTACTTGGGTGCTGGTGATATCGGTGCGGTTGTAGGATTTAAAGATATCAAGACTGGTGATACATTGTGTGACGAGAAGTCTCCAATTATTCTAGAGTCTATGGTATTCCCAGATCCAGTAATTGGATTGGCTGTTGAGCCAAAAACACAGGCGGACAGTGATAAGTTAGGAATGGCTTTGGCTAAATTGGCTGAAGAGGATCCAACATTCCGTGTAAAGACTGACGAGGATTCAGGTCAAACAATCATCTCTGGTATGGGTGAGTTGCACTTGGAAATTATCGTTGACCGTCTAAAGCGTGAGTTTAAGGTGGAGTGTAACCAAGGAGCACCTCAGGTTTCTTACAAGGAGGCTTTGACTGGCTCAACTGAGCACCGTGAAATTTACAAAAAGCAAACAGGTGGTCGTGGTAAGTTCGCAGACATTGTATTTACCCTTGGTCCTAATGATGATCCAGAAAAAACAGGTTTGGTGTTTGTAAACAATATCAAAGGTGGTAATATCCCTCGTGAATTCATCCCATCGATTGAGAAGGGTTTCAAAGAAGCGATGCTAAATGGTATTCTTGCTGGTTATCCAATTGACTCTTTAAAAGTAGAGTTGAACGATGGATCTTTCCACGCAGTTGACTCGGATGCTTTGTCTTTTGAATTGTGTGCTAAGATGGCTTTCCGCGAAGCAGCACCCAAATGTCGTCCTATTATCATGGAGCCTATCATGAAGCATGAAGTGGTTACTCCAGCTGAGAACATGGGTGATGTTATCGGTGACTTAAATAAGCGTCGTGGTTTGATTGAAGGAACCAATGAGCGTAACGGAGCGACAGTAATTAACGCTAAAGTTCCATTGAGTGAGATGTTTGGCTATGTAACAGATTTGAGAACTATCACCTCTGGGCGTGCTACATCTTCCATGGAGTTCAGCAACTTCGCACCAGCACCAAACAATATTGCTGAAGCAGTGATTGCTAAAGTAAAAGGTAAAAACGGATAATTAAGATTAGATAATAAATAAAATGGCGCAAAAAATTCGCATCAAATTAAAGTCTTATGATCACAACTTGGTAGATAAATCTGCTGAGAAGATTGTGAAGACTGTGAAGAGCACCGGTGCCGTTGTGAATGGACCAATTCCATTGCCCACTCACAAACGAATCTACACTGTGTTGCGTTCACCACACGTAAACAAAAAAGCGCGTGAGCAGTTCCAATTGGATAGCTACAAGCGTTTGTTAGACATCTATAGTTCATCATCAAAGACAGTTGATGCCTTGATGAAGCTAGAGTTGCCAAGTGGAGTAGAAGTAGAAATTAAAGTGTAATCATTTAAAAACAAAAGCACATGCCAGGATTAATTGGTAAAAAAGTAGGGATGACTAGTGTCTACAGTGCCGCTGGAAAGAATATTCCATGCACGGTGATAGAGGCTGGTCCATGTGTAGTGACCCAAATCAAGACACAAGAAAAGGACGGCTACACAGCTGTTCAAATTGCCTTCGGAGACAAGAAAGAGAAGAACACCAGCAAGCCAATGCAGGGTCACTTCAAGAAAGCAGGGGTATCGCCTAAGCGTTTCGTTGCTGAGTTTGACGGATATGAAGGTGAGGTAAAATTAGGTGATGTCGTAACATTGGAGACTCTTTTTGCTGAGGGTGAAAATGTTGATGTTATCGGAACAACAAAAGGTAAAGGTTTCCAAGGTGTTGTAAAACGTCATGGTTTCTCTGGGGTAGGTGAAGCTACTCACGGTCAGCACAATCGTCTTCGTGCGCCGGGTTCTTTGGGAGCATCATCTGATCCAAGCCGTGTATTCAAAGGAATGCGTATGGCTGGTCGCGACGGAGGAGCACGTCGTACAGTTCAAAACTTAGAGGTTATCAAAGTTTTGGCTGATCAGAATTTGATTTTAGTTAAAGGAGCTGTTCCTGGCTTCAATGGTTCAACCGTATATATCGTGAAATAATATGCAGCTCGAAGTATTGAACATGCAAGGTCAAAAGACCGGAAAGAAAGTAGATCTCGATGATGCCGTTTTCGCAGTCGAGCCTAACGATCACGCGATCTATTTGGATGTTAAGCGCTATTTGGCTGCTCAACGTTCTGGAACGCACAAAACAAAGCACAGAGGTGAGATTCATGGATCTACACGTAAGTTGCACAAACAAAAGGGCACGGGTGGTTCACGTAAGGGAAGTATCAAGAATCCATTGTTCCGTCAAGGAGGTAGTATTTTTGGTCCTCAACCACGTAACTATGAAATCAAAGTAAATAAGAGTACCCAACGTCTAGCTCGTGCATCAGCGTTGTCCTACAAAGCAAAAGAGAACGGTATCGTTGTATTGGATGCTTTGAATATGGAGACTCCTAAAACTTCAGCTTTCATCGGTGTATTGAAGAATTTGAATATCGCCGACAGAAAGTCGTTGATCTTAGTAGGTGAAAAGAACGCGAACGTTTATTTGAGCTCACGCAACATCAATGGAGCAAGCGTTCAAATGGCGAATACAGTAAGTACTTATGATATCATGAATTGTACTCACTTAGTTTTCGTAGGAAACTCACACGAAATTTTGTCTGACATTATTAAAAAGTAATCACATGAATCCAATTCTAATCCGCCCCCTGATCACGGAGAAAATGACCTCCATTCAAGAGAAGCAAGGTAAGTATGGCTTCATCGTTGATGTGAATGCCAACAAAATTGAAATTAAAAAAGCCATCGAAAGCACTTACGGTGTTAATGTAATCAAGTTGAATACGCTTCGTTACGATGGTAAAGCAAAGTCTCGTTATACCAAAGCTGGTATTTTGTCTGGAAGAACTGCTTCTTACAAAAAGGCCATCGTTAAATTGGCAGCGGGTGAAACTATTGACTTTTATTCCAACATCTAAATAGCTGAGAAATGGGAATTAAAAAATTAAATCCGATAACTGCAGGTACTCGTTTCAAAGTAGCTCCTACTTTTGAAGAGATCACAGCAGACAAGCCATACAAGCCTTTGGTGGTTCCGATCAAGAAGACTGGCGGACGTAACAACCAAGGAAAGCGCACCATGAGAATGATTGGTGGCGGGCATAAAAGAAACTATCGTTTGATTGACTTCAAACGTGACAAGCACGGTATCAATGCAACTGTATTGACAATCGAGTACGATCCAAACCGTTCAGCGCGCATCGCATTAGTGGAGTATGCTGATGGTGAGAAGCGTTATATCATTGCACCTCAAGGATTAACTGTAGGTACTGTAATTGTGTCTGGAGAGAAAGTAGCTCCTGAAATTGGAAACGCTGTACCTTTAAGAGATCTACCTTTGGGAACTGTAGTTCACAATGTTGAAATGCGCCCAGGAAAAGGAGCATCTTTAGCTCGCAGTGCTGGTAGCTACGCTCAGTTGTCTGCTCGTGATGGAGAGTATGCTGTTATTACTTTGCCATCGGGTGAGACTCGTAAAGTTTTAGCACTTTGCATGGCAACAGTAGGTTCAGTTTCTAACTCAGAGCATAACTTGGTTCGCTCAGGAAAGGCCGGACGCAGCCGTTGGTTAGGACGTCGTCCACGTGTACGTGGTGTTGCGATGAACCCAGTCGATCACCCAATGGGTGGTGGTGAAGGTCGTCAATCAGGAGGATTGCCACGCTCTCGTAAGGGAACACCTTCAAAAGGTTATAAGACGCGTAAACCTAAAAAGGCGTCATCGAAATTTATCATTGAACGTAGAAAGAAGTAATAATCCATGGCTAGGTCATTAAAAAAACCACCTTTTATCCACTACAAACTCGCAAAGCGTGTAGAGGATGCACAAGCAAACAGCAAGAAAAGCGTTATCAAAACGTGGAGTCGTGCTAGTACTATCACTCCAGATTTCGTTGGATTGACGATTGCAGTGCACAATGGTAAAACGTTTATCCCTGTTTATGTGACAGAGAATATGGTAGGTCACAAGTTGGGTGAGTTTTCACCAACGCGTAACTTCCGTGGTCACGCAGGTAACAAAAAATAATAATACGCACCAACGATAAAGAATAGATCATGGGAGCTCGTAAAAAAGAGATGGCCGATAGGCTAAAGGAAGAACGCAAGAACATTGCCTTCGCCAAATTAAATAGTTTTCCAACTTCACCACGCAAAATGCGCTTGGTAGCGGATACTATCAGAGGTAAAGAAGTAATTTCAGCTTTGAATATTTTGAAATTTACTCGTCGTAATACAGCAACTCCATTGGAGAAGTTATTACGCTCTGCGATTGCCAACTGGCAAGCTAAAAATGAAGGACAAGATATTACTACTTCTAACGTCATTGTTAAAGAAATTAAAGTAGATGTATCACACACTTTGAAGCGCATCAGCGCTGCGCCTCAAGGTCGTGCACACCGTATCCGTAAGCGCAGTAACCACGTAACCATCATTTTAGATAAAAAATAAGGATAAGAAATGGGACAAAAGTGTAACCCAATAGGAAATCGTTTAGGTTTCATCAAAGGATGGGACA
>JACCDM011664908.1_pt1 | contig 13913 bp, 13 predicted proteins | sample 7445851 | NCBI WGS metagenome assembly JACCDM01 (sample SAMN15323438, study PRJNA562643) | freshwater metagenome | isolation source: river surface water | place: USA:Blue River Watershed | collected 2017-08-16
ACCAACATCGTGACCATCAACAGCTTCCTCAATCTTTGGGAAGGTACCTTCATAGCCACCATGCAAATAAACCATCGGTCCAGCAGATTCTTCGATAAGATTATCTTGAGCGTCGGTTAAACGATATCTTAGAGAAACAATAGTATTCTTTTGTACTTTCATAATGACTATATTTTACGGTAGTCCACTTAACAGAGTCTTAATCCAATCATGAAGCAAGCTTTCAGAAACCCCTACAACCCTCCTAAACCACCACAGCCCTTGCCAATTAAGGAATCTTGGGCTTTGCTAGGAGGTATCAGTCCTGAGCGCTTCATGAAGGAATATTGGCAAAAGAAACCTCTTTTAGTACGGGGGGCCATTCCAGCGTTTCAGCTTGCAAAAGAAGCCGGAGAACCACTCCATAGCCCAATTTCAATCACAGAACTGACTCAGTTGGCTGGCCAAAAAAATGTTGAGTCACGTCTAGTTAGCAGCAAACCTTGGTCATTGGCCCACGGCCCCTTCAAATCAAAAGACATTCCTGATTTAAAGGACTCAGATTGGACGATGTTGGTTCAGGGCGTGAATGGCCATCACCCGATGGCTCAAACGGTAATGTCATGGTTTAGATTTATTCCAGAGGCCAGACTAGATGATTTGATGATCAGCATCGCTGGCCCTCAGGGCGGTGTTGGCCCTCACATAGATTCTTATGATGTATTTCTACTCCAGATGGAAGGACGTCGTCATTGGAAAATTTCCGCACAAGATGATTTACGTCTTAAAGAAAATTTACCCGTCAAAATTTTGAAAAACTTTAAACCGACTAATGACTGGATTCTGGAACCCGGTGATATGTTGTATCTCCCACCCAATATCGCCCATGACGGAATTGCTTTGGATGCTGGCTGTCAAACATGGTCAATTGGATTCAGAGTGCCTAATTACAAAGAGCTTGTTAATGAGATCCTCTGGAGAACTACAGAAGCCCTAGAAAATGAGCCTGACTTGTGTCAGCTCTATAGCGACCCTCAGCAAACTGCGACATTAGACCCTGCCCTTGTCCCTAGTCAACTTGTAGAAGCGGTCCAAAAGAAGCTCAATAGCCTGCAATGGAGCAAAAGTGACGTGTCTTGTACTCTGGCAAGTATTTTGAGCGAACCCAAGCCTCAAACTGTCTTTAACCCACCCAAGCAACTACTAGATCTTCCTAGCTTTAAAAAAGCAATCGCCAAAATGGGTCTTGAGCTATCTCCACTATCCAAGTCACTGTATGACAAGGATTTTTTCTATTTGAATGGGGAAAGTATGAGTGATTCAGAAGCTGAAGATTGGCATTACTGGTGCCAATTAGGCCGAGAACTTCGCCTATCAGCCCAAAACTGCTCCCAAGTGGCCCAATTAATTGATCAAGCTGATAATCCATGGTTTGAGGCTTATCTGGCAGGTTGGCTGACGTTATCTAACCCGATAGAGCGCTAGGGTAAATACTAGTATTTTTTATAAATCTATTTATAATCACTACCTGATTCTTAAATGACTTCATTTGAGGATCCGGTCTAAATCACCGTTAGATGATTAGCTAATCTTTTAAGGAAATAAAAATGACAAAATCACTATTGATCGCTTCTTTGTTAGCAGTTGCTTTGGCAGCTTGTGGTAAAAAAGAAACTCCAGCTCCAGCAGCTCCAGCAGCAGCTCCAGCTGATGCAGCAGCTCCAGCAGCAGCTCCAGCAGCTCCAGCAGCAGCTGAGCCAGCTAAGAAGTAATTCTTACTGAAATAAAAAGACCACCCTCGGGTGGTCTTTTTTTTGCCTAAATTTTATTGATGCTCTTATTGATTAAAAGAGCACCATCAGATTTATAGGATTACTTACCGACTTGCAAATCTAAAAGTGTCAAGATTTGGATCGATACTTCACCAAGCTCTGGTACACCTTTTTCATCCTGAACTGCAACAGTGATTGTTCCTGCAGCATCCTTCACAAGCACGCGATAACGTTTCGCTTTTTTCATATCGTCATCAGTTTTCTTGCTAAATAACTTATCAAAGAAACCACGTTGATTCGAAAGATCTTGTGTGTTCACGAAACGCACAAAGTAAATACCTTTGCTACGATCTCTATCGTCAACCGTGAAGTTAGAACGGTCTAAACCTACACCAACATCTCTCCAAGCACGATCAAAGCTACCAGCGAACTCAAGACGTGGTGTTGGAGTCTTTTTCAAATTAGATACTTGTACCGCTTTACCATTTGCTTTTGCAGCAGCAACAGTTGCTTTAGCAGACTCTTCGGCGTAACCAAGACGCTGCATCAAACGAGCCAAGAACTCTGCCTCTAGCTCTGGGTCATTAGCACGTGTTGTCCAGATTGTTTGTGTTTTATCTGTGCCTGTTAACTCTTCAGTCGCACCACGGTGAGTGATAAATACTTCTGTCTCACCTTTGCTATTGAGTTCTAAACGTGTACGGAACTTATCGCGCTCACCTGTTGAATAGATAGAGTCCAATACCTTACCTAATGCACTTCTAATAAAGTCCTGAGGAATCTTTGCACGGTTTTCAGCCCAATCCGTTTCCATGATGCCTGTCTCTGGTGAGTCCAACATCAAGATGAATCCTGTCTCTTGCCAGAAGTCACGAATACTTGGGTAAAGCTCTTTCGCTGGTTTGTTAACAACCAACCAACGTCGAGTACCATCACGCTCAATGCGCATTCCGGAGACAGCAGGAAGAATCGCTTCTTTACCTGTTGGCTTTGTTTTAACAGCATTGCTATAACCAGACAATGTTGCACCACCATCAGGCACCACATAGCGCTTGTCGCCACCTGTGACAGTCATATCTGGAGGGAAGGCTAAACTAGGCCCTTTCTTTTCACCAGCTGATTTGTAATCAATGGTGTCACCTGAAAAAGTACTTGCACAAGCAGACAATAAAAGGCTCACTGTTAAACCAGCAATAAGACCTAATCTTGACTGAGAAGTTGCTCGACGCATATTTGTCCCTAAGTTATCCAACGATTATCTTGATTCTAGATTGATTACTTCTTAACCAAACCTGCACCTTTTAATGCTGCAAGAACTTGCTCTTGCGCAGGTGTGGTTAAAGTTGTTAGCGGCAAACGAATGCCAGCTTCCATTTTGCCCATGGCATGAAGAGCCCACTTCACAGGAATCGGATTAGCTTCCACAAACATAGATTTATGAACGGCCAACAACTGATACTGAATGTCTCTTGCACGCGCTACATCACCTGCCATTGATGCCACACATAATTCATGCATCAATTTTGGAGCAACGTTAGCAGTTACAGAAATATTGCCATGACCACCCATTAACATTAATAACAAAGCAGTTAAGTCGTCACCTGAATAAACCGCGAAATCTGCGCAGCCTGCAGCTTTTAAACCAGCAATTAATTGAGTGCCGCGCTCAAGACTGCCGGTGGCATCTTTCACACCAATAATCCCTGGCACTTTTGCCAAACGAATGATGGTGTCATTACTCATATCGGCAACAGTGCGGCCAGGTACGTTGTACAAAATCACTGGCAGATCAACTTTTTCTGCAATCGTTTTGAAATGAAGGTACATACCTTCTTGAGTTGGCTTGTTGTAATAAGGCACCACTTGCAAGCTGGCATCTGCGCCCACTTTTTTAGCAAACTCAGTTAGTTCAATCGCTTCACTTGTTGAGTTACCGCCCGTACCAGCAATTACTGGAATACGTTTAGCCGTATGTTCAACAGCTACTTTAATTAACTCACAATGCTCTTCTACTGAAACAGTTGGAGACTCGCCAGTTGTTCCAACGATCACGATACCGTCAGTTCCTTCAGCGATGTGCCAATCAATTAATTGGCGCAATCCAGGTAAATCAAGACTACCGTCAGCATGCATAGGCGTGACGATAGCAACCAAACTTCCAGTGATTTTTTTAGCTAATTTAGTCATGTTTCGATTGTAGCGGAACAGCACAGACTCTTTGAACACAAGCAGGCTTCGGTGTCTGTACTGTGAGGTCTTCAAAGGCCAATATTTTCATATTTTCAGCCAAGTTCAAGAGCTCATTGGGTTGTAATAAAAAGTTGGGGTTACTAGGTTTACCGTAGGCCTCATTACCTATTGCAAAGGTCTCATATATTAAAAAACCCATTGGATTCAATAATTTAGTGATATTTTTGAGATAAGGGCGGTACAAATAATTGGTCACAATCACTGCGTCAAACTGACCCAAATGATCCAAACCCCAAGTGGGGCCCTCAAGATCAAAACAGGCAGTTTCAATCGAGGCCTGAGAGATACTTTTAGACTGTAATTGGATCTGATCTAAGGCTTCTTGATCGCGGTCGATAGCCAAAACACTGAAACCCTGTTGAGCCAAATAAAACGTGTGACGACCGCTGCCACAGGCATAGTCCAAAACACGTCCATTAGGCTTGATTTTCTGCGCATGAGTGACCACCCATTCGGATGGTGGCACCGACAAATCCGAATGAGGCTTAACTGTAATCAAGCCCCATCGCCTCACGAACATCACGCATCGTTTCTTGCGCTGATTTACGAGCTTTATCGCAACCGTCAGCAATGATGGCACGCAATAAACTTGGATCATCCAAATACGTTTGCGCTCTCTCCATCATCGGCTGTTGCTCTTTCAAAATGCCATCTATAACAGGTTGCTTGCATTCAATACAACCAATGCCCGCACTCTTACAGCCTTTTTCAGCCCAAGCACGAGTGTCATCATCAGAATAAACCTCATGCAATTGCCATACTGGGCAGCGTGCAGGATCACCTGGATCAGTCTTACGAACACGAGCAGGGTCAGTTGGCATAGTGCGAACCTTCTTCTCAACTGAAGCAGCGTCCTCACGCAAAGCAATCGTATTGCCATAAGACTTAGACATCTTTTGTCCGTCTAAACCTGGCATTTTTGATTGCTGAGTTAATAGCGCTTGTGGCTCAGGAAGAATGATTTTTCTAGAGCCCTCTAGGTATCCAAATAAACGCTCACGATCGCCCATTGATAAGCTTTGAGCATCAGCCAATACAGCCCTAGCTTGTTCTAGAGCCTCTTCATGACCTTTTTCTTGATACTCAGTACGTAACTCTAAGTACAACTTAGTACGCTTGCTACCTAACTTCTTAGCAGCCTCGAGAGCCTTCTCTTCAAAGCCAGGTTCACGACCATATAAGTGATTAAAACGACGAGCTACTTCACGAGTCATCTCGACGTGGGGGATTTGATCTTCACCTACAGGCACGTGTTGTGCGCGATAAATCAAAATGTCTGCCGCTTGCAATAGTGGGTAGCCTAAAAAACCGTATGTTTGGAGATCTTTTTCTTTGAGCTTCTCAATTTGATCTTTATAGGTTGGCACTCGCTCCAACCAACCCAGTGGCGTTCCCATGGATAGCAATAAAAATAGTTCTGCGTGTTCAGGCACTTTACTTTGAATAAATAAAGTTGCTTGGGTTGGATCAATACCAGCAGCCAACCAATCAATCACCATATCCCAAACTGATTGCTCAATAATGTCTGGTGTTTCATAGTGAGTAGTTAGAGCATGCCAATCAGCTACGAAAAAATAGCACGGGTATTCAGCCTGAAGCTTGACCCAGTTTTTAAGAACACCGTGATAGTGACCTAGATGCAGAGCGCCAGTTGGGCGCATACCTGATAAAACGCGTTCAGAAAACATATATCTCTTATTGAAACACCGACCAAACAGGTCGTAATTGTGATGGCAAATCAGGCAATAAACCTAAATCGGTATGACTCTCTTCTGGATCATGAAAATCAGACCCTCGAGATGCCAAAAAACCATACTCTAGCGCTACTTTAGCAAATGTTTTGTACTCAGCCGGACTATGACTGCCTGTGACCACTTCAATCCCCTGCCCACCCAGGTCCTTAAATTGTTCATACAACTGAGTTAACTGCAAAGAGGTGTATCTATAACGCCCTGGATGAGCGATCACAGCAATACCACCAGCTTGCTTAATCCAAGTGATGGCATCAGTTAAGTTGGCCCATTCGTGACCGACATAACCAGGTTTACCTTCAATCAGATAATTAGCAAATACTTCATCTGTATCTTTACAAACTCCGGACTCAACTAAAAATCTAGCGAAGTGCGTTCTCGAAATAAGTTCAGGATTCCCGACAAATTGAAGAGCACCCTCATAGGCATCTTTAATACCTACCTGATCCAACTGAGCAGACATCGCTTTAGCGCGGTTAGATCGACCATTACGTGTTTGATAGAGGCCTTGCAATAAGTCTGAATTATGATGATCAACACCTAAACCAACGATGTGTAATGTTTGAGAGCACCATGTCACTGAGATTTCTACACCCGGGATGTATTTCATGCCCAAATCTTGAGCGGCATTTTTGGCTCGCTCTTGCCCGCCTAACTCATCATGATCTGTTAAGGGCCAGATCTTGACGCCATTAGCATGCGCACGAGATGCCAAAGCTTCTGGGGTTAAGGTCCCATCAGAAACCACAGAGTGGCAATGCAAATCGGCGTTGATTGTGTGCATCCCCTCATTTTACTTGGCAATCAGATAGGATGCTGAAAGATTTGCATCCCTAGGGAGCCTGGTTTTATTTTTCTAGCGCCCTAAAGTACTACACAACAAAAGAAATGATTACTGATCCTCGGTTTCCTTTTTATATTGCCTAAATTCCATATATTTAGCAAAGCTGAAAAATGCAATATAAAACCCACCAACACAAATTAATTGAATATCGGCTTTTGTGAATAATTCACTCCAAAATTGTTCCACGAACATCCCCCTTCTTTTTTCTTTTGGCTTTACAACTTCCAAGCAACATTAGCAATATACTTATAGTTATTATAAGTAATATAGTGGATATCTCAGAATAACCCTGAAGAAAAAAAGCCAATAAGACCTCTGCAATCATGACGGCACTGATGGCTCTAACAACAGTAGCAATCCCATCCCAAGCAAGAAACATCAAAACCCCTTTAAAAGAAGAAGCTTAGATGAATTGCAATGATTTGTATGTCGGCAAGAATCTGAAAATTAAATCAGAAAGATCTGATTTAATTTTCAGCAGCGCTTAAGAGATCTTATGTCAGACGTGTGTCGACTATTCGTCTCGGAGCCTCTAGATATTCCTTGGACTGCATTTCAACAATCCTAGAAACTGTGCGATGGAATTCATTAGCCATCGGTCCTTCGGTATAAAGAATTTCCGCTGCAACTTCAGCAGAAATAATGAGTTTGACTTTGTGGTCGTAAAACACATCAATCAACCAAGTGAAGCGCCTTGCTTCACTGGCCATCTTTGGTGGCATATAAGGCACCTCAGACAATAAAACTGTATGGAATAAATTAGATATCTCTAAATAGTCGTTCTGGGATCTAGGTCCACCACATAAAGTCTTGAAGTTAAACCAGGCAACACCACCTGCACGTCGCACAGCTTTGATTTCTCGAGCTTCAATGTGCAAGGTTGGATCTTCTTCATCATGCGCTTCAGCTACCGTATTGAATACAGCATCCATCGTCGCTGCAGTCTCAGGCCCCAAAGGTGTGTAATACGCTTGAACCTGCTCCATGACTTTTTGACGGTAGTCGATACCAGCATCAACGTTCATGATGTCTAGCTTTTCTTGGAGCAACGCAATAGCTGGCAAGATTCGATCCCGATGTAAACCATCTGGATACAGTAGATCTGGGCGGTAATTGGAAGTCATCACAAACTGCACACGATTCTTAAATAATGAATCTAGCAATCTGTATAAAATCATCGCATCAGCCACATCGCTGACATGGAATTCGTCAAAACAGATCAGACGATATCTCTTGGCAATATTTTTCCCAAGAATTTCTAAGGGATCAGCCTTACCCCTTAAGTCTTGTAACTCACGGTGCACTTCCCGCATGAACTCATGGAAATGCAAACGTGTTTTCTTTTCTACTGGAGATGCTTCATAGAAGCAATCCATCAAAAATGATTTACCGCGCCCTACACCACCCCACATATAAACACCGCGAGGAAGCTCTGGAAAGCGCATCATTTTTGCCAACTTACCACTGCGTACTTCTTTATAAGATAACCACTCATCTTGGCAAACTTGCAGACGATCAATCGCAGCCTGCTGAGCAGCATCGCTGCCATAGCCGCGCTTAACGAGTTCTTGTTTGTAAAACTGAGTGACTTTCATGGTCTATCTATATAAAGAATTTGGGGATCTCAAAACTTCTTAGAGTTTATCGACCCCCATTTTTAGGACTATTGATAAAACAGCATTACATGTTTAATGCACGTTTATCAGTTGCCAAAGCAGCTTCTCTCATGACTTCAGATAAGCTTGGATGTGGATGGCAAACACGACCGATATCTTCAGCAGCCGCTTTGAATTCCATTGCTACAGCCGCTTCAGCGATCAAATCAGATGCTGCTGAACCAACAATATGAACACCCAAGATTTCATCAGTTTGAGCATCAGCCAATACTTTAACGAAACCATCGGCAGACCCCATACCTAAAGCACGACCGTTAGCCGCAAATGGGAACTGACCTGGTTTGTAAGCGCGACCTTCAGCTTTTAACTGTTGCTCTGTCTTACCAACCCAAGCAATTTCTGGTGATGTGTAGATAACCCAAGGAATGCAGTTGTAATCGATATGTGGCTTTTGACCAGCAATCACTTCAGCAACTAATACGCCTTCATCTTCAGCTTTGTGAGCCAACATAGGACCACGAACAACGTCACCAATAGCGTAAACGCCAGGTGCCGCAGTTGCACATGTGTGGTCATCAATAGCGATAAAACCACGCTCATCAGCCTTAAGACCGATAGCTTCTAGATTTAAGCCATCTGTATTAGGCACACGACCAACTGATACGATCAAGCGATCGCAATCAAGAGTCTGGGCAGCACCAGTGCTATCTGTATAAGCTACTGACACACCCTTTTTGCTTGTCTTTACTTCGCCAATTTTCACGCCAAGATTAATTTTCAAACCTTGTTTAGTGAATAATTTTTGAGCTTCTTTAGCGATACCTTCATCACAAGCAGCCAGGAATCCAGGTAAAGCTTCAAGAATAGTAACTTCAGCACCAAGACGACGCCAAACTGAACCCAACTCTAAACCAATTACACCCGCGCCGATAACACCCAATTTCTTAGGTGTTGCACCGAACTTCAATGCGCCTTCGTTATCGCAAATCAATTCGTTATCAACAGGCATACCTGGTAAGTGGCGAGCCTTAGAACCTGTAGCAATAATTACATTTTTTGCAGTTACTGTGCCAGCATCTTTACCATCAATCTTAACTTGATAACCGTCAGCGCCCTTACCTGCAAATGATGCATGACCCCTTAACAAAGTGATCTTGTTCTTACGGAATAAGAACTGAATACCACCTGTCATTTTGGTCACGATGTCATCTTTACGAGCAATCACTTTTTTCACATCAACGCTCACATCTTTCACAGTAATACCGTGATCAGATACGTGATGAGCAATGTTCTCAAACTCTTCAGAAGTTGCTAACAAAGCTTTTGATGGAATACAACCAACGTTCAAGCATGTACCACCTAAACGTGGCTCACCTTTAGGATCGTCGTAAGCATTGCTTTCAGCACAAGCTACTTTAAAACCTAGTTGAGCAGCGCGGATCGCAGCGATATAACCGCCAGGACCACCACCGATAACTACAACGTCAAAATTTTGACTCATGTTTTTTCCTTAACCGTATCTCTGGATTAAAGGTCTAATAAAAGACGTGCTGGATCTTCCAACGCTTCTTTCATGGCAACCAAACCTAACACTGCTTCACGACCGTCAATAATGCGGTGGTCATAAGACATAGCTAAGTAGTTAATCGGACGCACAACAACTTGACCGTTTTCAACAACAGCGCGGTCTTTAGTAGCGTGGATACCTAGAATAGCTGATTGTGGTGGGTTGATAATCGGTGTAGACAACATTGAACCGAAGATACCGCCGTTAGAGATTGAGAATGTACCGCCTGACAAGTCATCCAATGTCAACTTACCATCGCGTGCTTTAACACCAAACTCTGCAATTTTCTTTTCAATATCAGCCAAGCTCATTTGATCAGCATCACGCAAAATAGGTACCACTAAACCTCGTGGTGAACCTACAGCGATACCGATATCAAAGTAACCGTGATAAACGATGTCATTGCCATCCACTGAAGCATTCAAGATTGGGTATTTCTTCAAAGCGTGAACAGCTGCTTTAACAAAGAAAGACATGAAACCTAACTTAGTACCGTGTTCTTTTTCGAACTGGTCTTTGTATTTGTTACGCATACCCATCACTGGAGCCATGTTAACTTCGTTGAACGTAGTCAAAATAGCGTTAGTTTGTTGAGACTGCAATAAACGCTCAGCAATACGAGCACGCAAACGGCTCATTGGCACGCGCTCTTCTGGACGACCACCAATGTTTACTTGTGGAGCTGATGCTGCTGCAGGTTTAGCTGCAGGTGCTGTGCCAGACAATGTTGCAAGAACATCACCTTTAGTAACACGACCATCTTTACCAGAACCGCCCACTTGAGCTGTTGATAAATTGTTTTCAGCCATTAACTTAGCTGCTGATGGCATTGCTTTAGCGCTTGCTGCAGGTGCCGCTGCTGGAGCTGCTGCTGGAGCAGGAGCTGCCGCCGCTGGAGCTGGTGCTGCTGCAGCTGGTGCTGCGGCTGCTTTAGCAGCGCTGTCGATCTTAGCAATCACTTGATCAGAAACAACAGTACCGCCATCACCAACAACGATTTCAGCCAAAACGCCTGCTGAAGGTGCTGGCACTTCAAGCACTACTTTGTCTGTTTCAATTTCGATCAAGATTTCATCTTGAGCAACTGCTTCGCCCGCTTTTTTCTTCCAAGTCAACATTGTTGCTTCTGCAACTGATTCTGATAATTGTGGAACTTTGACGTCTACGATAGCCATGTTCTTTTCCCTTATTTTCTTTAGAGTATTAGTTAATGTTTATTTACTTACTTAGATAGTACGAAACCTTTGAGCTTGGCAAATGCGCCGTCCACCAAAGATTTTTGTTGATCTTGGTGTAAGTGTGCATAGCCACAGGCTGGAGATGCTGAAGCTGGGCGACCTGAGTAACCCAATTTCTGACCTTCAGTCATGTTCTCGTGGATGTTGTGCTGGATGAAGAACCATGCGCCCTGGTTTTGTGGCTCATCTTGACACCAAACAATCTCAGTTGCTTTTGGATACTTCTTCATTTCAGCAGCAAAGGCTTTGTGCGGGAATGGATATAACTGTTCCACACGAATTAATGCCACATCATCTTGTTTCTTCGCTTCACGTGCTTTAACAAGGTCGTAATAAACCTTACCTGAACACGCAACAACACGAGTTACTTTCTTAGCGTCGATCTTGTCGTCCAACTCACCAATCACTGTTCTAAATTCACCTTTTGTGAACTCAGATACTGGTGATGTGGCATCCTTATTTCTCAACAATGACTTAGGTGTCATGATGATCAAAGGCTTACGGAACTGACGAATCATTTGACGACGCAACAAATGGAAGATTTGAGATGCTGTTGTTGGTTGAACAACTTGCATATTCATATCAGCACACAATTGCATGAAACGCTCTGGGCGTGCTGATGAGTGCTCTGGGCCTTGACCTTCGTAGCCGTGAGGCAACATCATCACAAGACCGTTAGCGCGACCCCACTTCACTTCACCAGATGCGATGAACTGGTCGATCACAACTTGTGCGCCGTTCACAAAGTCACCGAACTGAGCTTCCCAGATCGTCAATGTGTTTGGTTCAGCAGCTGCATAACCATATTCAAAACCAAGAACCGCTTCTTCTGACAGGATTGAGTCAATCACTGTGAATGGCGCTTGATTATCTGCAACGTGTTGCAAAGGAATGTATGTACCAATGTCCCACTTTTCACGATTTTGATCATGAATTACAGCGTGACGGTGTGTAAATGTTCCACGGCCTGAATCTTCACCTGATAGACGAATTGGATAACCACTCGCCACCAATGAAGCAAAAGCCATGTGCTCACCCATACCCCAGTCAACGTTCACCTCACCACGACCCATCGCAGCACGGTTATTTAAAACGTTATCAACTAAGTTATGTGGCTTGAAGCCTTCTGGAACTTTAGTGATGCGCTCAGCAAGACGCTGCCACTCAGCCAAAGGAATGGCTGTATCTGCAGAGTCTGTCCATTTCTTATTCAAGAATGGAGACCAATCTACAGCGTACTTACCTTTGAAATTAGAAATCACAGGATCAACAGTGTGCTTACCAGCATCCATTGCTGAACGATAAGCCTTCACCATTTCATCACCGCCACCCGCAGGCAATACGCCTTGAGCTTCTAACTTGTCAGCATACAACTTACGAGTACCTGGGTGCTGAGCAATCTTTTTGTACATCAAAGGTTGAGTCAACGCTGGTGTATCTTGTTCGTTGTGACCTAATTTACGGAAACAGATAATGTCAATCGCAACATCTTTCTTGAAAGTGTTACGGTATTCAACAGCTAACTGAGTTGCGAATACAACTGCTTCAGGATCATCACCGTTCACGTGCAATACAGGAGCCTCGATTGTTTTCAAGATATCTGTACAGTAAAGCGTAGAACGCAAGTCACGTGGATCAGATGTTGTAAAACCGATCTGGTTGTTAATCACGATATGAATTGTGCCGCCTGTGTAATAGCCACGAACTTCAGCCATCGCTAGAGTTTCTTGAACCACACCTTGACCAGCAACAGCAGCGTCACCGTGAACCAAAATAGGCATCACTTGATCACCGGTTGCATCACCACGACGATCCATACGAGCACGTACTGAACCTTCAACCACTGGGTTAACGATCTCTAAGTGAGATGGGTTAAATGCCAATGACAAGTGAACAGGGCCGCCTGGAGTTGTGACATCGCTTGAGAAACCTTGGTGATACTTCACGTCGCCAGCAGGCAAATCTTCTGGAGCTGTGTGATCAAACTCAGCAAACAAATCCTTAGGCATTTTGCCTAAAGTGTTCACCAATACGTTTAAACGACCACGGTGGGCCATACCGATCACAATTTCTTGTACACCAGCAGTACCAGCAACACGAATCACCTCATCCATAGAAGCGATGAAACTTTCACCACCCTCTAATGAGAAACGCTTTTGACCAACGTACTTCGTATGCAAGTAACGCTCTAAGCCTTCACCAGCAGTTAAACGCTCTAGAACTTGCTTTTTCTTTTCAGGTGTAAAAGATGGAGTTGAACGAGCAGACTCAAGCTTCTCTTGCCACCAACGCTTCAGGTTCTGGTCAGTGATGTACATGAACTCAGCACCAATCGTGCCTGAGTATGTTTGACGCAAGTTCTGTAGCAACTCGCGCAAAGTCATGTTGTCTTTGCCGAAGAATGTGTTGCTTGTATTAAATACGATATCCATATCAGCATCACCCAAACCGTAGAAGGCAGGGTCAAGCTCAGGAATATTTGGGCGCTCTGTGCGCTTCAATGGGTCTAAATCAGCCCAGCGGTTACCAACATTTCGGTGAGCAGCAATTAATTGCTGAACAGCCACACGCTTACGACCTAACTCAGAATCAGCAGAATCATTAATCACGCGAATCGGACCTTGCTTTGCACGCTCGGCAAAAGCATTGACCACTGGCGCATGAGGAACGTCGTGCTTGGTTGAACCATCAACAGCAGGAACTAATTGAACGTTGTCAAAATACTCACGCCAATAGTCTGAAACAGAAGCTGGGTTTTGAAGATAGGACTCGTAGAGTTCTTCTACGTAAGGGGCGTTTCCGCCAAAGAGATAAGAACTACCTCTGTAGGACTGCATCATATTGCTCACCTTTCATCGGGTATCCCGAATTTGTAGTGGGTTAAGACCTTCCGCGA
>JACCDM010039016.1_pt1 | contig 13905 bp, 11 predicted proteins | sample 7445851 | NCBI WGS metagenome assembly JACCDM01 (sample SAMN15323438, study PRJNA562643) | freshwater metagenome | isolation source: river surface water | place: USA:Blue River Watershed | collected 2017-08-16
TATTATCAATTGATGTGTCATTGAAAGAGCCTGAATCTCTAATATCAACAACAAGTTTATGGTCGCCATAATTTGATATATTAGGTAATATTAAATCAAAAGTTACCCCATTTAATAAATCTGCTGCTGCATCTCTAACTACACTATAGTATAATCCACCGCTTTCGATATAGTTTCCACCAGTTGCGTGAAAGTAATTATTAGAATAATTAGCAGAAAAATAGTAAGAAAAATTAAGTGTACCATCATATTGACCGCCGAAGTTCCAAGTGCCGCCATAAGAATTAAATCCTTTAGCTGCTAATATAGAATCTATAGCTACTGCAATTTGCCCATTTTCATCTAATGCTGTATTAATAGCTTCAATAACTATTGCTGAGGTATCAGGATGTGTAATTGCTACAATTTCTTCTAGCCCATTATAAAATATAACGCTATCATTGTTTTTAAGGTCTTTTCCGTTATATGTTCCCGTTGACGTTACATTCCATAATTCACCATCATTAGCACCTACAGGCGGAACAACTACTATTTCCTCTCTCATTTGTGTAATAGGATGTTTATTAACTTGGTCAGGAAATGATATTACAGTAGCACCATTACCAAATACTGAGCCATATACACCACCTGCTGCGAATTGCAAATCAGCAACTCCTTCAAATATGTCACTTGGTAAATCAAATTCATAAATTGAGTCTATAAAATTATCAACATAACCTTTTCCCAACGTAGTATTGATACCGAACGCCAATTTAACTGCACCACCTGTCATGTTAACTACATCATTTGCTAATGCAGTTATATTACTATATGTCGGGCTGTTATAATTAACTATACATGCAGTATCACCAAAAAATGCACCTACAGTGATATATATTACCCTTTTGTTACCTAAAGTGTTATTAACTATTGGTTGAAGAATATCTGTTATTGGATTTGTTATATTGGTTGTATCATGTAATGTTATTAAATGATACCCTTGTATATCAACAGTAAACCACTTTGTTGTAGAAAAGTCATTAATTACAGTTGGTGTAGTGGCTGCTGAGAAAAGACCATACGGTCCAACGAAAGGATATGACATTGCACCACCTGATAAAACTGTTAGCCCATCAGCTATGAATGCATCATAAGGTTCAGTCAAAGTTATTGTTGATTCAACAAGACCTCCATTTGTAGTAGAACTAGCAATATCCCAATTACCAACAGGTTCTAAGCTTCCACCACCTGCTCCGCCACCTGCTACTAACGTAAATTTAGTATCATCAAATGTTTCACCACTAGTATGAGATTCATTACATACATAAAATTTATCATCTTGTAATAATAATGTCTTAATTCTATCACTTGCATAATACTGTTGTCTTGGTCGCCAAAAATCGTTAGCCTTTAAATTACTCATAAATATCTCCTATTAGGTATTTACTTATTTAATTCATATGTGGTAAGTAAATATATGTACTAAATGGGGTGTATGTATATGAATTTTCAATTAATGTTAGAAGAAATATTACTAGAGGGTAAGATTGATGATATTAAGGATAGCTATCCTAATATATCTACTGATATAAAAGATAAGTATCATGAAATGTCAGGAGACAACGGAAATCACCTAAGATGGTTATTAGACCTGCATAAAAAAGGAGGCGACAATACCCCTATCCATAGCCAACATAATGTTCAGGAATTATTATCTACACTTAGTAATAAAGCAATAAGCAGTAAATTAGAACGTAAGAATATTGGACAATATAAAAGTGTTGATGATTTACATTCGACTATTTCACCGTTTATTGGCACTAATCTATCAGTAAAAGATAAAGCTAAGAAAGGGACTGAAATGATATATGCTTCCCCTACTATGACTATTAGACGACATAATAATCAAGAAAGTTGTATCAAAGCAGGAATATTACCTGATAATAATAAAACTAAACAAGATAAAGCGGCATGGTGTATTTCTGCTGATAGTGATGATGCTAGAGCATTACATGACCACTACACCCATGAAAACGCAATACCTATTTATAGTATTGAACATCATCATGAAGATGGTTCTAGTTCACGTCATATGTTAGTAGCAGACCCGTTTAAGACTGAAAGTACAGTAGAACTAAGGGATGAGCATGATTACAAACCTGGATTTAATAATAAAACTGATACAAATGATACTATATTAACCGATTATAAGAAAAAATATCCTGAGATAAATAAAACTCCATTAAGCGGTTTTTTTAATGATTCACCTGAGAAAAAGCAAGATGACTTTATAGAAAAAGAAACTAGTCGAAAAAATATGAGTGCGGGTCTTGGTAATTTATATCATAGTGTAAATGATAAACATCAAGAAAAAATATTTAATAGAGCGATAGAGCATAACAATTTACCATTATTATCAAATTTATCTACAAACTTAAATAGTATTACTCAAGATACTGATAAATTAGATAAATTAGCTGATGTAGGGTCTGTACATAATCATACTGAATTATTAAGTAATGTTTATAATAACTATATAACTAGTCCTGAGACTAGGAGAAAAATAATAGAACATTCATTTAAACATAAAAATTTAGACTTGATGAGTAATATTGCAAGTAATGTTAGTGGGTCTGATAACTTAAATAAAATGATTAATTTAGGAATAGAGCATAATCATACTAAATTACTAAAAGCGGTGTATGCTAACACAAGTACAGGACAACCTAAAATACATAAACATGCACTTGATTCTAAAAATTATGCGCTATTGGAACATATGCCATATGGATTATCAAAAGAGCATATTAGTGGATTAATTAATCATTTTGAAAAACATGGAGTAGAATCCGCATATTCGCTTGACAAATTAGCTGGATATAATGATATAAGCCATAAAGACCTTGATAGAATAAATGATATTAAAATAAATCATTACATTGGTAATAATGATGCTAGTTCTTTAGGATATGTTAATAGTTTTAAACCTGAGCATATTTCTAAAATGGTAGAAAGTGGAATAAAAAATAATAACGGACTTGATGATGTTGCTATTAAAAATAAACCTGAATTATTAACTGATGACCATAAGACCGACCTTATTAATCATACATTAAAACAAATAACACCAACCCCAAATTTTAATGAAAAAAATTATAATTTAGTTAATAAACTACGTGGAATAGTTGGTTCAGGGTTAAATGATACACATAGAGAACTATTAGGGGATTATGTAGCAAAAAATAAAGAATTTGATTTATTGAATAAGTTACATCCTGATAACGTATTAGGCACTGAGCAGAATAAAAAAATATTAAGTTTACATGATGCAAATTTAAGTAGGCATATTGCTAACGTAGATAATAGTGATGATTTAATACAACATGCAGTTAAAATTGGAAACTTACATTATTTAAATCATCCTCGTGTTGCTAGAAAAATTAATGATAAAGACCTAGATACTGTGTTTAGACATGCTGTTGAAAATAATAAAATAGATGACGTATCTGGTATTATTGCACATAGTAATAATCCTGATATAGTAGATAAGCTAGTTACTCATATGTATAGCCACCCCAAAAACATAGAAGCATTAAAATCTAGTTTAGTTGATTTAAATGATGATATGAAAAATAGAATACGTGATACTACGACAAGTCCCGAAGTTAAAAATGTACTAGATAATAAGTTACATGAGTCTTTTGAAAGACTTTTACGTAAATCACTTATTTCCTAGTAGCTTTTAAATTACTCATAATTAAAAGTGAAAGAGGTCATAAGACCTCTTTCACTTACATAAAATATTATTTTACAAAGAAAATTACACATAAATGGAATTAAATTTTATGATGGTGCTTCATAATTTAAAGTTTGGCTATATATAGTTTTACCACCTATTTTAGATACTTCCATATTTCCATATAAAGTACCATCTCCTATTTCAACATTTACTTTATTTACTAAACTATCTATACGTGGAATAAGATACCCATCTTGTCCTTGACCATTTATAGTTATAGTTGCATAGGTATAACCACTACCAGGTGATGTTATTATAACGTTACCTATATTATCAAGTGGAGTATTATCTACAGTATTAATTATACCAGTTGCTCCTGTACCTTCACCCCCTGTAAATATAACAGATTCTCCATTATTATAGTTATTACCAGAAACGGTTACTTCAACTGACTCTATACCAAATCCTATTACAACTGTACCTGCTGCATCTATACCATCACCTGTAAACTCTATTGTCGGTGTAGTTGAATAGTTTGTACCAGCATTAATAATATTAACTGACTCTACTACCCCTGCATTTAATATTGCAGTTCCAATAGCACCAGTACCGCCACCTCCTATAAAGGCTACTGTTGGTGCGGTAGTGTAACCACTACCTCCGTTTTCAATAGTAACTGACTTAACTGAGCCTAATGTACTTAAATGTGCTATTGCCGTCATTTCATTAACAGGAGGATAAAGTGTTGAAACTATTGGAGCAGTAACATATCCTGAACCAGGGTTAGTAACAATAATTGACCCTACTTGGTCTTCTAATGGGCCTAATACTATTTCTGCGGTTGCCCCTGTACCATCACCATCAATAGTAAGCGTATTACTTTCATTATATCCACTTCCTCTAGTGTTAATAATTACTTTATAAATTCCACCACTATTTAATGATTCAGACGTTATTACTTTATACATATTTTTATTCCTTATTTTAATGTTATATCTATTTACTTAAATGGTTTATATATTGGGTGAAGTTGAGATTTATCAAATAACCCAATCGTTTTAATTGGCTCACCCTTATGCATTTCAGTATCTTCAAAAGAATCATATCCTACCATCTGTAGTGAATGTTTAACCTCTGGAATAGAATCTCTCCAATGCCATGCTCTATTATATGTATTTGTAGTAGGGACTTTATCTACCATATCAAATGCTTTCTTTGCTGTATGTAAATCAGTTTGTTTATTTTGATATGCATCCATTATTCTATTCTTAACACGTCCTAATAATTCAGTATCAGTTGTATCAGTAGTTGAAACTCTATATCCAAGATGAACAGGTGTATTAGATTTTATATAAAGTGGAGTTATATTTGGTGTATTAGATTTATCCGCATTAAACGATGAACCTTGACCATTAGCATATTCACTAGCATGTTCTGCATTAGTTGATACCCAAGTAATATGGTTATCATGATTAGGGTCATGTGGTTGCGTCAATCCACGATAATGAATATGTGGTAAAAATCCATTTTTAACTGCATTTTCAGCGTTATCTTCTTGAAAATCTTCTAATAAAGCGGTGAATATAAAGGAAATACCTGTTTTCATGTCATTTAATCCTGTTTTAACGCAATATAATGCGTTTTAATGCCTATTTAACTGTAATATAGTAGATTGGTACTACTTTTCATTAGACCCGTCTTAAATCGCATTATAGAAGGTCTGATGAGTATAATGTTATTTAGTTTAATTTATATGAGATACACTTTTAATGAATGTTAAACGGGCTAAAGACCCCGGTCTAAATGTAGATTTATATTGCTTTAGAACGGTCTAACCATGATATAAGATTCTACATAAACGCTTTATGTAAGAGTAGTCACTTTTACTATAAGAAACAATCAGTTAAAGAAATTATCCTTATAAGAGAATATATAAAAATAATAGTAATAAATTCTTTGTAAAAAGGTACTATAAAAAGAAAAAGAAGATAGAGATAGCTGCTACGCAGCAGTGCCAAAGGCACTTATTTTTATAACTAATTAATAACTGATTAATGCTATAAGTTTATAAATTCAATCTACATTTAAAAGAAGGTCTTTAGACCTGTATATTACATTCACCAAAAGCTCTATAAGCTCGTTTACGACACCTACAATACATTTCTAGTACAAAGGTACTACCTATCATCTAAAGTGTCTTAAAACGCAGTATAGAAGGTATAGATGATAGGTAAATATGTTTAGCTATGGAGTTTTATTATGAGATTTAAATTATTGTTAGAAATGTTAAGCCGTGAGATTAATCAACACATGGTAACTACAAATGTTCCGTTATCAACACAGATAACATTTGGACATAAAAGAAATGAGATTGGACATATTAGACAACCATTATTGGAATACACCAAAGATTCATCTAGTCTTAATAAAGCATTGTGGGGTCATAAAAAAGGACACCCGATAACCGATATAGGTACAGTAAATGCTGTAAATCATATTAATAATAATTTAAGAGAAACTGAACCTGCTAAAGAAGACATGAGTGTTTATTCAGGCATTAGACGTGACCCACAAAAAATGGTAAAAGATTCAGGAGGAATTTTACATCATCCTGCATTCATTAGTGCTAGTATCGACCATGAGCAAGCATTAAAATTCTCTGTACCAACTCCAGATGAAAATATAAAACATGTGTTGAAAATAAAGATACGTAAAGGTCAACAAGTGGGGTCTTTTATTGGTGGGAAAAGTGCATTTAAGCGAGAGCAGGAATATTTATTAAAATCTAATCAAGTATTACATATACATCCTGACCATGAAGACCTAATTGATAGACAAGGAGTTAAAGTAAGAGTTCACCATGCTATTATATTAAATCCTGATGAACTTAATCATTCACATCATGAGGTAGAATCTTATCGCAATATGATGAAACAATTTAGTACTCAACGATTAGCTAATGATAAATTTAATGATGATTATATCAAAAATAAATTAGGGGCTGCACATTATAGTGATGATATGTTTGTCGAAGATTCAAGACTTACACAGGACCATTTAGATGAGTTATCAAAACCTGAAAATCATCATATACATAATAAATTATTAGCACACCATACCTTATCAAGTGATAATATTAGTAATATCATGAATAACTCAAAGTCTGTTGATTTATCTACTGTTGCAACATACCAAAAGAACTTAACTAAAGAGCATATTGATACAATATTAAATCATAATAGTAATCTTTATAACAATTCACTTTTACAAAATCCTTATAATGTCTTACATGGTGAACATATTGATAAATTAATACAAAATGAGGATTATCATCCTTTAATTTCAACGTTACATAAGTTAGAGCCACGACACATAGATAAATTGATGGAAAGTAAACATTTCCAAGCCGACTTTATAAACAGAAATTTATCACAAAGAGATGATTTATCGGAAAGACAAATAAATAAACTATCTGAAACTAAAGATGATAGTGTTAATGCCGAACTTGCTAAAAATAATAATTTAACCCATAGAAATATTACTAGCATAATAAAAAATACAGATTATGGTCATAGTGACACGATGGAATGTTTATCTAAACGTAAAGACCTTAATGAAAAACATATTAAATCAATAATTGGAGTTGACCATACCCAAGCTAATAATTTAGTTGTAAATTTATCACATAACTATGATTTGAAGCCATATATGCACCAAATACTTTCAAATGATAATTATATGAAAGTTAGTACATTAAATGAGTTAGTACATAAAACTATACCACTAGACGAACGGCATGAATATTTAGATGCACCCCATGTAAGAAAAAATTACGAACAGTTAGGAATTACTAAAAGTCAATTAGTTGACCACGCAATTAAAAGTAATAAACATTCATTATTACGTCAAGTATTAAATGAACCTGATTTACCTACACATGATATTGATAAATTAATAAATGTTAATAATTCTGATGTAAATGATACTTTATTACATAAACACTCATTAACAAAAGAGCAAGTTAAAACAGTATTGACAAATCATCCTAATTACTATAAAACACTTGTACATCCTGATAATAAAAAACATATCAAAGAACTTGCTGATGAAAGTTTATTAAAGGAATGTAATTGTGTATTATATAAAAATATGTTAATTGAATCATTTAAAGAGAGGAACGGAATAATGAATAAAGACGAATTAGAAACTGTAGATAACATCGGGTCTAAAGATAAGGATATTTCAGAATATAAACAAGACCCTATCAAAAAAGATAAGGTTGTTGATGAGGTTGAATTAGGAATAGGTGAACGGAAAAAACCGTAAAGAAAAAGGAGGCTAACGCCTCCTTTTTTATTTCTTATAATAGCTTTTTTTATTGCTATAGGTTGATGGTGTAAACTTTTTACTTGGAATAGCAGTTGGTTTAATTTTAGGCGGTTCAACATCACCAATATCAACTCGCATCTGAGCAAGTGTTCGATTGGTAATATCATACATTTTATAATCTACTAATTTGTAGATTGCTCGTGTAACAGCCACATAAAATAAACGTAATTCTTCATCATTCTTAAATGTAAAATCAGTTGATAATCTAACCTCATCCCATTCTAAACCTTTAGCTTTATGTACAGTAGAAATGACAATATCAGGTGTTCCATGTGGAACATATTTTAACAATAAAGTTAAAAGTTTTTTATATCCAAATTTCTTTGCTAAATTAACATTTTTCAGGATGTCACGGTCTACAATAAACCAATTATTATCAACCCATGATTGCATGTCAGTTATACTAGTAAATGGAGATAGAAATGGATGATTAGTTCCTTTGCCCATATCAATATCTTGAAGACCCAACATAAATGCATTAATAGCAGTCGTATCACAAGAAATGTTATAGTCTAAACTTGGATTTTCGTTTAACTGTTGAAGATATTCTTCTAATACCCCTGCATTAGTTCTACATAAAATAGCTTTAGTGCTAATTAAATCATCGACATTTGCAGGACAAATACGACCTGCTATTAAATCAGGTGCGTTATAGTCTAGTGTATCAATCCATTGGTTTGCATACTTTGCAATTTCTTGACCAAATCTAAAGGTCTTTGTAAGATTTAGTTTTTTAATGGAGCTTGGTAATTTTTTCGTAATATCAACACTACCTGTAAATGAATAAATTTTTTGGAATTTATCACCGACATATATTTTCTGTGCAGTTTTTTGTGAAGTAAGGAAATTAAGCATAACACCGCTTACGTCTTGACATTCATCGACTAGAATCACATCGTATTTAAGGTCTATACCTGATAGGCTAAACAGTTTTAAATATACGTCATGTACAATGTGATATTTTGTGTTATTACAATATGCATCCCATAATGTAATAGCAGATTTATGTATCATATTTCTATTAGCATCAGTCAATTCAAAATGTTCATAATCTTTATCAAGGTAAACATGTGTTGGTAGTAATGTAGGACTATCAGAATGCATAAAGTTTACTACTGCCTTCATTACCCAACTACTAACTCTATAGCTTGATACTTTTTCATTTTCTTGTGTTAATCTATTAAACATATTAATACTCTTAACACCACATAATGAATTAATAGCAGGAATATCTAATTTATTAGTACTTTTAAGTCTACTTAACAATGTACTATTAGAATTAGCATAAGCAACTGCATGTATAGTTTTTACTATTACATTAGAAGGCATCTTTCTAGTAGCCTCATCAACAATTGCTTTATTGAATGCAATATATAGAATCCTTTTTTCAGGTAATGCTTCCGCAATTGACTTTAGAGTAAAAGTCTTACTTGCACCAGCGTATGCCTGTATGATAAGGTCTTTACCTGACTTAGCAAATTCGATGATGTCAAGTTGTTCTTGTGTTTTAGTAAAAGTCATTGCATTTCCTTTAGATGTGTATAAGGTTTATTTTAATAATTATAACAGAGATTGTGTGTATTTACAAGCAGAAAGTACAGTCTAACCATGATATAAGATTTTACATAAATGGTTTATGTAAGAGTAGTCACTTTTACTATAAGAAACAATCAGTTAAAGAAATTATCCTTATAAGAGAATATAAAGAAATAATAGTAATAAATTCTTTGTAAAAAGGTACTAATAAAAGGAAATAAAGAAAGAAAAGGAGATAGAGATAGCTGCTACGCAGCAGTGCCGTAGGCACTTATTTTTACATCTATTACTTTATTAAAAATTCAATCTACATTTAAAGAAAGGTCTTTAGACCTGTATTATTCATTTTAATTATATTATTCATCTAATAGCGTTTAAACGCTCTATAAGCTCGTTTAAGACACCTATAATACATTTCTAATACGAATATACTACTTGTCATCAAAACAGTGTTAAATCGCTTTCTAGGAGGTTTAATATTCATTAGACAATAAAAAAGGAGGCGTTAGCCTCCCTTTTACCACTTAATACAACTACTCATTTAATTTAGAATTGGCGACCATAGTTTTTCATTGCGATTAAGTCAGTACCTTTATTTAGCATACTTTCTATTAAACAAATCCATTATACTTTGTTTGATTTCAGGTTTGATTTCAGGGTTCACTTTCTTAGGTTTTAAGTCAGGTGCATTAACATGTCTAGCTGCATCTTTCTTTAGACTTGAATGTGTATTATAGATATGTCTTATCACATCACCTGACGTATCTTCTCTACTTAAAAGTGTTTTAGCAGAACTAACTCCAATTGAACCTGGTATAGAAATTGCTTTAATTTTATGTTCGTCTGATACATCGGGTCTATTTAATATTTGAGATACAATAGTTGCAGAGGTTCGAGAATTATCCAACATTTTATGTAGAGTATCACCGTTTGTATTTGGATGACTTGCTGCATACATTGGATTTTCTTGATGAATCTTATCAATAGTATTTCCTTCTGTTCTTTGGTTTTTCAATACTTCATGTGGAACACTACTTGACAATTCATCTAATCTATCAGGTGATGTATTAATAGATGATGCTTCTGCTTTATCAATAAACTTTGGATAGTCATAATCTAAATGATGATTAATTCTTTCAGGCCCTTTATTGTCACCGACAGTTTTTCTTATTTTATCAAAGTCATCTTTTCCAAGTGAATCTCGTTTATCATATATTGCATCTAGTGCATAATCTGATAATGAATGGTCGGGCAATACTTTACCTAAGACCCGTGTAGTAGTATCAATATCATCTGACTTTTTAATAGCGGCACTTACTTTATCCCTTTGTTCAGCTTTAGTATTGTGTTTGTTGTACAGGTCTGTCATTATTTGTTCAGGTGTGCCATTCGTCACTAGTGCTTTCTTTTCGATACTTGCAATAGATGAACTATCACTCATTGGTAATTTAGTAGTTACCCCATTACTATCAGTTGTAATGAAATGGTCGTCATTTGGAAATGCTACAATTTTAGAATGTGGTAATTCTTTACTATATGAGTCATTACTTGTATCATGCTCGTACCCATTCTTAATGAAGTCATGATGTAGGTCATGTAATTTATCAGTCCCGATGTACCGATTAAGAATTGAACTTTCTATTAGCTCTTTGAAATTTTGTGTCATATGATAATCTCCTTGTCAGTATTTACTATTTCATCATATAGTGAGTTTAAGGGGTGTAATATGAATAGTAATACCTTTGCATTGGTTTAATGCTATACCTGCCTTAAATCGCATCCTAGAGCGTTATAGAGCATGTTTGTGATTGTATATGAATTGTAAACATGTATTGCTAAAAACTATAGGGTCTATTAAACTTACCACCATTATAACGGAGACTTGAATGAACTTATTTTTAGATGATGAACGATTCCCAATACAAGTTAGTTGGATGCGTTCTACTTTATACAAATTTGATGTATGGAATATTGTTCGCACAGGCGAAGACTTTAAATTATTTGTTATTAAAAACATTAAAGATATTAAGGTAATATCATTCGACCATGATATACAAGAGTTTAATGAAGATGGTGAAGAAACAGGTTACACGTTATTGAAATGGCTTGTTGATTTTTGTTTAGATACAAATAATGTTTTACCTGCTATTAATGTTCATAGTATGAATGGTATTGGTAAAACTAATATGGAATCTTACTTACAAAATGCATTGGATAATTGCCCATCATTAAGTAATAAAGTTAGTATTCCACGAGAAGCCGAACCTGTACTTGCACGAATCAAGCAATTAAATGATTTAGGTACATCATATTGGTATGAAGTAGTGTATCATAATGGTAATGCTTGGTGTGGTTATGAATGCAGCCGTACATTCACTAAATGTGAACAAGTGGTCGATTGGAAATATGCAGATGAATGTCTTTAATATTGGAGAAATGATATGAGTGCAACTAAAGGTAATGTAGCATCTAAGTTATTATTAAAGTGGACTGAAAACGCAATGACAGATGATGTTCGTTATCATCATTATGTTGCTAAAACTCCATTTGGTCGATTTGTTGTTATTACTTATAACAAAAATAATATCGACTATTATGATTTACTTGAGACCCCTTGGGGAAATAACGAAGATTTTTACTTAACACCATTTTATGCAGGGTTTAATAAACTTACTAAATTACTTGATATGAAGTTGTATATCGAGAAAGAATTTAAGCAGCGTGTTGACCAAAGTGTGAAATTAATTACAACAAAAACAAAAGAGGTAGTATGACAATTATTGTAGTGGATGTCGAATCAGACGGTCCAATTCCTTTTGATTATTCTATGATTTCATTTGGTGCAATTGTACTAGATGATAAATTGGATAAGACATTTTATGCTGAATTAAGCCCCATTAGTGAAAAATGGATTCCAGAAGCATTAGCAGTATCAGGTTTTTCACGAGAACGAACTAAGACGTTCCTAGACCCTAAGACTGCAATGTTACAATTTGATAATTGGCTAAGTTCAGTATCTAATGGTAAACTAATGTTCTATTCTGATAACAATGGGTATGATTGGCAATTCATCAATTGGTATTTTCATCATTTTCTTGGTAAAAATCCATTTGGTCATAGTTCGACAAATATCAATTCATTGTATAAAGGAATGGAAAAAAGTATGTTTGTTAATTGCAAACATTTACGTAAAACTAAACATACACACCATCCTGTAGATGATGCTAAAGGCAATGCCGAAGCCCTACAAGCAATGGTTCGTATGGGATTACGATTAGGAAAATAATCATGACTGATGTCAACCATCGACGTACAAATAAAAAACCTGTTAATCAACGACATGGTGCTATGCGAAATTATCATAATGGCTATGCTTATGGTGATAATAAAACAAACCCACCAATCAGTACCGATACCCATATAGTATCACAACGAGTCGGTAAGACTGACTATTTAGACAAGTCAATGCATGGTTGGGGCAGAAAGTCTGAATTTGCTGATAAAATAATTGGTGCATCTATTGGTAATGATTTTTGTAATGGGTCTCGTGGAATGGCTAAAGCTGTTAAAGGTGCAAAGAAATTTGTACGTAGTCGGTTACGCTTTCATGAAAATGCTAATACACAGAAATTAGCAAATGAATTAGAGGATGAAAATGATGAGTAATGAAAAAGATAATGTCAGATTATTTCATGTTATGAATTATGATTATCAAAAAATTTGTACGTTTTTAGATTCACAAGACCCTAGAGTTGCTTATAGCTCAATGGGCAACTCCTATTATTCACATCCTCACTCGCCTATCCTTTGCACAATTAAAGTATTAGAACCTGTATATCAGACCCTATACTCTGAATTTAAGTCACAAATTGATTATGGTGAAAGTGTATTTAACTGTCGCCAAGTCGAAGATAAGTTGGTAGAATATGTTAAGTTGGGTCTAAATGAATCTGATACTACTCTTGAAGAATTTATGTATTGGGAATGGGATTCTTTATCTAAGGGTTGTCACTTTGATAAAGACTTATATGCATTTACTAATTTAGATGACAGGATTCTGTTCAAAGAGTTTTTGCTAAAATACCACATGATTAAACTTAGATTAAAGGTGGCTTAAAGGTGGCTTAATGTTACAAATAGTTTATAAAAATAACGTTCTTTTATTAGACATTAATACATTTGTTTGTATTCCTTTTGCGGTTGAAAAGAAAGCTGTTTTTGTGCGCCAACTTGAACATTGTAACAGTGGGACTGTTAGTGAA
>JACCDM011075397.1_pt1 | contig 13905 bp, 14 predicted proteins | sample 7445851 | NCBI WGS metagenome assembly JACCDM01 (sample SAMN15323438, study PRJNA562643) | freshwater metagenome | isolation source: river surface water | place: USA:Blue River Watershed | collected 2017-08-16
AGCGGCAGCGTGCGGCGCGCGTCGGCCTCGGAATGCAGGAGGAGCCGTCCCAGGCCGCCGGAGGCGCCGAGGCGGGCATACAGCGCCGGGGCCTCGGCGAACGGCACGCGGCCGGCGATGAGCGCGCCCACCTGCAGGCGGCCTTCGGCCATCCAGCCGAGCGCGCGGGCGAAGTGGTCCGAGGCCGAGCCCGGACCCGTGCGGTCACGCGGCCCGTAGGAGTTCGAGACCTGGAAGGAGACCTCGTTGGCGTAGAACGCGGCGCGGTCGAGACGCAGACCGACGACTCCGACCAGCACCACGCGTCCGCGGAAACGGCACATGCGCGCGGCGTCGTTGACGGGCGCGTGCGAGGCGGTGCTGGCGGCGATGATGACGCCGGCGACGCCCTGCCCCGCCGTCCAGCGCAGGGCCTCCGCGACCGCGTCGGCGCCTTCGCCGACCGCGCAGCCGTGGCGGCCCGCCAGCGCGCGCGCCGCGGGATCGGGATCGAAGCCGAGCGCCTCGCAGCCGAGCGCGCGGAGGATCTGGACCGTGAGCTGGCCGACGAGCCCGAGGCCCATGACCGCGACCCGGTCGCCCGGCCGCGGGTCGAGCAGCCGCACGCCTTCCAGGGCCACCGCAGCCAGGGGCGCGAACGCCGCCTGCTCGTCGGTGACGCCTTCAGGGACGCGGGCGACGAGCGCGGCGGGGACCGAGACCAGCCCCGCATGCGGACCGTTCGTGACCACGCGTTCGCCCGCGGCGAACTCCGTGCCGCCGCCGTCCGCCACCGTGCCCGTCTGGCAGTAGCCGAGCGCGACCGGCTCCGCCAGCCGACGGCGCACCGCGGCGAGCGCTTCGGCCACGCCCTCGGCGCGGGCGCGGGCGATCGCCGCGCGCAGACGTTCCGGCTGGGCGAGCGCCTTGCCGACCCAGCCCGCGCGTCCGAACTCGACCAGCATCCGCTCCGTCCCCGGAGAGACCAGCGAACGCGACGTGCGCACGAGCACCCGGCCCGGCGAGGGGCCCGGCGCGGGCACCTCGAGGAGCTCGGTGAGTCCCGAGTCGAGTCGCTGGAACAGCTGCCGCAAGGGTCAGGACTCCGTGGTGGAGGAGCGCGCGACGAACGCCAGCAGGGCCGCCGCGACCAGCATCAGCGGGTAGAGCACCGGCGTGAACCAGACCAGGAGGTCGAACCAGGCGTGGAGCGCGAAGAGCAGGAGCGCGCCGCCGAGCACCAGCGCCTCGGGCTTGCCGGGCGTCGCCGCCTGACGGAGACGCCGCAGCATCCAGAGGCAGGCGGCGAGCGCCGGCAGGCAGCCGACGACGCCGACCTCCGCGAGCAGCTGCAGCCAGTCATTGTGGGCGTAATGCGCGCGGTAGCGCATCGAGCCGTCGCGGCGGAGCAGCTCGGGCTGCGCGGCCTGGTAGGGCGGCGAGACCCAGCGGTAGGAGCCTGCGCCCCAGCCGTACCAGATCCGCCCGGAGAGGCCGCCCTCCGTGGCCATCGCCCAGGTCGCGCGGCGGTAGGGGGCGCGGTCGTCGGCGCCGGTCGCGCTGAACGCCGCCATCTTCAAGGACAGCTTCTTCTCGAGCCGCCCGAAGTCGGAAACGGAGAGCAGGGCGAGGGTCGCGAGCAGCGCCGCGACGACGGCGTAGAAGGCCCCGTCGCGCACGTCGAACCCCGCGGAACGCAGGCCGACCTTCCAGGCCAGCGGCACGACGGCCGTGAAGAGCAGCGCGAGGACGATCACGGCGCCCATGCTGTTGACCAGGGCGGAGAGCGCCGCGAGCACGAGGGCCGCGAAACCCGCGATGAGATGCGGGCCGCCGAGCGAGGCGTGCTCACCGGAGCGCCGGAGATGCCAGAAGCCGAGCGCGAGCGCCAGCGCGACATGCAGGTACAGGTAGACGGCGCCGTGATTGCGGGCCAGAAAGGTGCCGAAGACCGTCGTGTCCACCGGCAACGGCACGCCCAAGATGGCGCCTTTGGCCGGCTGATTGAGAAGGCAGAAGAATCCCGAGCAAAGCGCGCCGACGATGGAAATCCAGACGAGCGTGACGTAGGCGCGACGACGCTGAAGGCCAACCGCAAGCGCGCAGAAGAGCATCCACGGGCCCGCGAGGGTGGCCAGCACGCGCCAGCCGTTCATGCCGAACCAGAGGCGGTTGCCGCCGGAGAACGGGGCGATGACGCCAGAGGGCAGCCAGGTGACGTGCTCGAGCGGACGGAGGACGTGCGTCGCCTCGCCCTTCGGAAGCGCCAGGCCCTGCGCCCTCCAGAACCCCTCGACGTCGTCGACGCGCACCCAGGGGTTGAGCGCCTGCAGGACGACATAGGCGGCGAAGGCGAGCCCGGCCCAGAAGGGCACGAGCCGGAAGAGGTCGGCGCGCGACTCCGCGGACGTGCGCGACCGCAGGTCGGCGCGCATGAGCCAGGCGGCCGCGGCGGAACCGGCGAGCCCGCAGAGCGGGAAGGCCGTCCAGTCGAGCCAGTCGGCCGACCACGCCGGGGCGGAGTCCGGCACGAAGGCGAAGGCGACGCCGAGCAGCACGCCCCAGACGACGAGCGAGAGGCGCTGCGCGCCGAGCGTGCCCGTAGCGGCGACGAATGCGGCGAGCGAGAAGCCGCCGCCGGCGAAAATGGTCCAGGGGACGGACCCGCTCCACGACCAAGGCACGAGCACGAGCACCGTCGCCGCGACGCCCAGCACGGAGCGCTCCCGGGGCGTGAGCGCCGGATCGCGATGTTGGGATGACTTGGTTTTCATGGACGCTCAGACCAGTCCGGCCTGGTAGATGTCGTGGATGCGGATGAGGCCGAGGCAGCGGTTCGTCGCGGCGTCGGTCACGGGGAGGACGGAGATCTGCGAAGGACGGTCCTCCATCAGGCGGGCGGCCTCGGCCAGGGACATCGGCGCGTGGGCCCGCACCGGATCGGCGGTCATGATGTCGGCGGCCCGGGCGGCGTCGAGGTTGACGCCGCGACCCAGGGCACGGCGGAGGTCGCCGTCCGTGATGAGGCCGGCGAGCGCGCCGGACTCCGTCAGGACGACGGCCGCGCCGTGCGGATGGCGCGTCATGGCGATGACCGTGTCCCGCAGCGGATCGCCGGGGCGGGCGCATGCGCAGCGCTCGAGGGGCTGGAGCGCCTCGCCGACGGTGAGGAGCAGGTTGCGGCCGAGCTGGCCCGCGGGATGGAAGCGCGCGAAGTCGTCGGCGCGGAACCCGCGGCGCGTCATCAGGGCGGCGGCGAGCGCGTCGCCGAGCGCGAGGGTGAGCAGCGCGCTCGTGGTGGGCACGAGCCCGAGGGGGTCGGCCTCCGGACGGGCGCCGATGTCGAGCACCACGTCGGCCTGCTCCGCGAGGGGCGAGGAGAGGTTGCCGACGATGGCGATGAGCGGCGACCCGAAGCCGCGGAGCACGGGGATGAGCCGGACGAGCTCGGCCGTGGTGCCGGAACGCGACACGAGCACGACGGGGTCGCCGGGCTGCAGGATGCCGAGGTCGCCGTGGACGGCGTCGGCCGCGTGCAGGAAGATCGCGGGCGTGCCGGTGCTGCAGAGCGTGGCGGCGACCTTCTGGCCGATGAGGCCGGACTTGCCGACGCCGCAGACGACGACCTTGCCGCGGTGGGCGGCGATGAGCTCGACGGCCTTCTCAAAAGGCGCGCCGATGCGGGCCGCGAGCTCGGCGAGGGCGGCGGCTTCCGCGCCGAGAAGGGCGCGGGCTGACTGGAGGGGAGTGGGCATGGTGTTGAATGTGTTAAGGGCTAGGGTTGGGGCTAGGGCTGGGGCTAGGGTTGGGGCTAGGGCCAGGGCTGGGAATGGGGATGGTGAGGTGGGTGGAGGCCCGGAGAGAGGCAGGGCAAAGTGTTTTTTAAGGGCTGGGGCTAGAAGTGCCGGGTGGTTTATCGGTGAGTGCGACGTGCTTTGACTCCTGCTTTGTCGCTATGATTCGACGGCCTGGCCCTGACCTTGGCCGTGATGTGCCGCGCCTTCGGCACGTCACACCATCTTCCTGGCCGCTTCGAGATCCTCGGGGGTGTCGATGGCGACGGGATGGTAACCGGTGACGACGGTCTGGAAGGTCATGCCGTGGGCCAGGAAGCGGAGCTGCTCGAGCGACTCCGCCGCCTCCAGCTCGGTGGCGCCGAGCCGGGGGTAGGCCGCGAGCGTGGCGCGGTCGTAGCCGTAGACGCCGACGTGGGCCCAGTAGTCACGCCGCGCGGTCCATTCGGAGGGATCGACCCCGCGCAGGTGCGGGACCGGGCTGCGGGAGAAGTAGATCGCCTCGCCGTTCTCGGCCCGGACGACCTTGACCACGCTCGTGGCGAGCAGGCGTCCGGCGTCGGCGATCCGGGAGACCGCGGTCACCAGCGGACAGCCGGTTTCCTTCCAGCGGGAGATCAGCGCGTCGAGCAGGTCGGGCGCGATGAACGGCTCGTCGCCCTGCACGTTGAGGAAGAAGTCGCCGTCCAGGCGGTCCATGACGCTCGCCATGCGGGCCGTGCCGGAGGGGCAGGCCGGATCGGTCATCATGACTTCGGCGCCGAAGCCGCGCGCGACGGTCGCGACCTCCTCGGAATCCGTCAGCAGCACGACGCGCGCCGCCTGACGCACCTGACGCGCGCGCTCCCAGACGCGCTGGACGACGGGCTTGCCGCCGAGGTCGAGGAGGACCTTGCGGGGCAGGCGCGTCGAGGCGAGACGCGCGGGAATGCAGAGCGTGACGGAGGACATGGGATCAAATTAGGGGGCAAGCCGGCGCGTGGGCACGGGGGCGAGGGGAGGGGCAAACCGGCCGGCAAGTGTTCACTTCCGCGCCTCGGCGGCGTTCGCGAGATGCCAGGCGTAGGCGTCACGGAGGCCCTCCTCCAGGCTCAGACGCGGGCTCCAGCCGAGAGCGCGGATGCGCGAGACATCGAGCAGCTTGCGAGGGGCGCCGTCGGGCATCGCGGGGTCGAACTCGATCCGCCCCGTGAAGCCGACCGTGCGGGCGACGAGCGCGGCGAGGTCGCGGACGGAGACCTCCTGGCCGGAGCCGACGTTGATGAGCGCGGGCGGACGCGGGAGGCCGAGCAGCAGGACGCAGGCGCGGGCCAGGTCGTCGACGTGCAGGAACTCGCGCAGCGGCGCGCCCGTGCCCCAAAGCCGGACCGAGCCGGCGCCCGACTCCTTGGCGGCGCGCATCCGGCGGATGAGCGCGGGCACCACGTGCGAATCCTCGCTCACGAAGTCGTCGCCGGGCCCGAAGAGGTTGCAGGGCATCACGGAGAAGAAGTCGCAGCCGTGCCGCTCGCGCGCGAAGTCGCAGAGGCGGACGCCGGCGGCCTTGGCGGCCGCGTAGCCCTCGTTGGTGGGCTCGAAGGCGCCCGTCAGGAGCGAGTCCTCGCGGAACGGCTGGGCCGCGTCCCGCGGGTAGGCGCAGCTGGAGCCGACGTAGAGCAGCCGCCGCACGCCCGCGAGCCGGGCGGACTCGACCACGTTGAGCGCCATCAGCAGGTTGTCGCGCAGGAAGCCGTAGCGGTCGGCGAGATTGGCGCGCACGCCCCCCACCCTGCCCGCGGCCATCACCACCACGTCGGGCCGCTCACGTCCGAAGAACGCCGCCGTCGCCGCGGGGTCGCGGAGGTCGAGCCCGGACGAGGGGAGCCCGAACGCGCCGTCGTGGCCGGCGGCGCGGAGCGCGCGCATGACGGCCGAGCCCACCATCCCGAGATGGCCGGCGACGTAGATCCTGGACCCGCGCGGCATCATGCGCGCGGCGTGCCCGCGACCAGGGCCAGGTCGTGGTCGACCATGCGGCGCACGAGCTCCTCGAAGGACGTCGACGACGGATCCCAGCCGAGCTCCCGCACGGCCTTGGACGGATCGCCGAGCAGCCGGTGCACCTCGGCCGGACGCAGGTAGCGCGGGTCCAGCGCGACGAGCTCACGGCCCGTGGCCCGGTCCACGCCCCGCTCCGCCGGGCCGGAGCCCCGCCACTCGAGCTCGAAGCCCGCGCGCCGGAAGGCCAGGGAGCAGAAGTCGCGCACCGTGCGCGCCACGCCCGTGGCGATGACGAAGTCGTCCGGACGCGGGTGACGGAGGATCAGGCGCATGCAGCGGACGAAGTCGGGCGCGTAACCCCAGTCGCGGACCGCGTCGAGGTTGCCGAGGTAGAGCCGGTCCTGCCGGCCGTGGGCGATGTTCGCGACGGCCATGCTGATCTTGCGGGTGACGAACGTCTCGCCGCGCCGTTCCGACTCGTGATTGAAGAGGATGCCGTTGGAGGCGAACATCCCGTAGGCCTCACGGTAGCCCTTCACCACCCAGTGCGCGTAGGCCTTGGCGGCGCCGTAGGGGCTGCGGGGGCGGAAAGGGGACGTCTCACTGAGCGGGCCTTCGCCGCACTCGCCGAACACTTCGGAAGTCGAGGCCTGGTAGAAACGGACCGTCCGGGTGAGGCCGAGGATCCGGACCGCCTCGAGCAGGCGGAGCGTGCCGAGTCCGTCGACGTCGGCCGTGTATTCGGGGAGCTCGAAGGAGACCTTCACGTGAGACATCGCGCCGAGGTTGTAGATCTCATCGGGCCTGATCTCGCCCACCAGACGGATGAGCGAGGAACCGTCGCAGAGGTCGCCGTAGTGCAGGTTCACCTTGCGGAGCCGGATGTCCCGCACGAGGTCGTCCATGTAGAGATGCTCGATGCGGCCCGTGTTGAAGGCCGACGAGCGGCGGATGACGCCGTGGACTTCGTAACCGTCGGCGAGCAGCTGCTCGGCGAGGTAGGAGCCGTCCTGTCCGGTGATGCCGGTGATGAGTGCGCGCGGTTTCATGAAACGGGAGGAGGGCGACGGCCGACGAGGCGGGAGCTGCTGTCGATCTTGGCGCCGAGGCCGTCGACGAGGGCGACGTTCTCACGAAGCAGCAGGCCGGACTCGGGGATGTTGCCGGAGTGGCGATCGCCGCCCTTGCAGAAGACGGGCTCGTGGCCGAGGGAGCGGGCCTCGGCGATCAGCCGCCCGAGCGTCACGACCACCGATCCGTCGGCGTCGACGGCCAGCACCGCGCGGTCGACGTCCCTGAGCGCGGCGACCACCGCGAGACGCGTGTCCTGGTCGATGCAGGCGGCGCCCTTCTTGAGCGCGGCCTGCGCGTCGCTGTTGACGATGACCCAAAGGGCGTCCGCCTGCGCGCGGGCGAGGCGGAACAGCTCGAGATGCCCGCGGTGCAGAGGGTCGAAATAACCGGAGGTGATGGCGATTTTCACGGCTTCAGGGCTTTTTCCGGGACATCCGGGCAGGCTGCCGCCCGTGCCGGAGGTCGCAGCGGCACGCAGGATGGCGGACGGACTGTCACCGGCGCGGCCGGCGCGAAAGGGTCAGGCCTCCGGCGGAGGCAGCAGGAGCGGGGCGAGCTCGAGGGCCCGGCCGTTCCAGCGGTTGAGACGGCCGAGACGGTCGAGCACCTCCGGGGAGGCGCCGTCGGCCGTGGCCGCTTCGAGCACGCGGCGCAGCGCGGGCGTGGACTGCTCCAAGGCGGGCAGCACCTGGCTGCGGAGCAGATTGACGAGGGAGGTGGCGAGCGACGGCGTCGGCTGCCAGCGCTCCCGGCGCGATCCGGCGGCGCGGACCGAGAGGATCATGCCATGGTCCCGGAGGAAGCGGAGGCCCTGGCTGACCGAGCCCTTGCTCATGCCCAGACGGGCCTGGATCCGGTCGAAGTCCAAAGGCTGGGAGGAGCCGTACAGCAGGGCGTAGATCTCGGCCACCGACCGGGGGACGCCGAGAATGCCGGCCATCCTCACGAAAAACTGGGCCAATTCGACCTCATGCGGCTTGAGGTCAGCCGGGCGGGGACGACGAGGACGACGGGCGCTCTTGGAAGAGGGAGGCGTCATGGGGAGGGGGTCCGGAAGGACGGGGGTCGGTCATACTTCAGATTTTTTTGAACCATGACAAGCCCTTATTCTCCCAATAGGCCGAGGCCTCCCGGATGAGATCCGGAGGTCGGCTTCCCGCCTGGCGCCCCCTTGGGGATTCGAACCCCAGTTACCTCAGTGAAAACGAGGTGTCCTGGACCGGGCTAGACGAAGGGGGCGGTCGGCGGAAGTGGAACAGAAAGAAGCCGCAGCCCTTTGGTCAAGTTTTTAGGGGTCAACGTCCGAAGAGACTCCGATCCTCGATGGGATTGGCCGGCCGCGACCCCCTCAGGTGGGCGTATTTGGCGAGGACATAGCCGCCCCATGCGGCCGTCCCGATGAAGGCCAGCAGGAACAGAAGCAGCTTGGTCCTGGAAGTGGGCCGGGAGTCGGAAGGGCCGGGCATGCCGACATCATTGGGGTGAATACGCTCTTGGCAATCCGGGCCGTTTTTACAGATGTGTTCACACCCCCCGTCCCGCCCCGGACGAGCCCCACCCCTCCCTTTCTGTGAGAACCAAGCCGAAACCCCCCGTGGCCATAGTCGCCGACGACCGGGCCCTTTGCGCGGAGCTCTCCGCCCAGCTGGCGGAGGCCGGATTCTCGCAGCAGACCTTCCACAAGGGGGCGACCGCCCTGCGTTTCCTCGAGGAGAACCACGTGCACCTCGTGCTGATGGAGCCCCTCCTGCAGGACGTCGGCGGCTACGAGGTGCTCGACAAGATCCGTCGCAGCCCGGTCGGGCCGGCCGTCATCATGCTCTCCGGCGCGAAGGGCCCGGCCAACGTCGCGCGCGCCCTGGACGCCGGCGCCGACGACTACGTCTGCCTGCCGCACGACGTCGAGGAGCTCGTGGCGCGGATGCGCGCCGTCCTGCGACGCACCGAGACCTCCGGCGACAACCGTCTCACCAGCAACGCGGCGCTCGCCACGGGCGTCTTCCGCTTCAACGGAGTCGAAGTGCATCCCGAGCGGCTCGAGGTCGTCGCCGGCGGACGTTCCGTCAAGATCGGCCGCAAGGAGATCGGCATCCTCTGCCACCTGCACGCCAACCCCGGCGTCATCGTCAGCCGTCACGGCCTGATCCACGCGGTCTGGGGCGTGCACGCCGACGTGCGCAGCCGGTCGCTCGACCAGTACGTGGCCAAGCTGCGAACGGCGTTCGGCAAGCTCGGCCGGAGCCTCGGGTGCCTGCGCACGATCCACGGCATCGGCTACTGGTATGAGCCCGCGGAAGGGACGGCCGAAGGCCCGGCGGAAGAGCGCCGATCGCGCCGCCCGGCTTGATTCCTGCCGGAACCCGGCACATTGGAGGCACGATGAAGATCAAGTGCTACCTCAAGCCCAGCTGCGGCTGGAGCAACGGCGTCCGGGCGATCATGCAGAAATACGGCCTCGCCTACGAGGACGTGGACATCATCGGCAACCCCGCCAATTACGCCGAGATGGTGGAGAAGACCGGCCAGCGCCTCTCGCCCTGCGTGGAGATCGAGGGCGTGATGCTGCCGGACGTCTCCGGCGCGGAGGTCGAGCAGTACCTGCTCGCCAACGGGCTCGTGACCCCCAACGACCGCGCGCCCGCGGCGCCCACCGACGCGCCCTGCTCCGACGAGCAGCACGCGCAGATGAAGGTGAAGGGGATCCGCTTCTTCTGAACGCTCAGGCCGGCCGGCCCGCGGCGAAGTCCGCGAGCGAGCGGGCGACCCAGCCCCGCTGCTCCTCGGTGAGCTCGGGGAAGACCGGCACGCTGATGACTTCCGAAGCCAGCCGTTCGGACACCGCGCAGGTGTCGGCGCCGCGCCCGACGCCCCGGAAGCACTCCTGACGGTGCAGCGGCACGGGGTAGTAGGTCTCGCAGCCGATCTTGCGCGCGCCCAGGAAGGCCTTGAGCTCGTCCCGCCGGCCGCCGGGGACGCGCAGCGTGAACTGGTTCCAGATGCCGCCGCCGGAGAAGTCGACGGGCAGCAGCAGCCGCGCGCCGGCATCGTGTCCCGGACGGTTCTCCGCGACGCCCGGGGCGCCGCGCAGGGCCTCGTGGTAGAAGCGGGCGTTGCCGGCGCGCGCGCAGTTGTACTCCGGCAGATGCGGCAGCTTGACGTGCAGCATGGCCGCCTGGAGCGGGTCCATGCGGAAGTTCGCGCCGACCTCGCGGTGGTAATACTTGGGCTGCATGCCGTGGACGCGGAGGATGCGGGCGCGTTCGGCGAGGGCGTCGTCCTGCGTGGTCACCAGGCCGGAGTCGCCCATGCCGCCGAGGTTCTTGGACGGGAAGAAGCTGGTGGCGCCGAAGTGGCCGGCGGACATCGTGCGGCGGCCGCGCCACACCGCGCCCATCGACTGCGCGGCGTCCTCGACCACCCGGACACCGTGCGCGGCCGCGAAACGGTCGAGGGCGTCGAGGTCGCAGGACTGGCCGAACAGGTGCACCGGCATGACGGCGCGGGTGCGGGGGCCGACCTTGCGCGCGGCGTCCGCCAGATCGAGGTTGAAGGTGTGCGGGTCGACGTCGACCCACACGGGCGAGGCGCCCAGGCGGCGGACCGAGCCGGCCGTGGCGAAGAAGGTGAACGAGGGCACCAGGACCTCGTCGCCTTCGCCGACGTCGAGCGCCATCAGGGCGAGCAGGAGCGCGTCCGTGCCGGAGGAGACGCCGAGGGCGTGCTTCACGCCGAGCGCCTCGGCGCAGGCGCGCTCGAAGGCCTCGAGGCGCGGACCCATGATGAACTGGTTGGAGGCGACGACCTCCCGGAAGGCCTGCTCGAACTCCGCCGCAAGGGCGCGGTTCTGAGGGCCGAGGTCGAGGAGCGGGACCGTGATCATCCGGCGGGGCTTCTCCCACCGCCGCCCGCGACGGGCAACATCATTCCGGCCGGCGGCGGGAGCGCAGGATCAGGAACGCGCCGGCGAGCGCCATCGGCAAGGTCCAGAACTGCCCGGCGGTGAGGCCGAGGAGATGCCCGTCCTCGGGCTCGCGGAAGGCCTCGCACACGATGCGGGCGGCCGAATAGAGCAGGAGGAACTCGCCGCCGGCGCGCCCGGGCGGAAGCCGGCGCGGGTAGCGCCACGCCATCCAGAGCAGGGGCAGAAGACCCTCGCCGAAGGCCTCGTAGAGCTGCGAAGGATGCCGCGGCTCCGAGCCCTCGCGGGGGAAGACCACGGCCCACGGCACGTCCGTCACCCGGCCGACAAGCTCGGCGTTCACGAAGTTGGCGAGGCGGCCGAAGAGAATGCCCGCGGGCGCGGCGGCGCAGACGAGGTCGCCGACGGAGAGGAACGTGACGCGCCGGGAACGGGCGAACCAGACGCAGGCGAGGAGGACGCCGAGGAAGCCGCCGTGGCTGGCCATGCCGCCCTGCCACACGCGGAAGACCATCGCCGGGTCCGCGGCGAACTCCTGCCGGGCGTACAGCAGGACGTGCCCGAGCCGGCCGCCGCCCACCACGCCCACCATGAGGGCGGTCATGAGCACGGACTCATCATGCGCGTCGCGCAACGGCGCCACGCCCGCGCGACGCCAGCGGCCGATGAGCCACGCGCCCACGAGGAAGCCGGCGGCGTAGGCGAGTCCGTACCAATGAACCCCGCCGAGCGGCCAGCCGGCCGGGAACCGGAAGGCCACCGGGTCGAGGTCGTGCACCCAGAAGCCGAGCGCGGCGGTCATGCCTGCTTGGGGGCCTCGGGCCCGTCCTTGCGCCGAGGGACGCGGTGGCCGCGCTGCCGGGCGAGCTCGCGCATGTCGGGATGCGGGTCGTCCTTCTCGTAGATCTCCACGCCGAGCAGCGACTCGAAGACGTCCTCGAGCGTGATCACGCCGGAGAACGCGCCGAACTCGTCGACCACCACGGCGAGGTGCTGGTGCGCCCGCACGAGGTCATGGAGGGCGTCGGACAGGCTGGCGGTCTCGGGGACGAAGTGCGCCTTGCCCATGAGGTCGCGGACGAGCGCGTCACGCCGGCCTTCGCCCGCGGCCTTGAGCAGGTCGCGGCGGCGGACGACGCCGACCACGCGGTCGGGTCCGCCCTCCCAGACGGGCATGCGCCCGTGCGGCACGTTGGGATGCATGCGCAGGACGTCGGTGACGGTCAGCGCGGCCTCGAGGGAGGTGACGACCGAGCGCGGGGTGAGGACCTGCGAGACCGGGATGTCGTCGAGGCGGACGGCGTTGGCGACGAGGTTGCTCTCGGCCTGGGTGATGCGCCCCTCGCGGGCGGCCGCGCGGGCGAGGCTGCCGATCTCGACGTCGCCGCGGTCGACGCCCGGATCCTCGGCCGGCGCCAGCGAGTCGTGAAGGCGGCCGAGGCGACGGAGGAGCCGGGCGGCCGCGCGGGCGACGGAAAGGAAGGGGGCCACGCGGCGGGCGAGGGAACGCCGGAAATGGACGCCGACCTTGCGGGGCAGCATGACCGCGAGCCAGGCGAGGAAGAGGGAGACCGCGGCCGCGCCGAGCACGGTGAGCAGCGCCGGAGCCCACCCGTCGCCGAGGCGCGGCAGGACCGAACCGCCCACGAGGCAACCGCCGAGCAGCGCGCTGAGGCCGACGAGCGCCACCACCAGCAGGTCGAAGGCGGCGAGGGTGTTGCCGTGGTCGGAACGCGCCCGGTCCAGCGCCACCGCGGCCTTGGCGTCGCGGGTGCGCAGCTCCTCGAGCTCCGCATGGGTGAGCGCGGAGACGACTCCGCCCACGAGGGAGAAGGCGGCGGCGAGGCCGTTCAGGAGCGCGAAGGCGGGCCAGAGCGTCCAGGAATCCATCGGCAAAGGCATAGGAACGGGCGGGGCGGTTGGCGAGGGCGAATCCCGGCGTTGACCGGCGGACGGCTCGGCGAAAAGATGCCGCATGCAGCCCCGTGAGATACAGGCGGTGTCGGCGCTGGCGGTCTTCCTCACCGCCGCCCTGCCCGCGGCCTCCGGAGCGGTCGCCTTCCGCGCGCAGCCGGTGCTGGTCGCGGCCGTGACGGGCGAGCCGGGCCGGCTGCACCCGCTCACGGGACTCTACTTCAACCACTTCAGCACGGTGCTCATCGTGCACGCGCTGCTGGCGGCGGCGGCCACGTGGTTCGCGATCCGGGCGCACCGCGGCACGGAGTCCCCGGAGCTGCGTCTCGGGACGCTGCTCGCGACGACTTGCTTCTCGGCGGTGCTCTCGGTCGCGTTCCTGACGCTGCTGGTGCTGGCGACGGCGCTGCCGCTCTACGCAATCCTCACCGCACGCTGAGCGCGGTGGGCGGCGAGCGTGGCGAGCCAGCGGCGCGCCCGCCCGGGATCGCCGGACCAGCGGCGCACGCCCTCGGCGTCGTCCCACTCGGACGCCGGCGCGCCGCCACCCGGCAAGGTCGAGCGGAGGACGAGCACGGCCTCGGCGCCGACGGGCACGCCCGACTCGACTTCCCGGACCGTCAGGCCGGCGCAGCGGACGAACTGGGCGAGCGCGGTGCCGGGCAGGCGGCCGGTGGATTCGGCGGGGACGTGCAGCACGCCGCCCTCGATCCAGGCGAGGCCGGAGCGGGAGCATTCGCTGACGAACCCGCGGGCGTCGAACTGCACGCCCTCCACGCCGGCCCCGACGCCCAGCGCGCGCAGCTCGACCGAGGCCGCCAGGGAGTTGGCCCAGGGCGCGGACTTCGGACGGGGGAGCCATTCAGGGGCGTCGCGGACGGTGCGCAAGGACCGCAGCCGGAACACGGACGGAGACGGGAGCAACGCGCGGAGGCCGAGCTCCTCGAAGCCCGGCCCCACGACGAGCCGCAGCACCCCCTCGCGCCCGCCGAGTCCTGCGACCGCCGCCCGCCAGACGGCGAGGTCGCCGGCGGCGAGCGGACCGGAAGTCAGCCCGGCGCGGGCCATGCCGCCGCGCAGACGTCCGAGGTGGTCGTCGAGGCATTCGACGGCGCCGTCACGCAGCGCGATCGTCTCAAAGAACGCCGCGCCGTCGGGGAACGCGCCCGGCGAGGCGTCTCCCGGGACGAGCCGGCCGTTGTTCCAGACTCGGCTCATGCGGGCAGCGCGCGGGCGAGCGCCACG
>JACCDM011409891.1_pt1 | contig 13899 bp, 13 predicted proteins | sample 7445851 | NCBI WGS metagenome assembly JACCDM01 (sample SAMN15323438, study PRJNA562643) | freshwater metagenome | isolation source: river surface water | place: USA:Blue River Watershed | collected 2017-08-16
ATGCAACCGCTTAGTCGCGGCAGCCGCATTTTCTTTGAAATCTTTGGGGAGAAATGTCCCACGCATAATCGATGGCATGCTGATGATGAACGAATGTCCGGCCCGATACTTCTCTTCATCGATTCGCATCTCTTGGTATACTTCTAGAGTCACGAGTTCGCGAAGAAGATTGGGATCGCCCGCCCACACAATCATATGCTGCTTCGTAAGCAGATCTATGACCTTTTCGACACGTTCCATGATCTTGGGATACAAGCTCCGAAAGACCTCTCGACAAGCTCGTTTCTGTCGATTAGCCCGTTTTTTCATGACTTCGAGATATACCAGGTTCGACCAAATGCTTTCCCTCATGAATTGAACCGCATCCTCATTGGAAAATGGAATGTTGTTCATAGTGATGAGAAATATAGCCAATGATACGCCGATCTCGCAATTAGTCATTTTGGCACACAAACCTACGAGATCTTTCATGTTGGCATACTGAAGAGTGTGGTGTTTCGCGCAGGTACAACATGCATTCGGCACCACACATACGTGTGACCGAGCACTCAAGCTCGCATCTATTTGCTTGATTTTGGGATTGAGTAATGTCACAAATTCAGCGCAGTTGAAAGGCTGAATTTCACGTCGACAAGCAATCATCTGCTCGTATATGGAGATGAATAACGCCATACCAACATTATTGTCATGCCATCGAATGGTATCGCGAATTTGACATTCTATTTCGTTTTTCCGCAGTTTACGCGTTTTGCCATTTGATGTCACGAGATCCTCTTTGTCATCTGTGTCGTCTTCCATTGCGGTTTAACATCCTCTGTTTATCACTTTTGATGATGCCGATGTTCGCAAAAAAGAGTTGAACAGGCGCTGGACATCACCAATTTTCGTCAGGATGTGGGTTGCCATTTGCGTTGAATGATGGTATGTTCTTGTACTCTTCATCACAATGCCGAAGAACTTCAAGATACGTTGGGTTAATGGCGTAAATCCTCGTAATCAACTCGCAGTTGCTGAACAAGTATTGATCAATCGATGGTAGATTATCCAAGTCAATCTGACTCGCAATATCTCCCGGATATTCCAACTTTATCGGAATTTCTATTCCCACGCCGGAATACGTCAGAATTTGCCTGACCAATTTTTCCGTGCGTTGGGCAGACTTTGGTTCGCGGATGCATGCTTTGTATCGACGCACCGAATCTGTCAACACATGCCAGAAAAGCCGCGTCATCATGTTGAAAAAGTGCCGTTGGAATGCAGTTTTCCTTCGTATTTCGATCAAATCGATGTATGAATGAATCAAAACCGGGTCACCATTGAACGAACTAGACACAACATTCCGCAGCTCTGTCATCTTTTCTTCGATCTTATGTATCGATATTTGTTGGTATTTCACCATGAGTTCGCGCCGGCGACGAACACAAGCCTTGTAAACTTCGTACTGAAATTTGACATAAATCAACTCAGATTCGACTGCCCTTTGCAGATATGCCCGGCATTCGGCATCAGTCAGCTTGATGGAATGCTGACGCATGAGGGCTTCTGCTATTTTCAGACCACTGGTGCAAGATGTAAATCTAGCGCACATGAGAATGGTTTGCTTAATGAAGGCTCGATCCACGAGTTTTTCGTCGGTTCGAATGATTGGCGTTGGGATGATCCCCAGGAGATCATATTGACGGCGACGATAGTGACTCCATCCGGAAACATCTATGCAGCAAGAATGTCCGGAAAGGCCGTGACTGCTTCCGGGGCGATGCCCGATGATATAGAAGTGTCGCGCAGCACACAATGAGAGTTTACTGCGAGTGTATTTTTTGTAGATTTCACGCTGAAATCGCACGTGCAACTCTGATTTGTACGGGATGCATCGACGTAAACTGCGACGGATGTCGCGGGAGAATCGATGTACAAATTCGGAGAATTCGGTTGGGATCGAATCATCCTCATTTAACCTTCGTCGTAACATGGGGCTTTTTACATTCTTTCGGTATCACTTTTTAGCATTTTTGTTCTGAGGACACGCTGTCAACGAAAAAAGTGGGAAGATCATCAATAGCAAGCGGGCAAGCATCCATACTCGACACCCGGATAGTCGAAATCTTGAACATAATCCCAGTGGTTTGGATTGACAGTATAGATCCTCGAAATCAACTCGCAGTTGCTAAATTTGTACTGATCAATCGAAGGGAGAGTATCTGGATCAATCTGACTTGCAACGCGACGAATATCAAACTTCGTAATGATCAATGACCCATCGTCTGGATCATCCGGCCAATCGCGGGCATCTGTCATTTGTTCGAACCATTTAGTCCGTGCCTCGAGATCCTTCGAACTTCGCATAAACTTCATATATTGGCGGTCCGGGGGCCAGAGTTTGCGCTGATAGAATGTCTGGGCTATCTTGTCGTATTGTCGAGTCGCGTATCGCTGAAGCTGTCCATGAACTAAGTCGAGGTAGATGTGCATCAACGGATCGTTACCTCCGTACTCTTTTTGCACCTTATTTCGCAGATCAGTCCACATTTTCTCCACCAATTCGGATGTCTTACGCCAATAGACCATAATGGTTTCACGATAGCGTCGTTTGCACATCTTACGAATTTTATGCCAAAACTTGGTATAGATGATCTCCGACTCGATTCCGCGGCGGAGGCATTCCATTTTCTCAGCATAGGTGAGACGTATCTTACATTTCTGCTTGAGAAATGACGCCAACCTCATCCCATCCCCGAAATTCGTGAAATTGAAACACAGGAGGAGAGTGTCTTTGGCGAATGAATGTTTGCATTCTATGTGAGTTTTAACAAGAGGTGTTATTTGGATGGCTAATTTTTCACATTCCATCAGAACAGCATATCGTATCCGAGTCTTGTCGATGCAACACGAATGAATCAAACATGTTTGCTTGTATAAGTTGCCAAGCATAGAATGGCATCGCCCATCACATAACCGAAGCTTCGGTTTGATGTACTGGCGAATGTTGCGTTGGAAATCGATGCGTAAATGTGTTAGGTGAACAACGGCTCGTTGCACAACAAACTGAATTTCTCGGATGAGACTCTTGACAGAGTCTGTGAACTGCATGTATACACTTTTTCGTATGTTTTGTTATCAGTTTTGGCATTATATGGCGAACTATGTGCGTGTAAAAAAGGCTAAAACGCGATCATCGTCGCGTTTAAAGTGTTTTCGAGAGAACCATTTACTCTAGGGAAATCCCGTCGTAGAAGGCAATTCCTTCGTGGAATTGCGGTTTGCGTCCGCAGCATCGCATTTTGTTGAAATTCAGCCAAAGTTGCCCGCACATGACCTGAATGAACTTCTCTTCGTTCATCTCCACCCCTTTGATCTTATATGTGATGCCACCGTTTGACTGCTTTGTCAGACCTAGCTCGGTCAGCTTTCGCATTGTTTCGGCGATACATTGCATCATATTCTTGGCGAAACTTTGGATGCCAGCGATTCGAACTTCGCGCAGAAGCAGATTTCGCTGCTGTTCGAACGCAACTAGTTCTTGGTAATGGCACTTGACTTCAGGCGAAATATAGGTGCATGTCGCACCGGAAATCGCCGCGTGACGTTCTCGTGTTTTCTCAACTTCACTGCATAGTTTTTCGAGTTCAGCACAAACCGGCCCGAGATCGGGGATTTCCGCAACTACACTAAGCTGTTCTTCGAGGCCACAGATTCGATAGTCAACGCCACACCGCTTATACGCTTCTTCTACTTTGTCCAGCAATGCGTCTAGTTGTGTTTGGACGGCCTTTGTACGAGTTGCTCGAACTTTTTCTTCGTCCATAATGGCGACGAGAAAGAGCCTTTTGTATGTCGCATACACACAATCATGTTGAATGAGGTCTTTGTTGAACATCATCTTGCCAAAAGAAGTGTCGCGGGGGAGGCCTGCATCGTCAATAGTGAGGTCGTTTGTTGTGGTCATGCATGCGACGCATGCACGGCAAACAGCAGGTGTAGACATTCTATGTCTGGGAATATTATGATGCGGGAAATCAATGTTTTATCAACAATCAATATCTGAGTATTCCCGGCACGCATCGGCGAGAACTGATCGATAATCAGAGTTGATGCTGACAAACCTCGAAATAAGCTCACAGTTAGTAAATGCATGCTGCTCAACCGATGGTAAAGCATCGAAATCTATCTGGTCAGCTAGGGTACGGATTTCAGCGGAGGTCAGAGGGTATGGAAGTGTGCGGTTTGAGCTGCCTAGTCCATCGATATAGTTTTTCGCGATTTGAAGAAGCCACAACCTGAGATGTTCTTTTGTTTTTGAACTCCTGCGATATTTGAGATATCGCATGAGAGTATGGGATGGTTGCGATCGATGAAATACACCCATTGTCGAGCTGACGTATCGACGACATATCTTCTTTGTTTGTTTACCAAGCGTATTGATGTATGCTTGAAGTAATCGAGAATCGCCCTCATACATGCTGATAGCCTCCGTATAGATGATGCTCATTTTTTCTTCGATTAGGTACTCAAACTCCGGCCAATACGTGGCTGCAAGTTCGCGACTGCAGTTGGTGCACTTTTTGAAGATATCGTGCTCAAATTTGACATAGATTATCTCGGATTCCAAACCTCGCCGAAGACAGGCCATCCACTCTTCTTTCGTGAATCCGATGTTGTGCTCCTCGATAAGGAGTAAGGCCAATTCCAGACCTTCGCTAAAATTGGTATAATTGAAGCACATGAGGCAGGTTTGGCGTATAAATGCGGGATTGTTGTTTGTCACGATTTCGACAGGTGGAGGTATCTTGATCAACAATCGTTTGAACCAACCGACATCCGGTTCGGATAGGCTTTCGGGCGTCAGACCGTGACAGCAGTGATTCATGAACCACGGAAAATCGTGTTGATGTGATATCGAGATAACAGCTTGACACCTAGCCGAACAAAGCCGGAGTTTTGGTTCGATGCATTTTTGCCGAAGGTCTCGGAGAAAACCATTCTGTAGACTTAGCCTCGGTGGTGTTAGGTTGTATATGTCTTTCCAAACTTCTTGGAGCCTCCGTTCGACGAATCGGGTGAATGAGATTTGTGCATTTTGACTGGCTGTCTTCTTTTTACTTGCCATCTTTTGACTGGCCATCTTTTTACTTGCCAGTTTCTTACTTTTGATTTACCTTGTTATCATTTTCAAGTTTAGGTGATAAAACATCAACGAGGAAGTCATTTTGTCGGATCTTTTGTTGCAAACTCGCTGTTTGGTATGACTAAAGTTAGACCTTGGACGCGATGTTAATCGCGATAGAAGTGTTCTGCGAAGAGAAACTTCGCTTCCGTGACTTATGTTTTTTCCGGGTAGGTAAAATGCTAGGCAAATTTGGGCACTTTTTTGAGGCTCAAATTCGATAGGAGCCTTGTAACATGGGCTAAAGTCGAGTTATGAATTTTCGACCTTTCTTTTTCGACCCCCTCGAAGAACAATTTTCGAGGAACACATGCATTTTTCCGAAGATGATGTTGATCATATATTTATGTCAAAACAGGCTCTAACTTGCTTCTTTCACGTTTGCAGTGATGTTCATTTTGGCAAGCCTAAAATGTGATAAGGAGATGGGGAAAAGAGAGTAAACTTGGTTAAACTTCGGTAAACTCGCAAATGGAAGAAGTACTTGATGGTGTTTCAGATGAATGGAAGGACCTTATGGATTTAGATCACCTAAAGAAGATTCACACAAAGATCGCGAAGGAAGCTGTGCCGCCCCCCAAACTATGGTTCGAATTTATGCGATACACCGACGTCGCAAAGATTCGCGTGATTATCATCGGTATGGACCCCTATTATGATGGTAGCGCACATGGTTTGTGCTTCAGTTGCCTTGCCGAAAAGACCCCAGCAAGTCTTCGCAACATCTACAAAGCACTCGCGGCATCGGAACTAATTTTGCCCCCAACGACGAATGATCTTCGGCCATGGGCGCGGAATGGTGTGTTACTCATGAATGCCGCCCTATCTACTTGTTTTGGAGTAGCTGGGGCACACCCTATTTGGCATGATTTTACCGAAACGCTGCTCAAGAATCTCGCGAAGACCTTTCAACGAAAGGTTTATGTGCTGTTGTGGGGAGCTGATGCCCGTGATCTCGGCCGGGAATGCTTTTCAGGCAATGATCAGATTGTCATGATGACATATGGCCATCCATCGCCTCGCGCGCCGACGAACTTCGCGAAGTGTGATCATTTTCAGAAGGTTTTCGATGCGATCGGCCTTGATTGGTCTTTGTGCGCGGTATCACGAGATTTTCGCACGAAAACGGGCCTCGACAGTGGCAAACGCAACGCGATTTGCTTCACCGATGGTGCGTGCCGCGGCAATGGAAAAAAGAACGCGAAGGGGGCCTACGCGGTGTGTTTTACGCATGGAGTCTTTAACAACACCGAGATCTATGGCGCCCTCGCGAATGCGACAAACATTCGCGCAGAGGCCGAGGCGTTGATTCAAGCGATGAAATTTCTGCGAAAAAAGAAGAAGCACTTCGACTGCGCATACATCATGACAGATTCGCAGTTTTGGATCGACATGTTGACTTCGTACATCCCCAAATGGCTCAAGAAAGGCGATTCCTTTGATGATCATGCAAATCCCGACACATGCAAAAAAATCTACAAGTACTGGAAAAAGTTGTCGAAACGTCGCGAAATGCACATCATTCATGTTCCGGCGCATGACAAGAAGGGCTGGAGCAAATTCAAAGAAGGCACATACGAGAAGTTCTGCTTTGACTACAATGATTATGTTGATCAACTCGCAACTTATGCGCTCGAGAATGATTCTCCATTCACTATCGAATGCGAATGATTTTTGTCAAAAATTGATGTTTGAGGTATAACTGTATGTGGAAGATGCAATTGGCATCTCAGGCGCGGCGCAAATTTAGTACCTTTCGCTTCCTTTGGACCATTTCGCTGGTCATTTCGGCTTTGCTGATCGTCGATGTCGCACACAAAGCACGCAATATCTCGTATGATGGAGACCAAATGGTGGTCTTGACAAAGACCCTGTCATACAACATCGGCCGAGATATGTTGTATTTGACCGATACGATGGAGGTGTTTTTGGCATCTGGTCTTTTTCAGATCATTTGGTGCTGCATTGCCAACGACTATTCTACACCCAATTTACACAGCATGACAATCTCATTGTGTGTTTTGCCGGGGTTGTACTGCCTTCATTTCCTGAAGTACGTTGAGTGGGTGTCTGTTGTCGATTTGGATTTGCCCGCGCACTATGATGCTCTCATACGATGCATCTGGTTGGTCGAATTCGCGTGCATCCCGACTACTTTCTCGTTTGGCAGCTTTATTCTGGGTCGACTGGGTCCATCCAAACATCAGAAAAATTGACGAATCATTACCTAGAACATACTGGTTTTGTTCGAGACTGCCAAACCACCAAATGCTCGCATCGATTCACCATTACCTCCTCGAGCCTGATCAGCACATTGCCCACCCACAGCCAAATGTCGACCGCGTGAAGTCGCGTCCTGTTTATCTTTCAGACCTCTGGCTTTTCTACCGCATCTGCATCTTCACCCTCGCGTATAGTTGCAAGATTGTCTTTATCCTGATGTCAGATGGCGCGCTTCGGGTACTCACTGGGGCAGAATCAATCGCCGTCCAAAAACTCATGAGCATCCAGATCTTGATGGCAATCATTTATCCGATCTTTGTGTTCCTCTACTCGTGCTGTTTCGGCGCAGAAGTCTTCCTTCGGATTGGGTTGCGACTCTACACATATGCATGGATTGCACATGTCGCGATGCTTGAATACGTGTTGAGTTACGAATCGGACAATCCAATCTTTACGGATTGGCAAAAAAAGCTGACAGTCATGTGTGGATTTGCCACACTTTACTTTGTACATGTCGCAATCGTGATGCTGGCGACGATGGTGATCGACCTCCGAAACATGTACCGATGGTTGATTGCAAGGTGTTCGTGATCATGTATGTCTCTTTTTTCACAAAAAACTGAAGACACAACTGTAATCAAAGCATTCACGATGCATGCATGCATCACAAAAATCAACAACTGGTACGAGCAGATTCTCGAGCGCGATGACCATCTCGTGATTCCGCTCGTCCAACCTCAACGCAAAATCGAGTCCCGCGTTCATTATTTGACTTTGCTTGCCGGGGCGCATTTCATTGCATTGGGTTTTGCTTATCTCGCGATCCAAATTACGCTTCTGAATTACGTGATTCGGGCACGCGATGATGTCGAAAGTGACCGAGAACACAACTTACTTTCGAAGTTCGCCATCATTCAGATCACTCATTTCGTCTTTATTGTGGCACCAACCCTTGCACGATGGCTCGGCGATCCTGCCATCATTCGTGTATGTGAGTTCATTGGGTTGTATTTACACATGGCGAACTTGATTTTCAGCCTGTATATGGCGACACTTTCATCTTCCGATGAGGTGTTTTTACATTGGCAAAAACGGCTTTTCGTGATTTGCGGTTTCGCCACATACTCATATATTCACGTCATCATCTCATTTCCATTCTCCGTTTGGAGGGATCTTCAAGATTTGTGGGGGTTTCTTCGGGCGATGTTCCGCTAAAAAACGAAACGGGATGACCATCTGTCGAAAGAAGCATCGACTTTTTTGTGTCTTTCAGACATTGCCAGTCGATGAAGCGCCATCATTGTTACCCAAAACAACATCATTGTTGTTTTGGTGTTGCTGTGCACGTCCGGGAGGCCGCCAATTTGCCCAGTCATAAATTGACCGCAAAGCCCAGGCTCGGGCTGGTCGAGGGGCTCGCATTGGCACCGCGTCGTGAATGTTCTGATTTTCGTTGTTAGGATCATTGATTTCCTCAGCAGCATTGCGATCAACGCCATCATTTGCAGTTGACGGCGGTCCGCAGAGGAACCTTGGGAATCCCATGCACCCATGTAAACAAGTCATTGTCATGATGTCAGTAATGATTGACAAAGACGCGGTACTTTGCGCGAACCACGCATGTCGAACCTTGCGCGCGAAGGCGTCGACGTGGTCAAAATCATGTACAGACAACGCCATCGCAGCTGTGTGAATAGCGAAAAGCAGACAGCCATATGCGAGATGAATCCAGTAGAAGATGTAAAAATCACGACGACTTTCGCGAATGCCTCGCGTGAAAAACCGAACGAGATTCGCAATCATGTAAATGAGAAACACAAGATAAGGCCACGCGAGATAGGTCAAAATGCGATTCAACTCTAGGAAACTTTGCTCTTGCGCGGGAAGTGACGGCGCGAAATAAGGCCTCGGATTGTTGACGACAATCAGTGAAACAGCATATGCCGCGCGAAGAATAAGCATCAGAGGAATGTAGAGATTCTGCGTGTTCGCGATTCGGACCTGCGAATCGTTGAGCGATTGGAGTTCCAGGGGCATCTTTCGTGGGGGCGAGGGCGTGTGTCGAGGGTTATTCGCACATGAATCATCAACTTTTTTTCGGGATGGTTCGATGGAAAAAAGATACACATCATCGTATTGAAGGTCATGGAAACTCATGGTGTCCATATCTTGGCCGAACGGCCATGCTCTGCGATGACACTAAGATATGCGTTATCACTTTTTATCGTTGTCATTGATGACCTTCCATCGCCGCAAAAAAGATGGAATCATCGTCTTGGTTGTCCTGATACCAGTGCGGAGTAAGGGTCCATCCGTAGGATTTCGATGACATTAGGATGTACACTATCACTTTTTATCATTGCTAAAAAAGATGAGATCATCACTTGGTGGTCCCGACACCATCAAAAGGTGCAAGAAGTGTGTATTCCGCAGGACTACATGATGACATTAAGACATACACTATAGCTTTACATCGCTAAAAAAGATGAGATCATCGAGCTTTGTCAACACGTTTGTTTATCAATAGCACAATTCAAGCCACAGGCTTAGTAATGCCGATGACATTCTGAAACACTCATTCAATTTTCACATTGTCAAAAAAGCTTTATCATCGCATTGACAACCTGATCCTGGAAACCAGAACCCGAGTTCCTGCGAGTGACATCTATATGTACTTACCTACTTAGGGCAAAAAAACGAGATCATCGCATTGAACTCCTGTATTCGACATGACGGTCTCAAACCGCAGGTTAAGTGGCGATGACATTAGCTTATGTATCACTTTTGATGGTAAAAAAATGAGAATCATCGCATTGGGCACTGCTAACCGACAGGTCGGTCCTGAAACCGCAGGTTTGTGTGGAGATGACATTAGAATGATGTCTTTCACTTTTGATGGTAAAAAACAAAACCATACCTATGTTGATGGGTTTCCGTCCAGCTGGAGCACCGGCTCGATCTTCGATCTGGTATAGCAACCACTATGTGCGAATCAAATTTGACGGTCAAAAAAAGACAGATCATCGCATTGGTGTCACATTATTCGGAACCGTACATCAGCCCATCGAAGATTGGCAACCGCGGTGACATTGACTTCATGCGTATCACTTTTTAGCACATTTGAAAAAAATGCGGATCGCTGGGAATGACATCTGGTATCTTAGGTATATTACCTGATATCCAATATCAACCAACGACATTGTGTCTTTCCGAATCAATTTTCACTCAAAAAAGACTATCGCCATCCTTAGTTGGTGAGGTACTAATGATCATCCTTACATCATTTCCAACGGAACTCAACGGCGACACTATGATGTTCACTATCAGTTTTGATGGAAAACGGGGATGTAGGTAAAAAACGAATTGGCATCTCAGAGCTTTGTGGTGGTTATGTTCGATAACCCCTAGTTACGCGCGTTGCACGTGCGAAAACATCTGAGACATTGATGCTTGGTCTTTTCAGTTTTCACTGGATGATGTGCATCAACCATCATTCATCGTAAAGATTGAAAGGGTCAAAGGCTGGTGTTACACGCAGATATAGGATCTCCCCTGGGAAGATTTATCTAAATTAGGCGAAAAGATAAACCTTCCGACCAAATGCTGTAATGTGTCTTTTTTGTTTCTTGCGGTAAAATTGAATCCATCATCTACATAGCTTCGTGTGTTCCAATATATCATCAGGAAGATACTGAGATAAAGCATGAAGTTCCTTCTTTTTTTCGAAGCGAAAATTGAATCACACACATGTATGGTCTCACATGATGAAAGACTAAGTCAAATATGGCCTGGTTTATAAACGTGGGATGTTCTTTTTTGCTGAATTCGCAATCGTAAATCGCGACTCATAAATGAGCATTGATCACCCTAAAACCATAAAACCATCAAAATTGATAGGCATCTATACAATGTTCCTCAGGCTAAAATCAGGGGATATAGCAGGTTTTGCCTCCCAAATGAGGAATTGTGTTTTTTCCTTAAAACTGAAAGACACATAGAATGTGATCCCCACCATGTACTTTCACGAAAGTAGATATGCCAAGGGTCTCAAACTGGGGATACTCGTTTTTTACCATTCCGAGGCTCGTATTCATTAATACAGATTGTTCACCAACATCGCGAAATAAGCCATGTAGACCGCCCCACAGTGCCTATCGCAAAGTTTGAATATTCATATAAGTATAAGACTCTCATATATTATGATGTCGAAACTAACGGTGGATGTATCAGAAAGCTTCACGGACTATGTTCCGGGGGCCGACGATGACTCGTCAATAGCACTAACTTTCGAGCCGGGCACCCCGTCGGCATCATCAATCTACTCGGATGCTCGATCCGATTTTCGGTCTGACACTAAGTCCGAACCCGACAAACTTGATGTTTGTCCCAAATGTCAAAGCGAATCTCTCGAGAACAAGGCCAACCAAACCACTTTCGTGTGCGGTTTGTGCGGTTTTGAGTTCCAAACAACAGCAAGTTGCTCCAACATCCAGCCTATGCGTTTTGGCGGAAACACGAGTAAACTCTATCGGCGACAGGTTTATGGGTTCGGCGGACAAGATCCGAACTATCGCGAGTACACAAAAACCAAGTGTATCCGCGAGATCACGACGAAAATTCTCCGCGCCGGGAAGGGTCGCGTGTCGAATGACGTCATCGCAACTGCCATAAACATGTTCTACGAGATCAAAACTCATCGAGTTTATCGTGTCAATTGTCGACTTGGAGTTATCGGGGCATGTTTGTACTATGCATGCATTCAACATGGGTGTGCAAGGACGCCCTCTGCGATCTGTGAGATTCTCGGGGTTGAGGAGAAGTTTTTGTCGGCGGGGATACGTGAACTTCGGAGCTTCAACAACAGCGGCATCATCAACATTCCAACGAGTGTCGACCCCCTCGAGAACTACATCAGCCGGTACATCAAATCGCTGGACATCGATCGGCGCTTTGAGGCATTTGCGTTCGACCTCATCAAGACCGCCGAGGAACATCACATACATGTGTTGCATGATTCGCGAAACAACACGAAGGCGGTTGGGGCGATCTATGTGATTGTGTTGCGGGTTCCTAGGTATCGCCACATCACGAAAGAGATGATCGAAACCAAGTGTGGGATCTCGAAAACGACGTTTGTCCGATACACCGAGGAAGTGGTTTTCGCGTATCCGTCGATCTTCCGGAACACTTTTAAGCGACATCAGATCCCTATGCCGAGTGTTTGGCGACACGGAAAGGCGAAACCAAAGGATCCGAGTAGCTTGGGGGACATTTCGCATCTGTTTGAAGGCGAGAAGGATGAAAAAATGATGGTGGTTGCCGAGGCGTTGAGTGTGGTGAAAACGCTCAAGCTGAATTGATCACTACTTACCTTTTTTCTTTTGCCACAATGCCTTTTTGGGAGGCGCATTTGCTTGGGATGTCGTTGATGCTGTCGATGCGGGTGTTGATGTTGTGTTGGATGTAGATGCATCAGATGCAGATGCAGCCGCGGCAGGCATTGACTCGGTAGATTTTCCCGTTTCAGGCACATCATCAAACGACACGCCAAGATTTCGCGCGATTTCATCAATGCTGTTCGATGCCGCATACGCATCCAATGCCGCCACAGTGACTGCTTCCCATGTCGATGCAGCCTCCGCATTCATCGGCGAGTCGACATTTGGCGACTCAAGCAAGAGCATAATCGCCATGATGATCTTGTCAAAGCCGTACAATGGCGACCATTTGTCGACATCCGTCAAGAAATCCACGCAAATCGACCCGTTTTGACTGATGTTCGGATGCCAAATCTTGGTCAGAAACTTCACCCATGGCGCTTGATAGGGGTACAACGATTCGTCTGGATGACCATATCGAGTACGAATCTCGACAATATGCGTCTGGTTCGAGAACAATCCGTCTTTGGGTCGAACACGAACAATGAAAGATTCTTCGTCTCGGCGCACAATTTGCGCGCCAATCTCGCCGGAGTTCTGTCGTGCGCGCTCATATCGCGCGGCGAGTGTCCGCATGCGGGTCGCTGGGTCGATGGGCGTCGACCTGGGACCCTCGGAAGGTGTCGACATTTTTCAGCATCTAATTTTTCAAATTTTGTGTTGTTAATGAAAAAAAGAAGTGTATATCGATGATGTCTACGAGCAAAATGGCCGGTGTTTAGCGACATTCATTCGAGTTCGTCATCATCCATATCACTACTTACATCGGGTTGTTCTTCCGGAGCAGCATTCAGATGATCATCGACCCCTCCGTATGCCCTCGGAACCACATTTCCTGCTCGTTGCGATGCGTCATCGACCGACAAACTGATGATACTCCACATAAGGTAAGAGATGGGGATCAGTGTTGTGAAAGACACAATGTACATTGCCTTAAACATGGGAAACCAGCAGTTGCTCAGCGAGATGCTAAGTAGAATAAACTGCCAAATGACGCTAATCACACTTACACCGAGGCAAAGGACATAGATGCATTGCCCGATGAATTTCTCCGCGAGAGACATTCCGAAGGTCAGA
>JACCDM011104377.1_pt1 | contig 13887 bp, 15 predicted proteins | sample 7445851 | NCBI WGS metagenome assembly JACCDM01 (sample SAMN15323438, study PRJNA562643) | freshwater metagenome | isolation source: river surface water | place: USA:Blue River Watershed | collected 2017-08-16
AGTATATTGAATAAGGTTTATAAAAAGTATGCGCATTTGCATTGACTTTGATGGGGTGATTTGTCAATTAAAACAATCAGATTCAGATTCCTATGAGCATTTGAAGCCGATGCCTGGCGCCGTTGAAAAGCTAACCCAGTTAAAACAATCTGGACATTATTTGATTATTTATACAGCTAGACGCATGAAGACCCATCAAGGAAATGTAGGGGCAGTGATTGCTGATATTGGCCGAGTAACCATAGATTGGCTCGATAAAAATCAAGTCCCATATGATGAAATTTACTTTGGCAAACCATGGGCGGACATTTATATTGATGACAATGCCTATCGTTTTCAGGCTTGGGATAAGATCAATGATGATGCTAGCAATCTGCCAAGTTCCAGTGAGTCTAGGCTGACTAAATGATTAACTATGTGATTACCATGGCTGGTGCTGGCAGTCGTTTTAGGGATGCTGGCTATACCCTTCCAAAATGGCGCTTGATTGCAAAAGAAAAAACATTGCTGGAGTGGTCAATTGACTCACTTCCGCTTGATATTTGCAAAAAAATAATTTTTATTGCTCAACGTGAAGAAGCAATTCAATATGACTTGAAAGGTTTGATTCAAGCAAAATACTCTCATAAGCTCGGAGAGGTATGTACCCATCTGATTGACCAGGTAACCAGAGGTCAAGCTGAAACGACTTTATTTGCTAGAGAGTACCTAGACCTGAACGCGCCGATTGTTATTTTTAATATCGACACCCGTTTTACATCGCACACCTTGAGGGAAAATTTGTTGAATGTGAGTGTGGATGGTTTTATGGGGGCATTTACTGCCAGTGAGCCGCGCTTTAGTTATGCCCGCACCAATCCAGAGGGTTATGTGATTGAGACTGCAGAAAAAGTGGTGATTTCAAATCATGCTCTGACTGGACTTTATGGATTTTCAAAATCAGAATCCTATTTTGAGGCGGTAGAGGCGGCAATCAGTGATAATGACCAGGCGATGGGGGAGTATTGTGTGGCGCCGATTTATAACGCCTTAATTAAGCAAGGCCAAAAATTTAGGCTAGATCTTGCGGAATCGGTCGATATTTTAGGGACGCCCAATGAGTTGGAGTTGTTCAAGATGAAAACAACTTATAAATCGATGGTTAAGTGAAGATAACAATGCCCATGCAAAAAAAACTTAAAGTCGCGTTACTCTTTAGTGGGCAAGTAAGACCAATTTCTGCAGCAATCTTCAATCTTGGTCTAAAAGAATTTACGCGTGATCTTGATGTGGATGTGTACCTCACTCATTGGGATGAGCCAGGGGTCTCAATGGGGCATAATTTATCAAAAATTAGCCAAGCAACCCAGTTGGATTTTGAGATTGATTCATATCTGAAAGAGGCGTTTGGTGGATTTAATGTTGTTGCCCATGAGTCTGAGGCAAGTGATAAGTGGAGACTATCTCTAGACCCAGATTATGCTGATATATTGAGTAGCGATAGTTATTCACGATTAACCATCCACTCGCTTCCTCAGTTATATCAGATATATAAATCATTTCAGTTGGTAGAAGATCAATTCGATCACTATGATGTAGTGATGCGCTGTCGCTATGATTTATTGTTTGTAACCTCATTTCGTGACTGGGACTATGAAGAAGGTGTGGTGAATGGCTTGAATTTTGGCCGTGCCTATCACCCCGATCGAATTTATGACATTTTCTTCTGGGGGCCTCCTTCTGCTGTTCGTTCTACGCTGACAGTATGGCGTGACTTACCTCAATTAATTCACGATCAGTTTGATAATGGCTTAGATCAACGTGATGCTTGTAGACTTTTATACTTGGGAGCACGGCAGAGTTCATCAGTTGTCAAATCGGGACTTGTGCGTTACTGTGATATCTACAGACCTGAAAAATCAGTTTATGAATATTATGTCAATATTTTGTATTGGGGGTTGATTGAAAAAAGTGTTTTACCAATAGTGAAGCAAGAAGTATTCAGGGATTTCTACAATCAATCAACAAAGCAAATTGGTTTGATTAAGACGCAATGCTTGCACTTTTTCACTGGGTTGGGGATATATAAGCGAGCGACTCTAGCGTACTGGAAGAAGAAGTTTTTTAAGATTCTTCGAATGCTGTGAAAGATTTTTTCATGAATCAGCATACAGTTAAGAAGAGAATCCTATTTATTACATTTAGCAGATCTACTGTGCCAAGTGTGCATTTTCGCTTAATGATTCACCGTGAAATTGTGCAGAGTAATTTTATGGTTAGTTTTTCAGAGAGATTTTCTTGTCTTTGGAAAAATTTACTGAATCAACCGGATGTGCTGTTCATATAAAAAAAGCAGCTACCAGTTATCTACTATCTTTTAATTACCATTCTGTTTAAAAGTAAAGTTATCTACGACTTTGATGACGTTATTTATTTAGGATAAATTATGAAGTACCAGGACAATTTTTTTAAATCGTATATTTCGCATTCATTCTTTGCTGTATTGGCTGTCTTAATAGCTGTCTGGCCATTTCCCGGAACCATTGCGATTCGGCATCTTAGCCTACTGATAGCGCTGATTTTGGGGTTGTATATTTCTAATAAAAGGCTCAAGTCTTATTTGCCGGCTTGGCCAGTCCTATTTTTGGGATTCCTATTTCTTTGGGTTCTGATTCACTTTTTCTTTTATGCGCGGAATCCAAGTATGGAGTATGCGCAGCTAGTGAGTTCTTGGGTGAGAATTTTTGTCTCTGCTTTATTGGGAATCGTTTTTGCAGTCACCATTCGTGAAAATAAATATTCAAGTATTCAGGCCAATTTGTGGTTATATGTTTTCTTAGCCTTCATGGTTATGCCATGCATGATTATTTTATTTAATTGGAATGTATTATTGAATTGGTCGGGAGTATTGGAATTGGAGTTCTGGCAAAAGCCCTATGGAGATAAGCATTCCATTGTTTTTTATGGTGTTTTAATGATTGCTGCTTGTTTGGCAACTCTACAGCATTTTGGGGTGACATATAAAAAACTATTTACCTTCATTGCATCGATTAGCATATTGATTTTTTTAAGCATATTTTTATTGGCAAACACCAAAAATGGTTTTGGTGTATTTGCATTCCAGTTGTTGTCTTTCATGACGGTATTTATTTTTTTGAGAAAAGTAAATCGAAAGATTCTGATTGGATGTGTATTGGTTGTCATTGTTCTGGTGCCGATGGTATCTAATCATGTTAGTAGAAATGCTTCGTGGAAACAGTTGATCCCAGATATTCAAATAGGTTATCAAATTGAGAGGTATCCACATTGGCAAAGATATGATTACGGTTATCCTTTGAATAAATATCATCAAGAAGTTTCGGCAACTAATTATGAGCGAACGGCTTGGGGGGTGGCAGGTTTGACCTTGCTGCTTGAGCATCCGATGGGGTACGGTATCATTAAGCAATCTTTTGGGTATTTGGCTCTTGAAAAATGGCCTAACATTGATCCAGTGAAAGTGAAGTCAACTCATAGTGGGTGGATTGATTTCGCTCTAGCTCTTGGAATTCCAGGTATTTTTTTGGTATTTTCAAGCTTTTTATTTTCATTAAGGGCTGCATGGGGTAATCGGAAGCAATACTGGGGTATTCTGTCTTTGTGGGTTTTGCCTACAACTATTTTTGTGTGGTTGGTGGCAGAATTATGCAGCAATCACTTTGTTGAGATGCTGTTTCTGATATTGGGGTTTTTTGCGGTGATTAATTCAAAGCCTGAAAAAAATGAGCTTCCAATGGGGAAAAATTGAAAAACTTTTCAATCTTTTGCAAATCCTACGAAGGTGATTTGTTGCGTGTAGAGCGCTTATGGGAGAGTATTCAGCGCTTTAATGTAGAAAAAATTGATTGCTATTTTTGTGTTCCTGAAAAAAATCTCCATCTTTTTCAAGATCGTATTCATGATGCTGAAGGTTATTTACATTGGATTACAGATGAGGAAATTATCGATCTGCATCCTGATAAAAATTCTATAGAGTTTTATCGTGGTTGGGATGGTAGGCTTTCCCAGCAGGTCATCAAGGCTGAGTTTTGGCGCTATCTGAATGGAAAAAATCTCAGGGATGCCTCTTATTTATGCTTGGATTCTGAGAGTGTTTTTGTAAAAAACTTTAAAATTTCAGATTTTATGTATTCTGAGGGCGCCCCCTACACGGTGATGCATCAAAATAAAGATTTTTTGCAATTGGCTGAAAATAAAGGTATCAAAAAAGTATCTGATCACTTTCATGGTGATTGCTTGATGATGAAACAGGTATTTAATCGCTCTGGGTATGATTATGATTTTGGCCCGACTCCCGTTATTTGGTCGTGTAAAGTTTGGCGTGATTTGGATGAAAAATATTTCAGGCCGTTGGGTAAAACTATTTGGGATGCCATCAAAGAAAAACCTAGTGAGTTGAGGTGGTACGGAGAAGCTTTGTTACATTTTAAATCTATCCCACTTTATCCTATTGAGCCAATATTTAGGGTTTATCATTATGATTGGCAATATTTTTCTTTGAGGGCTCAGGGAGAAACTATTGAAACCATCTCTCAAGAATTTTTTGGTTACCTAAAGCAATCAAGTTGGGAGTTTGAGGCTGATTATGGATCTCACGCCAAAAGGAAATCTATTGCCTCAAGATGCTTGAGGGTTGTGAAAAGATTTTTTTCTAAATATAGATGATTGTAAGTTTATGACTAGACGTTGCCTAATTTTATCTCACGGATTCAACATGGATGGTCGCGCCTCAAGTCAAACTATTACGGATAAGCTCCCACATTTTATTGATAAGGGTTATCAATTATTTGTCCTGAGTGCGATTACCGGTGCAAAAGATAGTCGTTTTCCGCATCGGCAGTTATTGGCTATTGGACCGTCTGGATTTAGGTTTGATTTTAGGCACTGGCTAGCAATAAGGTTTGGTCGTGGAATTGCTTATAAGATCTTTACAGCACTTGTGTCAATCATCTTGCTGCCTTTTTCTTTTTTAGAAAAATTAGTTATTGGCTTATCTAGTCAATGGTCTTGGACTATCCCGGCTGTAATTTTTGGATTCATTTGGATTAAATCAAAAAAGATAAATTTGATTTACTCAACAGGCGGAGCATGGTCTGCTCACTTGGCAGGATGGGTGCTAAAAAAAATAACAAAAGTAGATTGGATTGTTGAAATTCATGATCCGTTAGTTGTTAGACATCACGCTAATGATGATGGATTTTCACCCAGAAAAACAAGAGATGCTCGTTTTCTTCAATGGCTTGAAAAAAAAATATGCTCTGATTCTGATTTTGTTTGGTGGTTTACTGAAGGGGCTTTAAGCTATGCTAAAAAAAGAAACCCTCAATTGAAAGATAGGGGATTCTATTTTCTACCTGGTGCTGAGCCACCGCTCAGTCGCGCTGAGCATCAATATGGTAATATTTTAAATATTTCTCATTTTGGATCTTTGGCAAATAGTAGATCTCTTATTCCGTTATTGTGCGCACTTCCGAAATTTTTTGAGCTTCATGAGTCGGCTAAACAACAATTAAAAATACATATCTACGGATCGAGTTTAGATCATGATTCTATGGACTTTCTCATAAAGAGTAATCTGGAAAATATATTAGTGGTCCATGGTCGATTGGAGTATGACCCCATAACGAATCTTTCGGGGCGAGCTCAAATCTCTCAATTTATGCATACCGCAGACTATCTACTACTTTTGCATGGTAATTATGAGGGGTGTTCTGAATATATACCTTCAAAGTTGTATGAGTATTGGTGGGCGTCTAGGCCTATATTAGGAATTACTCATATCAATCCTCAGTTAGATAGTTTGATAGCTGAAATAAATGGTACCGCTGCATATACTGCGCATACTGAAGATAGCAATCAGATTACAAGTGTACTAAGTGCTGCTTATAAGGATTGGCTTGCAAAGAAAAAGTTTATATTATTTAAGCCGCCATTGGGGGTTAATACCATTGTGAATCAGATCCATGACAAATTAGAATCTAGAAAATGATTGCCCCTCAATGTCCAAAAATTAGTGTCAATCTGTGCACATATAACTCTGAGAAATATTTAAAAGAGGCAATTGAAAGCATATTGCAGCAATCATTTAATGAATTTGAATTCATTATTGTTGACGATGGTTCAACTGATTCAACTAAAGAAATTTTGCGGAAGTATCAAGATTCACGTATCAAGCTCTACTTTTTAGAAAAAAATCATGGGATTGCCTATGCCAGAAACTATGCAGTAGCAAATTCAACTGGTGATTACATTGCAATTATGGATCATGACGATATCGCAAATGCTGATAGATTAAAAAATCAATATCAATATGCTGTTGAAAAAGAAGTTGATGTTTGTGCGTCTTTTTACATGCAAATGTTCAATCAAACTTCTGAGATGAAATTTAGCAGACAATATATAAGCGATTCAGACTTAAAGGCTTTGCTGACAGTGTACTCGCCGATAGCTGATCCAACAACAATGATTAAAAGAGAAATTCTTAATCAAAATCCATATTCAAACGAGGATCAGTATGCCCAAGATTATGGCTTATGGTGTAGATTAGCGGCAAGTTCAAAAAAGTTTGGTTGTTGTCCAAAAAATTTATTGATATATAGAATTCACTCTAATCAGATAAGTATTACTCAAAGAGAGACTGCTATTAATTCATTTAAAAAAATTCAAAGTAGATATATAAAAAATATTTTAAATGTTGATTTTGTACCTCATGCCATGAAATTTACTAGCCGCATCATGATGGCTTTTTATTATTTAATTAAGTTGAATAAGACCATTAAAAGAGTTTCTTTTGGAGTTAATTACCAAATTTATGCCAGATTTCAGTACCGAGGTAATGGATTGTTGACCCCATTTACGCGCCTAGAAAGGGTTATCTTTTCACTTATGGCAACTATAGTGGGACGTATATAGGTCTACATCAATACCCAATCCTGGGGAATTAGGTCATCTAGATTGATTATTTGATTTGATAGCCAATGTTTAGGCGCAATTACATTTTTATTTTTATATTCACATAACCAGGCGCCCCACCAACTAAATGTGCTGTTGGCGATTATATGGTGTTTACAATGACTCATGAGAGATAGCTCACTTATTGGTGATGCGGCTGAGTTCTTCGTTTCAATAAAAAAAATAGAGTCCTTTGGTAAATGTTCTTTGCACCAAGCTATGTCATCTGAAAAAACAAAAAAAATGGGGTTTGCGATTAGATTTTTTATTTGTTCAATAGCGTTTCTATAGTAGTTTGTTCCAATGAAGCCATGAATTTTAGACGCTGATGGTGAGTTCACATAGTCACCGCGTCTTATGTGAATCATGACAGATTCTTTTTGGTCACTAATTAGCTTTTCAAATTCTTGATAATTATTTGTAGTCTCAATTGGCTTGAAATCATTTATTAAAATATCTCTTATGTTATGAAAATATTTGAAGGATTGCCAATAGCCATCTAAGTATATTGGTGGTAATTTTTTTATTAATGTTGAATCATAAGAAAAGTACTTATTTTCTTTGGTAATTTTCCTTTTGAGAAATTTATTTATAAGTTTCCCATTGTATTGATTAATAAGTTCTTCGGTTTTACCTTTTGAGTTAATGTAGATTGCTTTAGTGTCCAATTGATTAATTAGGATTGATCGATCTGTTGAACCATCTGGTATGCTTGAATACCAACATGTATCTATATATAAATTACATTCCTTTTGAATAGATAAAGATCTACCTATTGCATATTGAAACAATTGATTGCCTAACCCGCCAGATAATTTAATATATACGCTCATGTGATGATTTTAAATTGGAAATGAAATGATAGTCGGAAATGTTTTAGGCTGGGATAGCGGGGGGGATGATTTATTTAGGGTGGATAGCCTAAGAAATCGTGATGATTGTTTGGAACCATTTAGGGTTTTGAATCAATATGCTCTGAGTAATGGTGTTGTTTTGCACACTCCGGATGTTAATAAAAAACTCGGATTAAAGCCAAGCTTTAATTTATTGCTTGAATCTGTTTCAGCAACACCTAATTTAAAAAATTATCTGATTAGATTTGAAAGTGAATTTATTGTTCCTAAGAATGGTGATGACAAATATTTGAGCCAGTTTGATTTGGTTTTTACATGGCAGGATGATTTAGTTGATAACTTGAAGTACATAAAAATCTGTTATCCAAATAAATTAAGTTTCTCTGAAAGATTTGGATTTTCTAGTCGTCCTATATTTGTATCTATGATTGCTGGCAATAAGTTTGCTGTGAAAAGTGATGCAAGAGAACTTTATTCTCAGAGAGTAAATGCCATACGTTGGTTTGAAAAAAATTATCTAGATAGTTTTCATTTATATGGTCAAGGATGGGATAAGCCCCCAAAATCACAAGGTTACATTAATAAATTCTTATACAAAACTAAACGAGCGTATTCAAGGATAACAAAATCAAAGCCATTCCCTAGTTACAAGGGAGTAGTTACAGCGAAAAGAGATGTTCTTGAAAAATCAAGATTCTCAATATGTTATGAAAATGTTAGAGATCTTCCTGGATATATCACTGAAAAGCTATTCGATTGTTTTTTTTCTGGTTGTATTCCAGTTTATTGGGGAGCTACAGAAATTGATCGCTTAGTACCACAATCTTGTTTTATAGATAAGAGAAATTTCAGTGATATGGAGTCTTTGTATAAGTATCTCATCAATATGTCAGAGCGTGAGTATATTGATAGGCAGCAAAAAATTAGACACTTTCTCGATGGCGAATTATTTGCCCCCTTTAGCTCAGAGCAATTTGCGAGGACTATCGTTCAAGGTATTATCAAGGATATATCTTAAGGGCTTAACTAATTAGAAGTGCTGTCTCTTTGCCAGTTTCCAGCGTCCAGGGTGCCAAATCTTTTTTTTCTGACTGATGGGTTTTTTATCATCGTCTAATATTCTGTGAAAAAACTTCAGCAACCTATTCTCATCAAAGTACATATTTGGTGTGTTGTTGTGAAAATAGGGTTCATTAAGTATTGATTCGTAGAGTTCGTTATTGCTATCTACTTCTAGAATTTTCTCAATGAATGATTCATCATCACTGTAGTCTGGTCTATAAAGAAAACTTTTTTTGTTGAACTCTTCCCCAACTCTTTCATTGCCCCAATATATTGGGACGCATCTAGCCCACATTGCTTCAGTTAGTTTTTCTGTTGTATAACCAGGTAGGAATTTATTTTCATAGCATAAATTAAATTTATATTGGCTTATAAATTTGTATTTAGATTTTCCGCCGACTCCAATTGGACCGGTATTATTCATAAATTTGCCACCCGAAGCTATGTTTTTAATCGCATTAAGTTTTTTAAAGAAATTAATTCTTTCGCCTGCTCTTTTAGGGTTGCCATTTGAGATAACTGTAGAGCAAAAAGATCTATTTTGCGCTATTACTGAAGAAGATTCATGTGGACTTTTTATTAGATCTGTTGCCTTAGCTTCGCATCCCCAAACGTAATAGGGAAATCTTAAGTGTCGTGAATCATCAATATAGTGACAAGTCATTGCGTAGTCAGTTCTTGCCCAGTCTGGGAAAATAGATTCGCCAGTCCAAAATAGTTTTTTGCATGTGTATAACCTGTTGAGGTGGCCACCCTCTTGGAAAATAAGTAAGTCAGGTTTATCTGATATTTCAACATCAAAATCCTTGGACAATAATTTTGTAAACCAATTATTAGATTTATCAATACCACCAAAATCACTGAAATCAATTTTTAATTTTTTTTTAGTCATTTAAAAAAGAATAGCCTTTTAATTTTGTATTTTAATTTAGCTTGCTTGGGATTTTTTTGTCTTGTGTGCTCAAAAATTTGAGGGTATGGTGAGTTCTTGAATTTATCAAAGCGGTCGTTACCCCATTGAGAAGGGTCTCTGAAGCTTTTAAATTCATATTTTTTAGTCAGTAGGCTGTAGACTGACTGGTCATGTCTGTGATCCTGAAAAAAAGGATGGTTAGGTTTTCCGTAAATATTTTCTGCATCAGAAACAATCTGGTGATTGGAGCAGTAGGTTAGATAGTCCAAGCAAAATTTTACACTTAGAGGCGTCTTTTTTAGAATGATAAAAGATGCTAGCCTTTGAGGGAGAAGCTCAAAACCATTATCATCACAATCCATTAAAATGAAGGCATCCCGTTTCGTCCATTCCCCTTCAATTTGAGATAACTCAAAGGGTAATATTTCTTGCGTTCCATTGTCCAGTAATTGAAAAAGTGGATCTATTCGACTTATGAGATGGGAGCCTGAATCAGCGTAGCAAATATTATCTCCATAGTCGACGGAGAGAATTTTTTTATATAAAAAATAAGGTTTCCAAAGCCAGTAGCCAGCACCTCTTGGGCTGTCTAGGATTAATCTATTTTTTTCATAGAAAGCGGAGTCTATGTCGTTAGGCTGAAAGAGTTCAATGCTAGAGAAGTCACCAAATTTTTTAGCCATTGCCCCTGAAAATTTTTGAGCATTGATAAAATTTTTGTCTGAAAAATTTATAAAATGATTCATACTTTTTGGAAAACGTTATTGTGGCCGACTCCACCAAGTAATTTTAGTTTGAATTGAGCTATTTCTTTTGCGACTTTTGATGGCTCTGGGTGCCCTGCAAAACTTTTTTTATTGGGCGTGTAGTCAAAATAGAGGCTTGAGTCATCCATAACTATTAATCCACCATTTGAAAGATTTGTTATTGAGTTTTCTAAATCTTGCTTAACAATTTCATAATCATGACTTTCGTCAATGTATATCAAATCCCATTTTTCTGATTTCATGAAATTAATTGCGGACGGTGCCGTGGAATATTCGCTACAGAATTTCGGTAGCTGTAAATTGAAAGATAAGTGATTGTTAATTGTGTTTTGATAGTAGTCAATTTCTAGGTATTTGCTCACCGTGTCCCCGGCTGAGGTAAAAGGGGATATCGCGCCGATTTTACAATCATAATTATAAAAGTTAGATAACTTTCGCCAAAGAGTAATAACTTCGCCTCTATAGACCCCAATCTCCAAGCGATTTTGTGGTCTAAATTCATTGAAAAGTAGATACCACATGGAATGAAATACATCCTCTCCAAAACTCCTGTTGTTGGAATTAAAGAATTGTCTATATTGAATAAATTCTTTTGGTAAATGTATGTTATAAAAAAGATCTAACATTTGATAAGCACTATTTCTCTTTTTGCTAGAACTTCAGTTATGCTTTGGACTTGTTTCGGTTTAACAATTGAGGCTAAAAATCTTAATAATTTTTGATATTTCATATGAAGGTTTTTCTGAACTCGGTGGGCGTTTGTATGCGTTTAATTAAAGTTTCAGGCTTGGGCACTTGTTCTGATTATAAGTCGAGTTTAATCCCAATTTTAATGAAATCTTTGGGTTTTAAGCTCGAATGGGTATCTCCAAAAGATTGTGATTTGTTAATTTTGGGTCCGTTTTTTAGACCAGTAAAAAAATATAGATGGTTGCCTAGGTCAATAAGATCTAATTTTGATCTTCCTCCATGGGGGAGAAGGTCAGCCCCTGTAGCTTTATTCCATACCGCTGAAAACATTCGATACGATGCGGTGACAGCAGATTTTTCAATCAGCTATGACTTAGGTGTCAATGTGTCAAATCACTTTAGATTTCCCTATTGGATGGAAATGCTAGATTGGTCAGCTCAGGGCGTTGTGGGAAATGTCAATCATCGATATGGAGCTTTGTTAAGTATTGACTCTTTAATGAAGCCATTAGGAGAAAATTGTTTGAGTCGCAGTAATAAGGCTGCTTTTTTCTCATCACATTTGCGTGAGCCAAGAATGTCAATTTTTAAAGCAGTATCAAGATTAATTGACGTTGATGGTTATGGGCCATATTTTGATCGGGCAGTTATTGACCACAACAAAAGTGGGTTATATAAACTCGACATTTTGAGTGATTATCGATTCAATTTATGTCCTGAAAATGGCTGCTTTCCTGGATATTATACTGAAAAGATTCCTGAGGCTTTTGCTGCGGGTTGTATACCCATTACTTGGACAGATTCTAATGTAAGTGTGGACTTTAATCCTCTAGCGTTTGTAAATATGTTTGAATTGATCTCAGATGGTTACCTGTCATTAGGTGACATTTTGAATGACTCTGGCTATATATCAAAGTTGGTATCGGAGCCGCTTTTACTAACTTCCCCTGAAATTCAACCAATGAAAGAATTTCTTCAAAATATTCTTGAGCAAGCAACAACTTAGTTAAACCAACTTTTTCTATTGGTCAGCCGTTGCAATAGTCTGTAAAAAGATCTTTTGGTTTTTTTCCATCCTTTGATTGGGGGTCTAAGAGGCCTATCAGTAATTGTTGTTGGTAGTTGATTGACTTCAACTGCATAGGGCTTAACTGCAACAATCTTTGCTTTATGAAATTTAGTATGCTCCAGAAAGTGGTCAATTGGCTCGAATATCTGTGAGGAGTTTTCTAAGAGTTTTCTTGCGCCGCTTGGTTTAATAAGGTACCCAGCGGATGCCAAGGGATCTTGCATATTTTTAACTATTTTTAAAGATCCAAAGTCTGCTAATAACTTAGATGGGGTTTCAGATAAAGCCTGTAGTCTAAAAATATCCCAATCTTGATATTTGTTAATTGCAATATTTAGAGTCTCTAAGAAATGTGATTTAAGCAAAAAGTCATCCTCAAGTATTAATGTAACTTGATTTGAATCAATGCAATTTTGCCAAGCTTTTTTATGAGATAGAAAACATCCAATTTCACCTGCGGTGAGTTCAAAGCCAAGTAGTCTGGTTACTTTTTTGGCATTATATTCCGGAGGTGACTCTTTTAATTTGCGGCCATCAATGGCATTCAAAAAATCCCAAGATAGATTAGTCTCATTCAAACTTTGTATGGCTTTTTCTCTTCTAGAGTAAGCATCTTTGAGCGAGATAACGAAAATTTTGATGTCTTTGGATATCATTTTTGAATTTTAGACTAATTAAAATTTTTTCATGAATTGAGACTTTAGAAACATGCTTTGACAGTCAACTTTACAGTCGATATCATGGACATCATCAATTAGTCGAATATTCTTAATCTTTCTTACGCCTTTGGTTGCTAGTGATGAACCTTGGACTTTGAGATTCTTGATGAGAGTGATAGCATCTCCATCATTGAGCACATTGCCGTGAGCATCTTTGTGAATGCGCTTTTCTTCAATTTCCACTTGAGCAGTTACAGACCATTCATGATAGCAATCCAGGTATATGAAGTTGTTGCATCGGGATAGGTATTCTCCACACCACAAATAGGACATGCTGAAATAGATTGTGTTGTCATTGTTGGATTTTAATCCTTTCAAGTCCTCAAACATTGATAAAATCTTCTTAATTAGCAGGGTTAGGCGAAAATAACAGCCATGAAGATTTTGATCGTTAAATTATCCTCTTTGGGCGATGTTTTGCACAATTTACCCGTAGTTTGGGATTTGCGTGCCAAGTACCCAGAAGCTCAGATTGATTGGGTGGTGGAAGAGGGCTATGTGGGGCTTTTAGAGCCACTTAAAACCATTACTTTGCCATCTGGTAATTTTGTTGCTGGAATCAACAACATCATTCCTTTGGCGTTTCGTCGTTGGAAAAAAGCCCTAAAACGCGGCGAGTTCATCCGCAGCATTCAGGAATACATCGCCTTTAAAGAGCAATTTAAGTCAGGCGTCTTTGCTGACTATGACTTGATCATAGAAACCCAGGGTTTATTGAAGTCAGCTTGGGTGACGAATTTAGCCAACCCAAATAAAACTGCTTCAGTATTTGGCTTGGCCAATCAAACCGAATTTTCTGGTTACGAGCCGTGGGCTCGTAAGTTCTATACAGATTGTGTGCAAG
>JACCDM010446773.1_pt1 | contig 13883 bp, 9 predicted proteins | sample 7445851 | NCBI WGS metagenome assembly JACCDM01 (sample SAMN15323438, study PRJNA562643) | freshwater metagenome | isolation source: river surface water | place: USA:Blue River Watershed | collected 2017-08-16
TATTGATGAAGTCGATAGAACTCAATGGCTTCGATGTAAATGGCGATAAGAAAGATAATGCAATGTTCCATAAAGCGATGGCTGAATTATTCCCTGAAAAAGATGTGAATAGTTTAATGGAAGACGTAACTACGACTGGATTATACAAACTTCCGAAGTCAATGGAAAAAGGATTTGTAATTTCTGGAGTGAAGATGGCTTGGGATCAATCGAGGCGTTCATGGAGATCTACTACTAACAAGATTGGTATTATGTCGATCTATGAAAAGCAAGTAAATAAAGAGTTCAGCGGTTATATGGAAGTGGTGAGAAAGAGAAGTGGTAACATTGTAAATATATATATTGAAGTATCACCAAATGATTGGTATTTCTATACCTATCGTCAAGGTCAAATGGAAGCGATATCTTCGGATGATGGTTTCAATAAAGTATTGACAGAAAAAACGAAGGGTCGTTCGCCTTATTCAATTTCTGCAATGAAACGTAAAATAGATTTTGTGAGAAGCTTTAAAAATAACTAATGAAGAGAATACATTTTATTTCAATAGGTGGAAGTGCAATGCATAATCTTGCAATTGCTCTAAAATTAAAAAATCAATACATCATCACTGGTTCTGATGATGAGATTTTTGAACCTTCGAAAAGTAGATTGGCAAAGCATGATTTGTTGCCAGCAGAAATGGGATGGTACCCCGAAAAAATTACGGAAGATATAGAGGCGATTATTTTAGGAATGCATGCGCGTGCCGATAATCCGGAGTTGTTAAGAGCGAAAGAATTGAATTTAAAAATATTCTCATACCCTGAATATTTATACGAACAATCGAAAGAGAAAACTAGATTAGTAATAGGTGGTAGTCATGGTAAAACATCTATCACTGCGATGATTTTACATGTATTACAATCACATCAAATGAATATTGACTATATGGTTGGTGCTCAATTATCGGGTTTTGATACGATGGTTAAAATTACACAAGATGCAAAAATTATGGTCTTAGAAGGCGATGAATATTTATCGTCACCGATTGATAGAAGACCGAAGTTTCATTTGTATAAAGGGCATATTGCAATATTGAGTGGTATAGCATGGGATCATATAAATGTTTTCCCAACTTTCGAAAATTATGTTGAGCAGTTTAGTATTTTCATAGATACCTTAGAACCAAATGCAACTTTAATTTACTGTGAAAAAGATGAGGTCTTGAAAGATTTAGTAGAGAATCATCCAAGAACTGACATCCGAAGAATTGCATATGCAAGTCATACGAATGAAACTACAAATGGCCTGACTTCATTAATTGATGAAGGCAATAAATATGAGTTAATGATTTTCGGTGATCATAATATGCAGAATTTACAAGCGGCATTGCATGCTTGTATGAGTCTTGGATTATCGAAAGAAGATTTTTATTCAGCGATACAAAGTTTTAAGGGAGCTGCGAAGAGATTAGAGTTAATTGCGTCGAACGAGAATACTAGGGTTTATAAAGATTTTGCACATTCGCCCTCAAAATTAAAGGCAACAACTCAAGCGGTGAAATCACAATTTACTAACAAGAAGTTAATAGCTTGTATGGAATTGCATACGTTTAGTAGTTTGAATAAAGACTTTTTAAATGAGTATGAGGGTTCTATGGATGTTGCAGACATAGCGATTGTGTACTATAATTTACATACCATAGAGCATAAGCGTTTAGAGGCAATCTCAGAAGAGCAAGTAAAACAAGCATTTAAGCGTGATGATTTGATCATTTTTACCGATTCAAAAGAGCTTCAAAAATATTTAAGGGCGCAAGATTACAGCGATTATAATCTATTACTCATGAGTTCAGGCAATTATGATGGAATAGATGTCGATAACTTTGCCAAAGAATTGTTAATATCTGGGTAAAAAAATAGGCCTTAAAAATCGTCTTTAAATTTATATTTGCATATTAAGCAAAAGAATGGCTAATAAGTTAAGATCACAGATACCCGATTCTACTTCGACACCTGAACCTGAAGAGGTAAAGGAACAGCCGAAGGAGCGAATCAGTCAGAAGGCAAGCAAAGAGGCGAGCAAAGAGAAGAAGGAAGCGAAGGCTGAAAAAAGCGAGAGTACGAATTCTAAGAAATTAGATGCTCGTTTTATAAAGATAAGCGGACTTTTATTGGTGCTGGTTTCTTTGTATTTGTTCATAGCATTCTTTTCATATTTATTTACTTGGAAAGAAGATCAAAGTGTAGTATCGAATGCAAGTTTCAATATCATATTCGATGCAGCAAATCATAAAGTAGAAAATTGGTTGGGAATAATAGGTGCGATGGTATCGCATTTATTTATGTATAGGGGGTTCGGATTGGCATCTTTTCTATTTGTATTATCGAGTTTCTTAATTGGATATAGATTGTTGTTTAAGGTGAGTTTATTGAAGATATCAAGAACGCTTGCATACTCAACATTCTTTTTAGTTTTCGTTTCAATTACTACAGCATTTATCATCAGTTTTGTTCAAACAGATTGGTATTTCTTATCGGGTGCTTATGGTATTCAGATGAATTACTGGTTGAATAATGTAATTGGTAAAGCAGGTACTGCGGGGTTAATTGCATTTTCCGGACTATCAGTCTTAGTGATTGCGTACAACATTGAATTTAAGGCACCGAAAATAAATTTAAAGTCGAGCGATAAAGATGCATTACTTGATGATGAACTTTTACCTGTTGAGTTAAATAGAAGTCCGCTCACCCAAAGCCCTCAACCCATCTCAGAATTTGAAGCCAAACCAAAACCATTTGAGAGCAGAAATAAAATCAATGTTCAAGAAGAATTGGTGCCAGTTTTGAAGAGTGCTACAGAGCTTGAAGAAGAAATGGAGGATGAGTTTGAAATTGCTGCCGATGAAGATTTAGAGAATTTTCAGACAGCACCATCCGCAGAAGTTGAAGAGAGTATAGAAGAGCAATTATCAGAAAGCTTAGAGACGAATATAGTTACGAAAGAAATTGATGAAGACGGATTTGAGAAAGTAGATTATACAAAAGAGAGTAAGTCGAGTGTTGCAGCAAAGGAGCCCGATTTAGAAATAGAGATGGCATCAGCTGAGTTTGCGGAAGATGAAAATGTAGTATTAGCTAACACAAATTCAGGCGAAGTTACCTCTGAGGATTTGGTAAAAGAATTTGGTGAGTACGACCCAACATTAGATTTATCAACTTACAAATATCCGCCTTTAGATTTATTAGAAAATTATGGAAGTAGTTCCAAGATATCAGTAAATACTGAGGAGTTAGAGCGTAACAAAAATAAAATTGTTGAGACTCTAGGTCATTACAATATTGACATCGCAAAAATTAAAGCGACAATAGGTCCGACAGTTACCCTATACGAAATAGTACCAGCAGCAGGTGTTCGTATTTCTAAAATCAAAAATTTAGAAGACGATATTGCCTTAAGTTTATCAGCATTAGGTATACGTATTATTGCACCGATACCAGGTAAAGGTACCATTGGTATAGAGGTTCCGAATCAAACACCAGAGATGGTAGCGATGCGATCGGTATTAGCATCAGAAAAATATCAGCATGCACAAATGGATTTACCGATTGCATTAGGTAAAACTATTTCGAACGAAGTATTTGTTGCAGACTTAGCGAAGATGCCACATTTATTGATGGCAGGTGCTACTGGGCAAGGTAAGTCGGTAGGTATAAATGCATTGTTAGTTTCGTTATTGTATAAGAAACATCCTTCTCAAATAAAATTTGTAATGGTTGACCCTAAGAAAGTAGAGTTGACATTATTCAGAAAAATTGAGCGACATTTCTTAGCGAAATTACCAGGTGATGGTGATGCAATTATTACAGATACAAAGAAAGTAGTACATACATTAAATTCATTATGCATAGAGATGGATCAACGATATGAATTGTTGAAAGATGCTCATGTACGTAATTTGAAAGAGTACAATGCAAAATTTATCGCACGCAAACTAAATCCGCAAGAAGGTCACCGATACATGCCATTTATTGTATTGGTAATTGATGAGTTTGCAGATTTGATGATGACAGCGGGTAAAGAAATTGAAACACCTATAGCACGTTTAGCACAACTTGCTCGTGCAATTGGTATTCACTTAGTGATAGCTACACAGAGACCGTCTGTGAATGTAATTACTGGTACTATTAAAGCGAATTTCCCGGCGAGGTTAGCCTTTAGAGTAAGTTCTAAGATTGACTCAAGAACAATCTTAGATGCAGGTGGAGCAGAGCAATTGATAGGTAGAGGAGATATGTTATTATCATTAGGTAGTGATTTAATTCGTTTGCAATGTGCTTTTGTAGACACACCAGAAGTTGAGAAAGTAACAGACTTTATTGGAGCGCAAAGAGGATATGCGAGTGCACATTTATTACCAGAGTATGTAGATGAGAATGGTGAGGGCTCGAGTAATAAAGATATGGATTTAAGTGAACGAGATGCACTATTTGAAGATGCTGCACGTTTAATCGTTATGCACCAACAAGGTTCAACATCTTTGATTCAACGTAAATTGAAACTAGGTTACAATAGAGCAGGTAGAATTATTGACCAACTCGAAGCATTCGGAATTGTGGGTCCGTTCGAAGGCTCAAAAGCCCGAGAGGTATTGATTAAAGATGAGTATCATTTGGAGCAGCATTTGAATGAGTTACTTGGAAAATAGTACTAGAGTAGCTAGTAGCTAGTCGGAAGAAGGACAATAGGAAATTTTAGGGTCTCAGTACTCAATACTTAGTACCCAATACTATATTAAAAATGAAAAAAATAAAATTAATCTTACTAAGTCTTTTAATGGTATCAACTGCTTTTGCGCAGGTTGACAAGAAAGCGAAAGACATATTAGCAGGGGTGAGTGCAAAGTATAAATCAATGAAATCTATGAAAATTGATTTTGCTTATACATTAGAAAACCCTACAGCTAAAATTAAAGAAACACAAACAGGGTCGATATTATTATCGGGTGCTAAGTATCGTTTGAATATAGCCGGACAAGAGGTGATAAGTGATGGTAAGACTTCATGGACATATATGAAGGAAGCGAAAGAAGTTCAGATCAATACAGTAGATCCGTCAGCAGAAGGTATTAAGCCTAATGAAATATTTACGATGTATGAAAAAGGATTTTTATACAGATTTGTAGATGAGAAAACAGTTGGTGGTAAGGTGCAACAAAATTTAGAGTTAACACCAACAGATAAGTCGAAAGAATTTTTCAAAGTAAAGTTGACAGTTGATAAGGTGAGCAAGCAAATTGTGAAGAGTACTATTTTCGATAAGAGTGGTAATAGATATACTTATGCAGTCAAAGCATTTGCAGCAAACCCAGCAGTGACTGCAAGTACATTTATTTTTGATGCAAAGAAATACCCAGGTGTAGAAGTAGTAGATTTAAGATAAAGATCATGAAGCCGACGCAAGGAACACTAGATAAGATTGAAGATTTATTCAAAGCACAACAGTATAAGATTAGATATGAGAAAGGTAATTTCAAGCCTGGCTCATGTACTATATTAACGAACAAGGTGGTGGTAGTTAATAAATTTGCGACATTAGATGTGAAGATTGCTGCATTGATTGAAATATTGAGAGAGATTGAAATCAATGATGATCAATGGGATGAGAATCAAGTGAAACTATTTCAAAATTTAATTCAACAAAAAGAAAATTGAAAGTAACATTTCTGGGTACAGGCACATCACAAGGGGTACCCGTTATAGCTTGTCATTGTAAGGTTTGTACTTCTTCGGATGTTAGAAATAACAGACTGCGTTCTTCGGTCATGATTGAGTACAAAGACAAAGTATTTGTGATTGATTCTGGTCCAGATTTTCGCTACCAAATGTTACGCGAAAAAGTTCAGCAATTAGATGCAATATTATTTACGCACGAACATAAAGATCATGTAGCAGGCCTAGATGATGTACGCGCATTTAATTTCAAGCATGATAGAGAAATAGATGTGTATGCAGAAGAAAGAGTACAGCATGCATTAAAGAATGAATTTTCTTATATATTTTCAGGCATACATTACCCTGGTATACCAAGAGTTGTGATGCATAATATTAAAAATGAATTGATGAAAGTACAAGGAGTAGAGATTATGCCTATACGAGTAATGCATTTCAAGTTACCGGTATTCGGATTCAGGATAGGAGATTTTAGTTATATCACCGATGCCAAGACCATTACAGATGATGAGCTCGAAAAAATTAAAGGCTCGAAAGTATTGGTATTAAATGCTTTGAGAAGAGAAGAGCATATTTCACATTTTACTTTAGAAGGAGCTGTAGCATTAGCACAGCGATTAAATATACCTCAAACATACTTCACACATATTTCACATCAATTAGGTTTGCACGAAGAAGTATGCGCAGAATTACCTCAAGGTATAAGTCTGGCTTACGATACATTGAGTATTGAAATCTGAAATATCAAATTATTAAGCTGATATTCAGCAATTATTAATTTTTTTGAAAATTTTCCTTGACAGCAGTATCAAAAACTCTATATTTGCAGTCCAGTAACAAAGATACCAAGCGAAAGTAGCTCAGTTGGTAGAGCACGACCTTGCCAAGGTCGGGGTCGCGAGTTCGAACCTCGTCTTTCGCTCATTAAAAAATAGCTCTCGAAAGAGAGAATTTTTTTTTAATAGGCTCGGGTGGTGGAACTGGTAGACACGCAGGACTTAAAATCCTGTGACCCTTACAGGTCGTGCGGGTTCGATTCCCGCCCCGAGTACAAGCCCCAACAGACGTTGGGGCTTTTTTTTTGTAACATTTCTGCAACATTCTAAAACAACACTCAGGAAACTTTGTTAGTCTCAAAAGTTTCTATAGTTTTGCGACTATAATTATTAAATAAAGTGGAAATCCAGGAAAGAATATTATTAAAAGGTGATGAAATGTTCCGTAGACACGGTATTAGGAGCATTACCATGGATGATATTGCCAAGCAATTGGGGGTTTCAAAAAAGACCATTTACCAACATTACCCCGATAAGGAGGAGTTAGTAGTTGAGGTAGTGAAGATGAATATCAGCAGACATATGGAGCAAATGGATTTGTGTTGTGGGGTAGCTGCAAAAGATGCGATTGATGAATTACTACAAGTAAACCATCAAGTATCAAGAATGATCCAGAGTTTTAATCCGATCATGTTCTACGATCTTCAAAAGTATCATCCGAATGCATGGCAAAAATTCAGACAATTTAGAAATCAAGAGATATTATCGAAGATTAAAGAGAATATAGATAGAGGTATGTCAGAAGGCTTATATAGAAAAGACATCGACATAGATATCATTTCTAAGATGAGATTAGAGCAGGTAGATATGAGTTTTAACTACGATGTTTTTCCTTCAACAGAGTATAGATTCGATAAGGTGATGATTGAATTAACCGAACATTTCTTATATGGTTTATTATCATCTAAAGGATATAAAGTAATCAGTCAGTATAAAAATATAAAAGAAGAAAATTAGAATTTACATAATACATATGAAACCCAAAATAATATACATCCTATTATTTGCCACACTCGTAAGCATTAATGTTAATGCACAAGAGTCATTTCAATTGTCATTACAAGAGGCAGTTGATTATGCTATGAAGAATCAGAATAGCGTAAAAAATGCTGAAATCGACAAAGAGATTGCTGTGCAAAAAGTAAAAGAGACTGTAGCAATCGGATTGCCACAAGTGAATGGTAAGGCATCTTATCAGAATTTCTTAGACATACCAACGCAGGTAATTCCTAATTTTATAGGTCCAGCTGCTGGTATGGCCCCAGGTACATACCCAGAATTTATTGAAGCACAATTTGGTGTAACTAATAATTTCTCATTCGGTATAGAAGCTTCACAATTGTTGTTTGATGGTAACTATTTATTAGGCTTGAGAGCAGCAAGTGTTTACAAAGATTTATCGATTAAAGCTTTAAAGCGTACCAAAATTGAAACTCATGTTAACGTAACTAAAGCATATTATAATGCATTAGTAGCTAAGAAAAATTTAGAATTACTAGATGCTAACGTAAGTCAATTGAAGAAAACCTTAGATGATACAAAAGCATATTATGATCAAGGATTTGTAGAAAAAATTGATATCGACAGATTAAATGTTTTATACAATAACTTAATTACAGAGCGTGAGAATGTAAGTAGAATGGTAGAGTTAAGTAAGGTAGTATTGAAATTTCAAATCGGTATGCCATTATCATCGAATTTAGATTTGAAAGATAAATTAGAAGATATCGTATTAACACAAATAGTAAATACAGAAGAAAAAGTTAATGTAGATGCTAGAGTAGAATATCAATTATTGAAAACTCAAATGCGATTAAATGAATTAGACTATAAGAGAAATATAGTTACTCGTGCACCTAGTTTGGTTGCATTTGGTTCATTCTCTCAAAATGCTTTTAATAATGACTTCGGTGATTTATTCGACAAATTTTTCCCGACTACTGTTGTCGGATTGCAATTAAACGTTCCAATTGTTGGTTCTGGTAAAAAGTTCTATCAAACGAAACAAGCAAAGTTGACATTAGAGAAATCTAAAAATGATTTGAAATATTTAGAGAGTGCACTAGAGTTAGATCATAAGAATGCTAGCATTACATTTAACAATAGTGTTAGTTCATTGAACAATCAACGAAAGAACATGGATTTAGCAGCTGAAATTTTAAGAGTTTCAAAAGCTAAATATGAGCAAGGTGTTGGTTCTAGCTTAGAGGTAGTTACAGCACAAACATCATTGAAAGAAGCAGAGACGAATTATATCAATGCTTTATTTAATGCATTAGTTGCAAAAATTGAATTAGAAAAATCAAACGGAAATATCCAATAACATAAATTACACATCCAAAATATATGAAACGAATTTTGATCTTATTAAGCATTGCATCAGTATTAGCTGCATGTGGTGAAAATGCTAGTTCAGATAAAAAAGCAGAACTAGAGAAATTAAAGAAAGAACAATCTACATTAAACGATAAAATTGCAAAACTTGAAGAGGAGATTGCAAAAGAGAATCCGGAAGGGAATCAAAAAGTAAAATTTGTAAACATCGATACAGTTGTTGCATCAGATTTTGTTCACTATGTAGAGGTTCAAGGTAAGGTAGAATCCGACCAAAATATTAACATATTACCTAAAGCAATGGGTACAGTTACAAGTGTGTTGGCAGAGGTGGGTGATCAGGTGAAAAAAGGACAAGTATTAGCTACCATCGATGATGCAATTATTCGCAAGTCGATTGATGAGTTAAATGTTCGTCTTGATTTTGCAACTACATTATATAACAAGCAAAAAAATCTTTGGGATCAAAAAATTGGTACTGAGGTACAATTCTTACAAGCAAAATCTAACAAAGAGTCATTAGAGAAAGCATTAGCAACTGCTAAAGAGCAATTAGATATGACATTGATAAAATCAACAATTGATGGTGTTGTAGATTTAGCAGATATTAAAGTCGGAGAGATTGCATCGAATATGAAGCCCGCATTCACAGTGGTAAACTTTAACAAATTAAAAGCAACTGGTGAATTAGCTGAAACATATTTAAATACAGTAGGTACGGGTGATCAAGTAATTGTTAGTTTCCCTGATTTGAATAAAGAAATTTCTACGAAATTAAACTTCGCTGCTAGAACTATTAATCCGATGAGCAGAACTTTTAAAGTCGAAGTTAAATTAGAAGGTAAAAGCGAATACAGACCAAATATGCTTTCAGTGTTAAAGATTGTAGACTATAAAGCTGCAAAAGCGATTAGTGTACCAATGAACATTGTACAAAATGACCAGAGTGGTTCATATGTTTACACTGCTGTAACTGAAAATGGTAAGTTGGTAGCTAAGAAAAATACAATTGTACTTGGTAAAATATACAAAGGTACTGCTGAAGTTAAAAGTGGTATAAATGCTGGTGATCAAATTATCACACTTGGTTACCAAGATTTAAATGAAGGTGATTTAATTAAAAAATAAGAAGTCCAAAAATTTCATCGTATGAAAGATAAATTTAAAGAATTTAAGCCCTCGAGTTGGGCCATCGATAATAAGACTTCGATTTATGTAATCACTGTCTTGTTATCTGTGATAGGTTTCTTTGCCTATCAAAATTTACCGAAAGAAAATTTTCCGGAGATTACTATTCCGAAGATTTTCATATCAACTGTTTACCCTGGTACTTCACCAGAGAACATGGAGAATTTGGTAACTAAGCAGATCGAGAAACAATTGAAGTCGACGACCGGATTGAAGAAAGTAACTTCTAATTCGTATCAAGATTATTCAGTAATTGTTGCTGAGTTTAATACTAATATTGACATCAAGGATGCAAAGCAAAGAGTTAAAGATGCGGTAGATAAAGCTAAAACAGACTTACCTACTAACTTACCAGCAGATCCAACGATTCAAGATATTAACCTATCAGATTTACCAATTTTGTTTTTAAACATTTCTGGTGATTATGATTTGAAAAAATTAAAAGAATATGCAGATGCTTTAAAAGACAGGGTAGAGGGCATGAAAGAAATTTCAGGTGTCGATATCGTTGGTGCTTTAGAGCAAGAAATTCAAATCAATGTTGATTTGAATAAAATGAATGCTGCACAAATTTCTTTTGGTGATATTGAAAGAGCTATTGGATATGAAAATATTTCTGCATCTGGTGGTACTATTAAAATTGATGGTGTTCGTAGAACATTAAACATCAAGAAAGAGTTCCCTGATGCTTTAGATATTGCCAATACAATTATAAAAACTCCTACAGGCGGATCTGTATATTTAAAAGATATAGCTGAGGTTGTAGATGGATTTAAAGAGCAAGAAAGTTATGCACGTTTATATGGTAAGAATGTAATTACCTTAAACGTTAAAAAACGTTCGGGTGAAAACTTAATTGAAGCTTCTGATAAGATTCGTGAGATTGTGAAAGAGATGAAGGCGAATGAATTTCCGAAAGGTCTAGAAGTTAAAATTACAGGTGATCAATCAGATCAAACGCGTGTAACACTACACGATTTAATTAATACTATCATTATCGGATTTATATTAGTTACTATCATTTTGATGTTCTTTATGGGAGTAACGAATGCAATATTCGTAGCATTATCTGTTCCCTTATCAATGGCTGTTGCGTTTGTGGCAATGCCTGCATTGGGTGGAGCATTCGGATTTAGTTTTACGATGAACATGATTGTATTGTTCTCGTTCTTACTAGGATTGGGTATTGTGGTAGATGATGCGATTGTAGTAATTGAGAATACTCACCGTATTTTTGATAATGGTAAAGTGCCTATTAAAACTGCTGCTAAGAAAGCAACAGGTGAAGTATTTTTACCAGTATTATCTGGTACTTTAACAACTCTTGCACCTTTCGTCCCATTATTATTCTGGCCAGGTATCATTGGTAAGTTCATGTTTTATTTACCAGTAACATTAATTATTACTTTGCTTGCATCTTTATTGGTTGCTTACATCATCAATCCGGTATTCGCGGTTGATTTCATGAAGCCTCACAATACTGATGAAAATCACAAACCTACTTTTGACAAAAAGGTTAAGAAGAATGTGATTAGAATGGGTGTAGTTGCGGTAATCGGATATTTAATTGCGTTCGGTTTAGGTAATTTCATTGTAGTACTTACATTATTATATCTTTTAAATCATTTTTATTTAGAAGGATGGGTATTGAAATTTCAGACGAGTGCTTGGCCAAGATTTCAGAATTGGTATGCTAAGAAATTAGATTGGGCTTTACATAGACCATGGACGATGTTATTCAGCACACTTGGATTATTTATTTTCACCATCTTATTTATGTCAGTTCGTACTCCGAAGTTTGTATTCTTCCCAGAAGGTGATCCGAATTTCGTGTATGTATATGTGAGCTTACCTGTAGGTACTGATCAAGAATATACTAATGAAGTTATCAAGGATGTAGAGGAGAAAGTAACTAAAGTTGTAGGTAAAGATAACCCAGTTGTTTCTTCAATCATTTCTAACGTTACTGTTGGTGTTACTGACCCTCAAGATGAAGATCAAGGTAAATACACCAATAAAGGTAAAGTATCGGTGGCATTCGTTGAGTTTGGTAAACGTAACGGAGTGAAAACATCCGAATATTTAGATAAGATTCGTGAAGCAGTGAAAGGTATACCAGGTGCAGAAATTTCTGTTACTAAAGAACAAAGCGGTCCGCCGACAGCTAAACCAATCTCTATTGAAATCACTGGAGATAACTTAGATTCATTAGTTTCTACATCTGTTCGATTGAAGAAATTTATTGATAACAAAAACATTGCAGGTATAGAAGAATTGAAATCAGATTTTCAAAATAATAAACCTGAAATCATTTTTGATATCGATCGTGAGAGAGCAAACAGAGAGGGTATATCATCTGGACAAGTAGCTATGGAATTGAGAACTGCTTTATATGGTAAAGAAGTTTCTAAATTCAGAGATGATAAAGATGATTATGAAATTAATTTACGTGCTAAGGAAGAGCAAAGAAATAATTTAGAAGTTCTTAGAAATATGAACGTCACTTATAGAGATATGGGTATGGGTGGTATGATTCGTCAAGTACCTATGTCATCATTTGCTGATGTGAAATATGTAAACACATACGGTGGAATTAAACGTAAACAACAGAAACGTATAATCATTTTATCATCAAACGTATTAGGTGCTTATAACCCTAATGAAGTAGTTGCAAATATTCAAAGAGAGATTAATGGTTTCTATGCTCCAGCTGGAGTAAATATTAAGATGGCTGGTGAACAAGAGGAGCAGTTAGAAACTGTAAAGTTCTTGGGATTGGCTTTGATGGTATCATTCGGATTAATTTTAATAATTCTAGTGACGCAGTTTAACTCTATAGGTAAACCAGTGATTATTTTAAGTGAAATTTTCTTTAGTATCATTGGTGTGTTATTGGGTATTACCATATTTAAAATGACTATGTCTATGGTAATGATGGGTGTAGGTATTATTGCATTAGCTGGTATTGTAGTGCGAAACGGTATTCTACTTGTAGAGTTTGCTGACTTAATGATGTCGCAAGGTATGACAGCTTATAACGCAGTTCTCGAAGCGGGTAGAACTCGTATGACACCAGTACTATTAACAGCATTGGCGACTATATTAGGTTTGATTCCATTGGCGGTAGGATTGAATATAGATTTTGCATTGTTATTCTCAGAATTCAATCCGCATATCTATTTCGGAGGTGATAACGTTGCATTCTGGGGCCCGTTGTCGTGGACAATGATCTTCGGATTGATATTTGCGACATTCTTAACCTTGATATTAGTACCAGTAATGTATTTATTGGTAACTAATTTGAAACAAAAATGGTTTAAGAAAAATAATACCGAAGAATTAGCGTTAGAAGAGTAATAAGAAGATAATACTTTTTATATTAGTTTAGGTTTAGGTTAGAAGCCCCAGTATTCGTACTGGGGCTTTTTTATAACTTCAATCCCATGATCACTAAATCAATTTTCTCCTCTTCAATCTCAGCAACTTCAGGTAAATTACCATATTCGACAAAACCATACTTCGAGAAAAAATGTAAACTCTGTAGATTATTACTGAAGATAAATGCAAGAGTAGTTTTGATTCCGATTTTTCTACATTCATTGATTGCATGTAGTAACATCTCAGAACCTAAACCTTTTTGACGATTTTGTTCATCAATATATAAACCTATTTCAACAGAGTATTGATAAGCAGGTCTACCATAAAAACTTCTTATACTTAACCAAGCAATAACTTTTTTATCTTTTTCGTAAACCCAAATAGGTCTTTCGTTGTTAAATTGATGAAACCAATCGATTCTACTCTCTACTGAAA
>JACCDM010073060.1_pt1 | contig 13865 bp, 8 predicted proteins | sample 7445851 | NCBI WGS metagenome assembly JACCDM01 (sample SAMN15323438, study PRJNA562643) | freshwater metagenome | isolation source: river surface water | place: USA:Blue River Watershed | collected 2017-08-16
GCGCTGAAACTTTTGAACAATCTGGAAGAAGTGAAGACAAGGCCGCTATGGCGAATATTGGTTTCACTTTCAATAAGGCACGTTGGTCCAGTTGCCGCACGTGCACTTTGCGATCACTTTGGTTCCTTAGAAAAGATCTTCCAGGCGAGTATCGAAGAACTTTCAGAGGTCGAGGGAGTCGGGCCGACTCTCGCGCAATCCATTCACGAGTGGCATCAGGAAGATTGGCATCGAGAAATTCTTTCGAAGTGGAAACTGGCTGGGGTCCAGTTTGAAATTCCAGGCCATCAAGGGCCTGGAACGAAATCGGACGGGCTGTTCTCTGGGATGTCTATTGTTGTGACGGGCTCTATGGAAACCATGACCCGAGAGCAGGCCGAGGAGGCGGTTATCTCACAGGGTGGGAAGGCAGCGTCTTCGGTTTCGAAAAAGACCAATTTTGTGGTTGCTGGTCCAGGAGCAGGATCCAAGTTGGCCAAGGCTCAGGAGCTGGGAGTAGAGGTTATCGACGAGGCCGAGTTCCTGAAGCGCCTTGGTCGGTAAACTTGAGCCATTCCCAATTGTGAATTGAGTTCCTAATGTCTGAAATAACCCCTGACCTGGTTCGGCACCTGGCGGGTCTGGCAAGAATCCTGGTCACCGACCAGGAAGTAGAGAAGTTGGCCGGAGAGCTCTCTCTGATCGTGGACTCCGTCGCGACCGTTAATGAGGCTGTCAAGGGAGATGTCCAGGCAACCTCTCACCCAATTCCAATGGCAAATGTTTTTCGGGAGGACGTGGTTGAACCTTCACTGAGTCAGCAGCAGGCACTTTCCGGCGCACCAGACAGTGCAGAGGGAAGGTTCCGAGTGGCAGCGATTTTGGATGAGGACTAAGAGATGAGTGAATTAGTCCACAAATCAGCCGCAGAGCTAGCGGGCCTTTTGGCGAAAAAGGAAGTGTCCTCGGTAGAAGTGACCACTGATTTCTTTGATCGCTCCGAGAAATTCAACAGCAAGCTAAACAGCTACCTTTACCTAAACCGCGACAACGCCCTAGCCGCCGCTAAGTCTGCGGACCAGGCAATTGCTGAGGGAAAGATTGGCTTGCTAACCGGCGTTCCAATTGCAGTGAAAGATAATCTCACCACTACGGACGCCCCAACCACCTCGGGTTCCAAGATCTTGGAAGGGTGGGTACCGCAATACGACGCAACTGTTGTGAGAAAACTCCGCGAAGCCAAATTGCCGATTTTGGGAAAAACAAACCTAGATGAATTCGCAATGGGTTCCTCTACGGAGTATTCGGCCTTCGGCCCCTCGAGGAACCCGTGGGACCTAGACCGAATCCCTGGAGGTTCGGGCGGTGGTTCATCTTCTGCAGTCGCAGGGTTCCTCGCACCAATTGCTATCGGTTCTGACACTGGCGGATCAATTCGTTTCCCGGCTGCGGTAACAGGTTCGGTCGGAGCAAAGCCAACTTACGGTGCAGTATCACGTTATGGACTAATCGCTCTTGCAAGTTCACTGGATCAGATTGGTCCTGTGGCAAACACGGTTATGGATTGCGCGTTACTGCAGGACGTCATTGCGGGCCATGACCCTCATGATTCGACATCAATTCCAACTTCTTTGGGTTCAATGACTGAAGCGGTAAAGACGGCAGACCCCAAGGGCCTGCGTGTCGGTGTTGTGAAACAACTTTCCAAAGATGGTTTCCAGCCTGGAGTAAAGGCAGCTTTTGAGGACACCATCGCGAAGTTAGTTGGGCAAGGGGCAGAAATTGTGGAGGTTGACTGCCCAAGCTTTGAGTATGCGATTGCTGCTTACTACCTAATTCTTCCAGCCGAGGCCTCTTCAAATCTCGCGAAGTTTGATTCGGTTCGCTTTGGTTTGCGAGTAACTCCGGAGGGTAACCCAACCATTGAACGCGTTATGGCGGCAACCAGGGAAGCTGGTTTTGGTCCCGAGGTAAAGCGAAGAATCATTCTTGGCACCTACGCACTTTCATCCGGCTACTACGACGCCTACTACGGCTCTGCACAAAAGGTTCGAACTCTTATTCAGCGAGATCTGCAAGCCGCGTTCGAAAAAGTTGATGTAATCATCACTCCAACCGCACCGACCACCGCTTTCAAGATCGGCGAAAAGGTCGACGATCCGCTAGCCATGTATCTAAATGACATTGCTACCATCCCCGCTAACCTTGCCGGAATTCCTGGAATGTCAGTGCCTAACGGCCTAGCCTCCGAAGACTCCTTACCCTCTGGAGTCCAGATTCTTGCTCCAGCCATGAAGGACTCCCAGATGTATCGCGTTGGCGCAATCATCGAGCAGCTCTATGTTGCTCAGTGGGGAAGTTCATTGATTCACAAGGCTCCAAAGTTAGAGGTGCTCTAAATGGCAAAAGATGAACTGATGCCTTACGAGAAGGCCATCGAGCAATTCGAAGTAGTGATTGGTCTTGAGGTCCACGTCGAACTAAATACAAAGACCAAGATGTTCTGCGGCTGCGCTAACGTCTTCGGTTCAGAGCCAAACACCAATGTCTGCCCGATTTGCATTGGGCTACCCGGATCCCTACCCGCGGTGAACAAGAAGGCCGTCGAATCCTCTATTGCCATCGGTTTGGCCCTGGGTTGCAAGATTGCTCCCACCGGAAGATTTGCAAGAAAGAATTATTTCTACCCCGATCTTGCGAAGAATTTCCAGACCTCTCAATATGACGAACCAATTGCCTTTGACGGAAAACTTGAAGTAGAGATTCCAACTGGTGAAAAGTTTGAAGTTCTGATCGAGCGTGCTCACATGGAAGAGGATGCGGGAAAACTTACCCACGTAGGTGGTGCAACTGGCCGTATTCAAGGCGCCGAGTATTCGCTCGTTGACTACAACCGCGCTGGTGTTCCGCTGGTCGAAATTGTGACCAAGCCAATCTTTGGAGCGGGAGACAAGGCCCCTGAGTTAGCAGCTGCCTATGTTCGTCTGATTCGCGAGATGGTCAAGAGCATGGACGTCTCTGACGCAAAGATGGAGCGTGGAAACGTTCGATGCGATGCAAACGTTTCTCTTCGACCAAAGGGTCAGGAAAAACTAGGAACTAGAACCGAAACTAAGAACGTGAACTCACTTCGTTCGGTTGAAGCTGCCGTTAGGTATGAGATTCAGCGACAGGCTGCAATCCTGGCCAAGGGTGGAACTATCACTCAGGAAACTCGTCACTGGCACGAAGATCGTGGCAATACCTCAAGCGGAAGACCCAAGTCCGATGCGGATGACTATCGATACTTCCCCGAGCCTGACCTAGTTCCGGTTCAACCATCGAGCGAACTAATTGAGAGCATTCGCTCAGCTCTTCCAGAAAACCCAGCACTTAGACGCAAACGACTGCAGTCGGAGTGGGGTTTTTCAGAGCTTGAGTTTAGAGATGTAGTGAACTCTGACCTACTGGATCAAATCGAGGAAACCGTGAAAGCAGGCGCATCCGCTCAGTCGGCTCGTAAATGGTGGACCGGGGAAATAGCTCGAGTTGCAAATTCAGAGAACAAGGAAATCTCTGGATTGGCAGTCACCCCACAAGATGTTGCTGGAATTCAGAAACTTATTGATGCTGGAAAGCTCAACGACCGATTGGCTCGTGATGTGCTTGCTGGGGTGCTGGCAGGGGAGGGAACTCCGGAGGAAGTCGTTGCAAAGCGCGGTCTTGAGGTTGTTACCGATGAGGGCGCATTGATTGCTGCGATTGATCAGGCCCTTGCCAAGCAACCGGATGTTCTAGAAAAGATTCGAGAGGGCAAAGTTCAAGCAGCTGGCGCCGTTATTGGAGCGGTAATGCAGGCCATGAAGGGTCAGGCAGACGCAGCTAGAGTCAGGGAACTGATTTTGGAGAGAGCCAAGTAAAAAACGAAAGCCGAGGATTTCCTCGGCTTTTTCATTTGGGGTGAGTAACGGGACTTGAACCCGCGGCCCCCTGGACCACAACCAGGTGCTCTACCAGCTGAGCTATACCCACCATGTTTGGGTCGCCCCAAAACCCCTAGATTCTATCAGCGCCTAGGGAATCCGCTATAGCCTTCGCCTCTTCGGAGCTGGGACCAGGCTCAGCAACCAGTATGGACTTGCGGTAGTAGCGCAGTTCCGTAATAGATTCGAGGATGTCCGCCAGGGCCCGGTGATTGCCTTCTTTCTTGGGAAGTTGGAAGTAAACCCTTGGGTACCACCTACGAGTAAGTTCCTTCAAAGACGAGACATCTATGTTCCTGTAGTGCAGGTACTGGTCAAGTTGAGGCATCTGCTTGTTTATAAACATGCGGTCCGTGCCTATGGTATTTCCGGCCAGCGGGGCGGTTTTCTCCTCTGAAACAAATCGTTTTACGTACTCCAGAACCACCGATTCTGCATCAGTTATAGAAAGCCCGCCATCCAACTCATTGATTAGACCAGAGTCGGTATGCATTTGCTTTACAAAGTCGCCCATGTTGGCCAGCGCTCTCGAACTTGGCTTCACAACCAGCTGTAGTCCAGGATCCAATGGCTCTAGTTGACTGTTGGTGATAACCACGCCAATCTCACAGATTTCGTCGATTTCAGGGTTCAGACCCGTCATCTCGCAATCAATCCAAACTAGTAAGTCAGACATCTCCACCTAATCTCAGTTTGGTAAGCCTAGTCCTCGCGGTGACGCGAGTCTTTGGCAGCCTTCTTCTGAGCCTTCATGGCTTCCTTTTCGGCCTTCTTCAGCTCTCGCTTGCTTGGGCCTGCAGGTGAGAAGCTGGCATTACCCGATGGAATATCAGCAACTTTCGGCTCGGACCAGGACAGTACTGGATTCTCTCGAGTCATTGGCTCTGCGCTAACAAACTCGGCAGGAGCATCTGGTTCCAGAGCGGCTTGAATTAGTTCATCTTCCAATCGCTTTGCCTCAGAAACGACGGGATCTGGTGCAACGACTTCGCTCGGGGTCGGTTCCGCAACGACCGCAACCGGGGTTGCTATCGGTGCAGCCGGTGCGGCAGCAGGAACTCCATCAGGAGCCGATGACTTTTTGGCCTGTTTCGCATCAAGCTTCGCCTGCTTGGCGGCAAGTTTCTCGGCATTCTTTGCAGCCTTCGATGCGTTCTTGTTCGCACGCTTTTCGATTCGAATCGTCTTGCGTTCGGCCTTACCCTCGACCAACCAGTAGAGCGTTGGAACCAGAATCAAAGTCAAGAGGGTTGAGGAGAAGAGTCCACCAATAACCACGATCGCAAGTGGCTGAGAGATAAATCCTCCACCACCTGTTATTCCCAGTGACATCGGAGTCAACGCGAAGATTGTCGCGAGAGCCGTCATAAGTATCGGACGCAATCTCTGCCTAGCACCGCTGATCAGCGAGTCCTGAACCGTTCGACCCTGTTTGCGGTATTGATTCACCAGGTCAATCAAAACAATGGCGTTTGTTACCACGATTCCGATCAGCATCAACATACCGATTAGCGCTGGGACACCCAGAGGTGTGTCAGTTATTAGCAGCAGTCCAAGCGCACCAGTAGCCGCAAACGGAATTGAGATCAGAAGTAGAAGTGGCTGAATCAAGCTGGAGAAGGTTGCAACCATAACGATATAAACGATCGCAATTGCAGCCAGTAGGGCAATTCCAAGCTGAGCAAAGCTCTCAGCCTGATCCGCAGCCGCTCCACCGATGCTCGCTTCCACTCCCACCGGCAGTTCAATGTCTGCAAGCTTTTCGGTAACAGAAGCACTAACCGCACCTAGGTCTTCACCTTCTGTCGCAAGCGCGACTGTTGCTGTGCGGTCTCCTCGCTCAGCTGTAATGGAAGTCGGCTTTAGGACTTCCTTGATTTCTGCGATATCGGAAAGAGCAACCAATCCAAGGGCGGTTGGAATCTTGATGTCACTTACTTCATCGATTGTTTCAGGCACAGAGTTTCCAGTGATGTAGACGCTGGTCTCATTGTTCTCAATAGTCAATCGACCAATGGCACTCGGACGCATTACTGCCGCAACAATTCCACTCACCTGGTTCTCGGTCAACAAATAACGTGCAGCTTTGTCGCGGTCGACCTTTATCTCAAGGACTCGCTCGTCCGCGTCCAGGGTGCTGGTCACATTCGAAATGTCGGCTAGTGCTGCCATTTGCTGAGAAATAAGATCCACCGCATCTTGTAGGTCCTCCTCATCAGAAGACTTGACCTTGATGTCGATAGTCTCCGATGAACCGAATCCCGGGCCTGTAGAAATAGTTATCTCGCCACCGGCAGGTGCTTCGATCTCGAGAACCTTGGTCTTTATGGCCTCGACGTCTGCCTCTTCAGCAGTGTCTACTGAGATTGAAACCCCGCTAGCAGCGGCACCAAATGCGACTCGGCCATCGGCTGCATTTCCGATCGTCGCTTGAACAACCTCGACGCCCTCGATCTCTCTGATTGCGTCTTCTACCTTCTTGGAAGCTCGATTCTGTTCGTCAAAGGTAGCCCCGGAGCCCAGGTTGACTCGAACCGAGAATGAAGTAGAACCGCTGCCACCTATGAAGTTGGTCTTTAGCTGCGGGACCAGTGAGAAAGTAAAGACCAAAATCAGAATAGAGGCGAAAAGGGTTAGCCAAGGGTGGCGGTTTGTTCCGCGAATGATTGGAACGTAAGCACGCTGAAGTAATCCCTTTAGCTCCTTCTCTTCCTGAATGTGGCGCTGTTCCTTAGCAAATTTCTTTGGGTTCGCTTCTTGCTCGGCGCGCAGCTTTTTAGGAAGACGCAAGAACCAATAGGCAAGTACAGGGACTATGGTGAGCGAAACAAGCAGCGAAGCTAGTAGTGCAATCGCGACTGTGAATGCGAATGGCCTGAAGAGCTCACCAACTAAACCGTCAACCAAGGCGATTGGCAGGAATACCGCAACCGTGGTGATAGTCGAGGCGGTAATAGCTCCCGCCACCTCGCGGACCGCAGTTAGCACTGCCTTCTTGCGAGTCTCGCCATATGCAATGTGTCGATTGATGTTTTCAATTACAACAATCGAGTCATCCACCACGCGGCCAATCGCAATGGTTAGCGCTCCAAGGGTCAAAATGTTCAATGAGTAATCGGCCAGCAGTAAACCGATGAAAGTGATCAATACTGAGGTCGGGATTGATATAGCCGTAATGATTGTCGACTTGAAACTCAAGAGGAATACCAGAATCACTATTACCGCGAAGGTTAGACCGAGTAGACCCTCAGTGGTGAGGTCTTCGATCGACTTCTCAATGAACGGAGCCTGGTCGAAGACAGTGGTCACCGTTACGTCGCCACCTAGGGCTTCTTCGAGTTCAGAAATCTTCTCTTCAACGCCGTGAGAAACGGCGACGGAGTTACCATCCGGAGTCTTGGTTATGGAAACCGCAAGTGAAGGTTTTCCATTGGTTCTTGCAATTGTGGTGATGGGAGCGTTCTCGTAAGTGACATCGGCGACATCATCTAGCGAAACCGATGCCCCGGTTGAGGGGCTAATCAGCGGCAACTTCTCAAACTCTTCAATGGTGTCTACCGCAGAACCAATTTGAACTGCAATGCTGCCCTGATCATCAGCCAGGGTTCCAACCGGAAGCACCAAACCGTTTGCGGTCAATGCGGTAGCAATGTCGCGTTGAGTGAGTCCCGCCTGAGCGAGGGCAATCTGGTTCAGGTCGATGTTTACGCGCTTCTCGATGACACCCGAAACAGCTACGTCTCTGACACCATTAATCTGCGAGAACAGCGCTGGGGCAGACTGCTTTAGATCTTCAGCAATTGCTTCGTTGTCACCGTCATTAGCGGCGACCGCTAGAACGATAATCGGTACAGAGTCGAACGATCCGGAGATGACTTCCGGCTGAACATCCGCGGGAAGTTGACCCTCGATGCTGCTTAGGGCGTTGTTTAGGCGCTCGGTAGCATCCGCTGCAGTAGTTCCAAAAGCGAATGAAATCCGGATCACCGAAAGACCTGCGGTCGAAGTGACGGTTGTTGACTCGAGGTCGTCCAGATTTACAATCGCGCTCTCAATCGGGGTCGATACCTGGTCGTTTACTACTTCAGGGCTGGCGCCCGGGTAGACGGTAACGATTGCGGCGGATGGAACCTCAATGGATGGGACCAGCTCCTGCTTTAGGGATCCAAGCGACAGGAAGCCAAAGACGGCAATGATTGCGGTCAAAAGGGCTACAACTGAGCGGTTTGCTAGAGAGAGTTTGGACAGACGAAACAAAACGAACCTCGAAATCTTGTGGATTTTCTAATCCCAACAAGGAAAGGTGAGGGATTACTCCCCAAATCTACCGCTTGTTGGCCCTGGCACAGGCTCGAATTAGAGCTTGAGGTCCTGAATCTGCTCGGCTGGATTGCCAAATCGGTGGGCGGTAATGGAAATGGCCTGCTCCTTGAAGTAGGGCAAAAGCTCAATTCGACCGCTTTCCACGGTGGATCCCCAGTAAACGGCAATGTCTGGGGAGGCTAGGGGAGAGCCTTTCTCTACCTGGAGCTTCTGTCCCACAAATCTGACCCTCAGGTTCTTTCGACCTCGAAGAGAGTCGACCCACTCCGCGTCCGTTTGAATCCTTGCGATGATGCCATTTCTACGAACCAGGTCGGCCAGCTTGCCTGGTAACTCAAATACGCTGAGCTTTTTGCCGCCAACGGCCAAGAACGCCAGAATTGCGCGCCAGGAGTCTAGCGAGGTTGCCGTGGCTGAGATTCGCAATTCGGTGTCGGCTTTCACATACCTAAATCGGTTTAGCTCAACGGAAAGATTAGACGGGTCTGTCACTTCCCCGAAGAAGTGCTTGATGGCGTGCTCATCACTCTCGCTAGCTCGGGTTAGTGTCGCAAGGTCAGTATCTGGCATCACTGTTTCGGCAGCCAAAGCAAGTGCGCTGTTAACTTTCTTAGATTGAACGACTAAGCGCTGCTGAGCTGGTGTGGATTGCCAAGTGCCCAAAGTGGAAAGGTAGTTAGGACCACCAGCCTTTGCTCCCGGACCCACTGAGGATTTCTTCCAACCACCAAATGGTTGACGCTGAACAATTGCTCCCGTGATACCACGATTCACATAGAGATTTCCGGCCTGAACTTTTTCGATCCAAGTTTCTATCTCGGATTTGTTGAGTGAATGGATTCCTGCCGTGAGGCCGTAATCAACAGCATTCTGAATCTCAATGGCTTCGTCAAGATCCTTGGCAGTCATGATCGAAAGCAATGGTCCGAAATACTCCACCATGTGTGAGGTAGAACCTCGCTTTACTTTTTCTTTAATGCCAGGAGACCATAGCCTGCCTGATTCATCTAGTTGCTGAGGTTTTAGAACCCATCGCTCTTTCTTGCCTAAAGAAGTAAGCCCTTCCAAGAGCTTTCCCTCGGGAGGTGCGATCAGCGGTCCAATTTTTGCCATTGGATTGGTGGGGTAGTCAATCTTCATGGAACTGACCGCATCTTGAAGTTGCCTGCGGAACCTTTGTGACTTAGCAACAGAACCGACCAAAATTGCTATGGACGCAGCAGAACATTTTTGACCAGCATGACCAAAAGCGGAGTAGGCCAAGTCTTTGGCTGCCTGATCTAGATCTGCATGTGGGGTAATGATGATGGCATTTTTTCCACTGGTCTCAGCAAGCAGTTTCAGGTTCGGATTAAATTCTTTGAATAGCACCGCTGTTTCGTAACCACCGGTCAAAATCAACTGATCAACACGTGAATCCGAGATTAGATCCTGTCCTAATTGCGACTCCTCGAGCTGAATGTCTTGCAGCACCTCTGATGGCACACCTGCCTCACGAATAATTTTCGCCACCAAAGCACCCGACCTTGCGGTTAGTCCTGCTGGCTTGAAAATTACGGCGGAACCCGCGGCTAGCGCTGCCAGTGCGGAACCCGCAGGGATAGCAACCGGGAAGTTCCACGGGGGAGTAACTACGGTCACTTTATGGGGCACAAATTGTGCACCATCCACTTTCTCCAGGGCAATTGCTTGCTCGGCGTAGTAATGTGCAAAATCGATAGCCTCTGAGATTTCAGTGTCGGCCTGATCTAAGGTCTTTCCAGCCTCTGAGACCATAACCTCAATCAGAGCTGCACGATTGCGCTCAATAGCAACACCGACGTCATGGAGAATCTTGGCCCTGCGGTATCCACCAATGCTTGACCAAATAGCTGCCGCGCTTTGAGCCTTACGGAATATGTCATCTAGCTCAGCGCGAGTCGAAATCCTTGATTTTTCAACCAAATCAACTCCGAGGTTGGAATTTCTCGCGGAGCGCAGAATCGAATAAGCCCAACGCCTGTTTGTCCCAATAGCAGGGTCTGTGTCGGGAGCGTTCGAAAAGCCATCGGCCGGAGAAACTGCGGCATCAAAGTTTCTATCTTGCAGACGATTAGGGATTGGCACCACTTCATCCAGGTCCTCGAGTGAACTCAGGAAGCGATCACGCTCTCGGTTGAAGAACGATTCGTCAGCCAGATCAAAAACCGCGGACATGAAGTTTTCTTGCGCGGCTCCTTCTTCTAGTCTGCGAATTAGGTATGCGATGGCAACATCGAACTCCTGAGGATGAACAACAGGCGTGTAGAGAACTAGTTTCGATGTGGTTGTCTTTACAGATTTAGCTTGTTCTTGGGCCATTCCAAGAAGCATTTCAAAATCAACGCCATCGGCAACCTGTCGCTGATTTGCAAGAATCCAGGCGAAGGCCAAATCAAAAAGATTGTGACCTGCAACTCCGAGATTTACGCTTCGAATTCGATCTGGAGTTAGGGCATAATTCAGAACACGCTTATAGTTTGTGTCCGCGGCTTGCTTTGATTCAACTGTCGCAATCGGCCAACCATGGAGTTCGGCATCAACTTTCTCCATTGGAAGATTTGCGCCTTTTACCAATCGCACCTTGATAGGTGCGCCACCCTGATCCACGCGAAGGGAAGCCCATTGTTGAAGTTCAATCATGGCTCCCAAAGCATCAGGTAGATATGCCTGGAGGACAATTCCAGCCGGCAAGTCCTTAAATTGCTCTTGGTCAAGAATCCGTTTGAAGACAGTCATGGTGAGATCGAGGTCTCGATACTCTTCCATGTCTAGGTTGATAAATTTCTTCTTCTCTCCGCGATTCGCAATCTCATATAGCGGAGTGAGCCGCTCAACAATTTCTGTGACGGCCTCATCAAAGGCCCAAGGAGAGTGAGGCTTAGTTGCAGAGGAAACTTTAATTGAGACGTAGTCAACGTCTTTGCGACTGAGTAGATCTGATGTGCCGCGTAGTCGCTTCTGCGCTTCCTGTTCGCCCAGTACCGATTCACCAAGCAAGTTAATGTTTAGTCGTGCCCCAAACTTTCGCAGCTTGCGCAATGACTTGCCCAGTTTTCTGTCGCTCGCGTCAATAATCAGGTGGGCAACCATTCCACGCAGTGCCTTGCGTGCAATAGGGACAACAATGCCAGGGAAAACAGGCGCGAAAACCCCACCGAGCTTGATAAGCGACCTCAGCATTAGAGGCAGGAATTTTGGTGTTAGGTGGGTGATTGAGCGAAGGTTCGCCGCTGCAACCTTCAAGTCCTCTGGACGAACAACCCCATCAACAAAGCCAACAGTGAACTTGAGGCCGTTCGGGTCCTTGAGAACCCCGGCCAATCGCTTTGCGGATTTGGATGGACGGACTTTCTTTGATTCTGCGACCCAGGAGCGAACCTGCTCAATAGCAGCCTCGGCAAGCTCCGCCCTGGCTTCCAGGTGCGGAATTTGGGTGCTTGGGATCAACGCTTCACCTTTGAGTCAATACTCGCCCTAGCCTAACCAAATTCAGGCAGGTCCTTGGGGGCTTTATTGGTCTAGGTGCTCGACCCTCAATCTAAGCCACAACGCCACCAAGGCCAGGGGGATTATGAAGTCGGTTGCAAGGAAAATTGGGTTATCAATTAGGTACTGCCAGTAGCCAGCGCCAGTGGTCAGGGTGACGCTGAGCTGAGAGAGCAGTATCGAGACTGGCCAGATTCCCGCCGCAATTGGAAGGAAGTCAATCGCCTTGTATTTCCCAATCCCGAAAAGCAAAAGAGTTGCCGGTGCAAGAGTTGAAATGGAAAGCCAACCAATCACAGACACAATCAATGTCGCTACCCGGAGCGGATTTGACTCACCGAACGGATTGACAAAGTAGAACTCGGCATAAGTGGCAATCACAAGCCAATAGAGGGATAGAAGAACCAGAGCAAAGGTGCTGGCTAGGTACTCGAGTCGGTTTTGAAGACGTTTTTGTTTTGCCAATTTATCCCACCTGGTTCACTGTCAAAATAATCGAGGGCATGGCAGGTTTAGGTGCCAATTCTGGTTCTGCAGCAATGTAGACCCGCGTGCTGGTTCTAGATAGCCAAACCATTTCGAAGGCGTCACCGGCATTTGCTGTTACAAAAAAGTTCCAAGCTGCGACTCTTCTGTCATTGTTTGCATTGAGTCGCATGACGGTGTTTGAATCCGGAACATTCTGCCCGTTCTTCATAAGCCAGATATCTACGAAGTCGTCACCGGCATCGGTTTTACCAATCACAGCTGAAAACGCAATGTTGTAGACACCCGCATTTTCAATAACTATTTGTGAGCTACCGGAGAGGGCAATCCCGTTCGTTGCTAGGGCATCGGTTTGATTAAAGGTGAATGCTTTGGCGGTGTTGATCACAGACTGAGATTGTGAGACCGTCGACCAGAAGGAACCTCTGTAACCAAAGGTTGTTGTGCCCTGTGGGCCTTGAATACCTTGTATTCCTTGAGGGCCCTGGGTCCCTGTCGCACCAGTAGCACCAGTTTCTCCAATGGGTCCAACTGGGCCTGGTTCGCCCTGAATACCTTGTGGGCCCTGAGCACCTGTTGCACCAACGGACCCGGTTGGACCCATTGGTCCTGTGGCTCCGGTCTCACCTTGAGGCCCACATTCACCTGGGGCGCCATCTAATCCTGGAGATCCCGTAGGACCTCGCTCGCCAGTTTCTCCTTGAGGGCCTGCTGGACCACACTCACCAACAGGTCCTTGCGGTCCTACCACTACTTCAGTGTTGGAATTCGCAGATGTAAAAACTGCAATTCCCACCACAACCGCAACGGCAAGCGTGGCGATTGTGATGAGCATTCGCTCTAATTTCAAATGGCCCCCAGAAATCCCCTGTCAACCCATGCTACTCCTGGGCCTGTATCTAGGGGGAGGGGGAATTCTCAATTAGAATCTTGGGGTTCAGCCCTCGTAGCTCAGTGGATAGAGCAAGAGCCTTCTAATCTCTTGGTCGCAGGTTCGATTCCTGCCGAGGGCGCCAATTTCGAGTTAATTCTTTCTAGGGCTAGACCTCCGTATTCCCTCTGACGATCCACCTTTGCGCGAGATTTTGGGGGAGCAGGGAAAAGTTGCAACTAGATGTTTTTCCCAAGTCGCCACCAGACTGCTATAACAGTGACTATGCGAAAAGTATTGGGTCTAACGAGATATGCGGTAATCGTCCCGGCAATCGCCTCGATAATCGGGGCATTGCTTCTGATGGCCCAGGGGTCCATTGAAATTGTGAAAGTCGTGATTGATGCCGTAATCAGTCAGGCATACCTAAAGGACGTCATCGTTGGAGTCCTGACCGCAGTCGATGCCATTCTGCTCGGGACGGTTCTACTCGTTATTGGTTATGGCCTGTATGAATTGTTTATCGATTCAGACCTGGAAGTACCGGCTTGGTTGCAGGTCAAAGACCTCGATGATTTGAAGTCAAAACTTATTGGGGTAGTGGTTGCGATTATCGCGGTGGTATTCGTAGGTGTATTTGTGGATGCCAACCGAGCAGCAGAAGTTGCCTCTTATGGGTTGGGGGCAGGAGCCCTGGTTATTGGACTTGCCGTGTTCGCTTTTGCCACCAAAAAAGA
>JACCDM010233130.1_pt1 | contig 13857 bp, 13 predicted proteins | sample 7445851 | NCBI WGS metagenome assembly JACCDM01 (sample SAMN15323438, study PRJNA562643) | freshwater metagenome | isolation source: river surface water | place: USA:Blue River Watershed | collected 2017-08-16
AGATGGCGACCATTTCAAAGTCTTCCTTGCGGGCACCGCATTCCGGACAAGTCCAGTTCATGGGTACCTCGTCCCAGCGTGTGCCAGGGGCAATACCCTCATCGGGCAAACCAGCGGATTCGTCGTAGACCCATCCACAGATGAGGCACATCCAGGTCTTGTATTCCTGCTCAGTTGTCTTGTTATCGCTCACAGCACAGCCCTTCAAGTAAAATGCAAAAGCCCCCTATGTTAATCCTTTCCCTGTGCAAAACCAAACTTCTCCGCTTGTCATGACCTTCGGCATTGCCGACCCTGTGGGTGCGATCGGCATACAAGCTGATCTGGCCGCTTTCGCTGCGATGGGTTGCCACGGACTCTCCGTGATCACCGCACTGGCCGTCGGTGACACCACCGGCGTCGAGGATTTGCAATTCGTTGAGCCTGAATGGATCGCCGATCAGGCGCGCGTTCTGCTCGAAGATATGCCGGTCGCTGCATTCAAGGTGGGTTATCTCGGTAACATCGAAAGTGTCGCCGTCATCGCCGAGATCATGTCCGACTATCCGGAAGTACCCTTGGTACTGGATCCTTTTTCAACGGCGCTGTCAGAGCAGGAAAGTGACGAGGAACTGCTGCTGGCAATACGCCAGCTGCTGGTTCCACAAAGTACGCTGCTGCTGATATCAGCCGGCGAGCTGCTGCGTCTTGCCGAAACCTGGCGCGAGCCATCCAATGCGCAGACGCTGGAAGTCGATGCAATGCATGCGATACAACTGGGCTGCGAGTTCGTGTTCGTCACCGGTACACCAGGTGAAGCAGGCAAAGTGACGAACACCCTGTTCAGCAGCGAGGGTATGGTTCGTACTGATCACTGGCCGCGACAGTCCGGCTCGTTCATCGGTGCCGGAAATACGCTGTCGGCCACGATTGCCGCGATGCTCGCCAATGGTCTCGAAGCGCCTGAGGCTGTCTTCGAGGCAGAGGAATTCACGGTCGCCTCACTCGCGCATGCGCAGCGCCTGGGTATGGGTAAACTCGTGCCTGATCGTTTTTTCTGGGCGCGCGAGCCGGACAGCGGCGACGCCTGAGAATCAAGCTTGACGCTAACGACATAGACAAATAAAACACCAACAAAGCTATCTTCAGGGGGAAAACCATGTCCAAGAATGAAACCCTATTTGCACGAGCACAAAAAAGCACACCGGGTGGTGTGAACTCGCCCGTGCGCGCCTTCCGTTCTGTCGGCGGCACACCGCGTTTCATCACGCGCGCCGAGGGCCCGTATTTCTGGGATGCCGATGACAAACGCTACATCGATTACATCGGTTCATGGGGTCCTGCCATCGTCGGACATGCGCATCCTGAGGTCATCGCCGCAGTGCAGAAGGCGGCTTCGCATGGCCTCTCGTTTGGCGCGCCGACCGAGGGCGAAATTCTGATGGCCGAAATGATTTGCAAAATCGTGCCATCGATAGAGCAAGTCAGACTGGTCTCCTCCGGCACCGAAGCCGCGATGAGTGCCTTGCGTCTGGCGCGCGGCGTGACAGGCCGCGACACCGTCATCAAATTCGAGGGCTGCTACCACGGTCATGCAGACTCCATGCTGGTCAAGGCGGGCAGTGGCCTGCTGACATTTGGCAATCCGACTTCATCGGGCGTACCAGCTGACTTCGCAAAGCACACCATGGTGCTCGACTACAACGACAGCGCGCAACTCGAAGAAGTCTTCAACAAAATGGGTTCGACCATCGCTGCAGTGATCGTCGAACCCGTCGCCGGCAATATGAATCTCTTGCGCGCGACACCAGAATTTTTGCAAACCATGCGTAGGCTCTGTACACAGCACAGTGCGGTGCTGATGTTTGATGAGGTGATGTCCGGCTTCCGCGTTGCACTGGGCGGTGCGCAGGCGCTGTACGACATACAACCCGATATGACGGTGCTGGGCAAGGTGATCGGCGGCGGTTTACCTGTCGCAGCCTTTGGTGGACGCAAGGAATACATGCAACATCTGGCACCTTTGGGATCGGTGTATCAGGCAGGCACGCTCTCGGGCAATCCGGTGGCAGTCGCAGCAGGCATGACAACACTGGACATCATTCAGCGGCCAGGCTTCTATGAAAAACCGTCAGCCCAGACAGCGAAGCTGGTGGATGGTTTGTCCAAGGCGGCGGCTGAGGCGGGTGTCGCTTTCTGTGGCGACGCCATCGGTGGCATGTTCGGTATTTATTTCACCGAACACGTGCCGGGCAATTATGCGGAAATGATGACCTGCAACAAAGAGCGCTTCAATCAATTCTTCCACGCGATGCTCGATGCCGGTGTGTATCTGGCGCCGTCGGCATTCGAGGCGGGCTTTGTCTCGGCGACGCATGATGATGCCGTGATTGCCGAGACCGTGAGTGCGGCACGCGCTGCTTTCAAAGCGGTGCATTGAACGAAGGATCCTGACTGGCGTTGAACGCCAGTCGGTTCGAGCTGCTTGTGTACAACGAAGGACGCTGGATCCCGGCCTGCACCCATCGGCGCACTCAAATCAGCGCAACCAACCCCGTCGGCGGAAGTACCAAAATGGCGTCACCGCGCTGGCAATCATCAATAGAATCGCAAACGGATAACCGAAGCTCCAATTCAACTCCGGCAAGATACGGAAGTTCATACCGTAGATACTGGCAATCAGCGTCGGCGGCAGGAAGGCAACCGACGCCACCGAGAAGATCTTGATGATCTTGTTCTGATTGATGTTAATGAAGCCCACGGTTGCATCCATCAGGAAGTTGATCTTGTCGAACAGGAAGGCGGTGTGACCATCGAGTGATTCGATGTCGCGCAGGATCTGGCGCGCATCATCAAACTGATCGGGACTGAGCAAGCGTCCGCGCATCATGAAGCTCACCGCACGTCGGGTATCCATCATGTTGCGACGGATGCGACCGTTCAAGTCTTCCTCTCGCGCCATCGCATTGAGCGATGCTGCCGCGTCCTGGTCACTGATATCTTTCTGCAGAACGCTGCGACTGACTTCTTCAAGATTCTGATAAATGCCTTCGAGCGCGTCGGCCGAATATTCAACATCGGTGGAATACAAGTCGAGCAGTACATCCTTGAAGTCGCCAATCGAGCCCGGGCGTGAACGTGCGCGCATGCGTACCAGACGAAATACCGGCAGATCGTCGTTGTGCATGGAGAAGAGCATGTTTCGGGCGAGAATAAAAGCAACCGTCACGACGCGCGACTCGCCCTCGTCTTCTTCAAGCAGAAAATCGGAGCGCAAATGCAGATCGCCATTGTCGGCTTCGTAATAACGCGCTGAGGCCTCGATATCCTTGACCTCATCTTCCTCCGGCAGCATCACACCAAAAATACTGCTGACCCAATCGCGCTCTTCATCACTGGGATCCGTCAGGTCGACCCAGACCGGCGTGACATTGACCAGATCATCACGTGACTCGATAGGAATCTGACTCAGACGACCGTTTTGCAGGACGAATACATTGATCATAAGTTCTCCCGGCCGCAGTCAATGCAGCATGCGCTACGCAAATCGCGCAACATGTAAAACATCAGGGAACGCGGCCTGACGGCCAAGCGCACCAGCTTACCCATATCCGGCAAGCGAGGCACTGAAAGGAGATGCGCTAGCTTGCGAAGACACCGTCGAACGACGGATGGGAATATGATTTGGGACTACCCAAGGTAGGTCTCCGATTACAAAAACAGCGCAAGTGTACTGAGATCGGTGGCCTCAGGCAAGCGCCGCGGACAGCCAGTGAACAAGCTTTGCTCTCAGGGTAAGTCGGCGGTACGCATGCGCAAGAGGATCAAGCGTGATCGGCGGGCCAAATAACCGGAATCGAGATGACGCCCAAAGTAGCGCGGGTTGGGTAGCATCACGGCAAGTCTTGCTGCTTCCTGTGGGCCCAGCGCAGAAGCGGGCTTGCCGAAGTAACGCATGGACGCTGCCTCGGCCCCGAATACACCCGTCCCCCATTCGACCACATTCAGATAAATCTCGAAGATGCGGCGCTTGTCCATCATCATTTCAAGCATGAAGGTGATGATCATTTCCTGTCCTTTGCGCAGATAGCTGCGCTGGCCTGACAAGAAAAGATTTTTGGCCAGCTGCTGTGTAATGGTCGACCCGCCGGAGACCACCTTGCCCTTTTTTGCATTTTTTTCATAGGCTCTCTGCAGCGCATCCCAGTCGACACCCTCATGCTCGGCGAAATTGGCATCTTCCGACGCAATGATGGCGCGCTTGAGATTATTGGAGATCCTGTTGTAGGGCACCCAGCGATGCTGGAGTTGAGCAGCAGGATTTTTCTCGCGAATCTTGCTCAGCTGCTCGCGCATGAACGAAGTGGAATCAGGATTGTGATTAACCCACCAGCAGATATGCAGGAAATACCAGGCCTGCAAAAGCAGTACCAGCAGCAAGGGAATACCAATGATCCAGAACAGCAGACCACGCCCGGATCCCTGCGCTTTTCCTGATCCGCGAGAGCTCATAACTGGCCTCGCAGCCACTGATATACCGGGGCTGTCTCGGGCCGTACGCCGCGCCAGACGAAAAAGGCTTCCGCCGCCTGCTCGATCAACATGCCCAAACCATCACGAACGGCGGCGCCACGTTGGGCAGCATGCTGCATGAAGATGGTTGGCTGCGCACCGTACATCATGTCGTAAGCCAGCGTCTGAGGACCGAAGACACAATCAGGCAATGGCGGCAATTCGGCATCCAGACTCGCTGATGTGGCATTGATGATCACATCAAAAGATTGATCGAGCTGTTCAAACGTCGCAGATGACACAGGTACGTCGCTGTGAGAGAACTGCTGTGCGAGCTCCATCGCTCTGGGTTGCGTGCGGTTAGCTATCACCAGACCTGCGATGCTTTCCTCAATTAGCGGCAGGATCACACCACGTGCCGCACCACCAGCACCCAGCAACAGCACTGAACGACTCCTGAGTGGCACACCCGCGTTGCGTGTGATGTCACGCACCAGCCCTATGCCATCGGTGTTGTCACCTTTGATGCCATCAGCAGAAAAACTCAGCGTGTTGACCGCACCCGCTGCCTGCGCGCGCGGCGTGCGTTCTTGCGCCAGCGCGAAGGCTTCCAGTTTGAAGGGTACGGTGACGTTGGCACCGCGAGCACCCTGCGCGATGAACTCATGGACGCTGTCGGCAAAACGATCGACGGGGGCCAGCAAACGCTCATACTGCATCGCCTGCCCGGTCTGCCGCGCAAACAAGGCGTGCACCTGCGGTGATTTGCTGTGCTCAATGGGATTGCCGATCACTGCATAACGATCAGGGACGGATTCGAGTGTCAAGGCAAAACTCCGGTCGAACGCGACTCCAGTGTCTGATCGCGAGTGAAATGAAAACGCGTAACGATTTCCCACACATGCGTCTTGCCATCTCGGCGCAAGGCTGCAGGAAATGATCCGAAGGGTGCAGCCCGCCTGACGATCAGCAAGGCTGCCTGATCGAGCGCCGCATTACCTGAACTGCGTTCGACACGCGGCCCGCCCTCTTTTTCGTAAATCGAGCCATCCTGAAAAACCGGGATATACACGATGAGCTCGCCGTACATTTTTTTGCCATCACGCTCGGGAAAATGCTGCGTGCCGGTCTGCTCTATGCGCTGCTGCAACGCAGTGTAATACATCGCGTACTCAACCCGCCGAGTACTGGGCATGAGCTGGGTTTTGACAGGTCGCTTGTTGTAGTCGGCTATGTCACGCGCGATCTCGGCTTCGCGACGTGCGAGCACGCTGGTGCTGGCTTCGCTCTCAGGTGCGACACCGAGTTCGCTTGCCCTGGTCTGTTCTGGTCGTGGCAGCGCATGCTCGGCCTTGTTTGCGGTGAGTTGCGCGAGCATTCGGGCTTGTTGCTGCTCAAGCTGGGCGACACGTTGCCTTTGCGTTTCCAGCAGGGCGCCGTCGCTGGCGTGGCCGGCATCAGGCAAAGGCGATGTCGCGCGGCCCCGCTCGGCGTTGCCACCGCCATTCAAATTGACCTGCGCCAGCAAATCAGCCTGCATGGGAACACGCTGGTCGGCGGTGTTCATGAGGATGATCTCCAGCCCACGATCAACAGGCTTGAACTCCAGATCATCCGGACTGACAAAACGTATCGACAAGAACATTGCATGAAGCAGCAATGAACTCGCGATTGCAATGAACAGCAATTGACGGTCTGCCAGCACCACGCGTGTTACTCCGGATTGGGCGGTGCAGTGATTTGCGGCACCGCTTCAACTGCAGCGCTGTCAACGGAATTCTCGCTGAGCTCGGGCATTCCGGTTTGAACATCAGTTTCGGATTCCTCATCCATATCATCGCTGATGGACTCGCTGACAACGCTCACCTCCAGCACACGCGCCTGCACCGTCAGATCCAGCTCATCCCAGCTAATCAGTTCAAGTCTGACCTGAGTGCCACGCGGGTGCTTCACGCCCGGCATGGGAACCACCAACGGCACCTCGACCAGCCTGAGCACTTCGTCTTTGAGAACGACGGCATCGACCTGACGTACCGATGACTGTGCCAGCCATCTCAAACACCAATAGCGCTCCATGATGTTCTGAAAGTCGCCATACGCCCCGTAGGCGCTGTCGAAGGCAGAGACAATCGCAAACAAATCGGCATCTCTGGGCTTGAAGGGCGCCACCAGCGGCGCAGTAACGCCGTGCCTGACGCAAGCCAGTATCTGCCACTGATTGACCAGATCGGTGTAGCGTCGCAAAGGCGAGGTGCTCCACGCGTACTGATCCACGCCGAGTCCCTGATGGGGCGCTGCATGCGTGAGCATGCGCACCTGCATGCGCGCGGCCCAACCATTGCCTGTGCCCTGTGTGCGATATATACCGGGCACGCCCTGCTCATGCATGAGCTTGCCCCAGCTACTATTGGCAAAAATCATCAGCTCGGCCACGATTTTATCGAGCGGTGCGCCACGCTTTCTGCGCGTGATGGTGACGATCTCATCGACCACATAGAAATTGAAATCAACACGATTGTTTTGTTCAGGTCGCAGACCGAAACTCTCGCGCTTTTCCATGCGCCCGCGCTCGAGCACCTGCGCCCATTGCCAGAGCAGTCCGATTTCCTCCTTGTGGGGATAATCACCGCTGCCTTCAGCCAGCGCCTGCTCATTCACATGCTCATCCAGCTCGTTGTGGCGCAGATTGGCGCGGATAGGTACGCGCTCGACGACAGTCTCGGTGGACTGTACCGACCAGTCACCCATATCGAGCGTCGCGTACAAGGAGACTGCCGGTCGCGCATCGCCCTCGGCGAGAGTGAACTGCTGCACGAGTTCATCCGGCAGCATGGTGATTTTGTCACCCGGCATGTACACGGTACTCATGCGTTCGCGCGCAATCGCATCGATGGCATCATCTCGCGCAATACCCAGCGCAGGTGCAGCGATATGAATACCCACGCGAATTTTTCCTTCTCCGATCATCTGCACCGAGAAAGCATCATCAATTTCGGTGGTCGTGATGTCATCAATGGAAAAGGCGCTCACTGCTGCTACGGGCAGCTCTGATATCTGCGGCAGATCGATACGAGGGAAATCAGTACCGCGCGGGAAATGCTCGATCAAAAACTTCGCATCATGTACAGCTTTTACTGAAGGCATGGCACCAACGGAGAGCATCAGGCGCGCTGGCGTCGTTTGCAACTCGGCGCAAGCGGCATCGAGTGCCTTGTACTCCATTGAATTTTTATCCGGCTTGAAGAGCAACTGACGCACCAGAGGTGCCATGGATTGCGGCAAACGACCCGACTTGAGTTCATCGACCATGGCCGCCTGCAACAAGGCCTGCTGTTTTTTTCTTTCCAGACCCGCAAGTGCGGCCTGCAAGATCGCCGCGGGCGCCGCTTTGTAACGACCTTTGCCTTTTTTATGAAAATAGATCGGCGATGACGCCATCTTGAGCAAGAGCCCCGCAGCCTCTTCGGGCTTGGGTGCATGACCGAAATACTCGGTGCCGAGCTGGTCGACGGCGAATTCCTCTTCGCCGGCCACCTCCCACAAAAACGCAATATCAATGTCGCCAGCGAGCTCGTTTGCGCGCGACATCATTTCGGCAGGCGAAGGGCTATCAAACTGCAGCAGCACGTCGCGAGCCCGCACCTTGGTGCGCTTGCCCGAGGGCGTCTCCACCTGAAACGCTTCGCCCTGCTGCGAGATCACAGCACCGACTTTGAAATCCCCGGATTCTTCAAAAAATAAATTCATCAACCACGCCACTTCAAGAAATTCTTGTTATCTCGGTAGAGAGCCCATCGCAAGATGGTGCTGTTCTATAGCATTCGTCGCTTCGTCATTTCATCAGGCGCAGAAGGCAAGTACTTCATCAATGTACTGGTCAAAATCAGACAGACCATGATCACTGCCATCAATCACGCGCTGACGCGCACCCGGGTAATGCGCAACCATCTCGCGCCAGTCCAGCACTTCATCACCGGTCGCTGCGATCAGAAAATAGCGTTCAGGCTGAGTAATGCGCGCGACTTCCAGTGAGACGAGTTCATCAATGTACTCGGGCAAAAATTCGAACTGATCTTCGGAGTGCCACGCTGTTTGCGGACCAACATGCCGCGCAAGGCCTTGGGCTGGACGCACCGCCGGATTCAGCAGGACCGCGCGACAGCCCGTGGCTTCTGCCAGCGCAGTCGCATAGTAACCGCCGAGCGAGGAACCAATCACGGCCAATGAATCCGCGGGTACCTCCGACACGAGCTTGTGAGCCAGCCGCATCGCCTCGCGCGGAGATGGTGGGAGTTGCGGACAGAGCAGCTGCGATCCCTGACCGCGCGCTTCCATGACATTACGTACCCTGCGTGCTTTGGCCGATTGGGGTGACGAACGAAAGCCGTGCAGATAAAGGATCATGAAGACCGTTTCAGGCAGCGGCGCAGTTAGTGCGCCCGCGCTTTCAGGGATTCGAATGCATCCAGCAGCTTCTGGTGCACGCCACCAAATCCGCCATTGCTCATGACCAGCACGAAATCACCGGGCTTGGCTGCCGCACCGACTGCAGCGACCAGTGCAGACAAATCATCAAAGGTCTGGGCCTTCTCACCCAATGGTGACAGTGCCGCAGCGAGATCCCAGCCCAACGCGTCCTTGCCTTCGCCGCGAGCGCCATAGCCAAACACCAGATCAGCCGCCTTGAGACTATCGGGCAAAGCATCTTTCATCGTGCCCAGCTTCATGGTGTTGGAGCGCGGCTCGAGCACGGCGAGAATGCGGGCCTTGCCGACCTTGTGCCGCAGACCAGCCACAGTCGTCGTAATCGCTGTCGGGTGATGTGCGAAGTCGTCAATCACGGTGATGCCATTAACGACACCGCGCGTCTCCATACGACGCTTCACATTCTCGAAATTGGCCAGCGAGGCAATCGCTTGTGACGGCGGCACGCCGGTGTGCCGTGCTGCTGCAATCGCCGCGACCGCATTCCAGCGATTGTGCTCACCACTGAGCGACCAACTCACCGTCCCTTGCAGCTGCCCCTTGAACAGAACATCAAAACGGCCATCCGCATAATCGACCATGCTCCACGCACCACTATCGTCTGCGCCACCACCAAACCATTCGGTTTCACTCCAGCAGCCACGCTGGATGACACGACGCAGTGAAGCCTCACGACCATTGACAATCAGACGCCCGATCGCGGGTACCGTGCGCACCAGATGGTGAAATTGCGTTTCGATCGCAGTGAGGTCGGCGAAAATATCGGCATGGTCGTACTCAAGATTATTGAGTATGGCCGTGCGGGGCCGGTAATGTACGAATTTGCTGCGCTTGTCGAAGAAGGCTGTGTCGTATTCATCGGCTTCGATCACAAAGAACGGGGTACCGCCCTTGGCACCCAAACGCGCCGACACACCAAAATTGAGTGGCACACCACCAATCAGAAAGCCTGGCTGATAACCCGCCTGCTCAAGTATCCAGGCCAGCATGGATGCCGTTGTTGTCTTGCCGTGCGTGCCAGCGACGGCCAGCACCCATTTATCATGCAAAATGTGTTCGCCTATCCACTGCGGCCCGGAGATGTAGGGCAAGCCGCGGTTCATGATCGCTTCCATCAAGGGGTTGCCGCGCGAAACGACATTGCCGATGACATAGAGATCCGGCTGCAAACTCAGCTGATGTGGACCAAAACCCTCAATAAGTTCGATCCCCTGCGCGCGCAATTGCGTGCTCATGGGCGGATAAACATTGGCATCACAACCGGTGACTTTGTGCCCTGCTTCTTTCGCCAGCACGGCCAGCCCACCCATGAAAGTGCCGCAAATGCCAAGAATGTGAATATGCATATAGAATCAGGCCCGAGAATCTACGGAATTCTACCTGACGTGCGCGTGATGGAAATGGCGATCAGCATGCGCTGTTGGACTCCATTGATTGGATGCTGCTTCTTGCGCGCGCTCACTTCCTCATCCTGGCCTTGCTTTCCATGAATATCAATTATCCGAGTGATGCCGAGTTGCTGCGGGCCGAAATCGCAGCTGCCGCCGCGCGCATGATTGCGGAGGATGGCGCGGACTACGGCACAGCGAAGCGCAAAGCGGCCCGATTGATTCTCGGTAATCAACGTGTGCGCGGCGATGTGCTGCCCGACAATGCACAGATTGAGGCAGAAGTGCGCGAGTATCAGGCCTTGTTTCAGGGCGACGAACAAAGCCAGCGCTTGCTACACTTGCGCCGGCTTGCGCTGGAAGTGATGGAAAAATTCGAGGACTTCGCCCCCTACGTGACGGGTGCTGTGCTGAATGGCACAGCCAGCGAGCATTCGGATATTCACCTGCATCTGTTTGCCGAAAGCAGCAAAGACGTGGCGGTTTTTTTGCTGAATGCGGGCATGGACTACGAAGTCTCGGAAACACCGCATTTCCGCCGCCCGGATCGCAGCGTCGAGACACTGTCCTTTTTCTGGAAGCACGAGATCGTGCATCTGGCGATCTATGAACAAGATGATTTGCGTGGCGGCGCGAGAAGCAGCAGCGGCAAACGCATTGAGCGGGCCGACATCGCGGCGCTAAGAAATTTACTGGCAGAGACAGGAAGTGATGACTAAATCCAAATTGCTGATATTTGCGGCTATTGCCATTCTTTTTACGGCGATTGGCGCTTATGTCGGCGTAAAACGCTTTAACCCTAGTCCTGCGGAGAATACGGCTGTAGCCGCCCTGATGCAAACCAGCCTGCCCGACTCGAAAAATCAGCCGCGCGCCCTGGCCGAGTGGAAAGGCAAAACTCTGCTGATTAACTTTTGGGCAACTTGGTGTCCACCCTGCGTGGCAGAAATGCCGGAACTGGTCGAACTGCAAACCGAGATGGCAGGCCGTAATGTTCAAATTATCGGTATCGGCATCGATTCACCCTCTAACATCCAGCAATTCGCAGAAAAACTGCAAATCAGCTATCCTCTACTGGTCGCGGGAATGCAAGGCACGGAGCTGTCTCGGCAATTTGGGAATCAGGCTGGCGGACTGCCTTTTACGGTGCTGATCGGACCGGACGGGAGCATCCTCCAGACCTATCTTGGCCGACTGGATATGAAGAAAGTGCGCGCCGATCTGGGGACGCCCTGAATAAATCCACGCTTTATGGCGAGCCAGCGCAGCTGTGCGACGCGGGGACCAGCAAAATCAAGGGCTTGACGCCACCGACCTTGTCACCAAAGTGTCCGGATTTGTTTAATCAGCGCTTTTCTGGCTTCACTATAGATCCGATAAGCGTTTCCGCTTGCCATTCTGCTGCATTTTGCAGCAAAATGTCGGCTTCTTCGTCAATTCAAGGCCTATCTTCATGGCAACAAGCTTGCTTATGGTTAACGGTCCGAACCTGAATCTGCTCGGTACGCGTGAGCCTGAGGTATACGGATCGACGACTCTGGCAGAAATCGAGCAGCAGGCAAGCGCTCAGGCCCAGGCAGCAGGTGCAACACTGCACTGCTTCCAAAGCAATCACGAAGGCGAATTGATTGACCGCATACACGCAGCAAAGCAGGAGGGTGTACAGGCGATCATCATCAATCCTGGCGCTCTCACGCACACCAGCGTGGCCTTGCGTGATGCACTGGCGGGCGTGGCAATCCCGTTTGTCGAGATGCACATTTCGAACATCTATCGCCGGGAGAGCTTCCGCCACCATTCCTACCTGTCCGATCTCGCGGCGGGTGTCATTTGCGGCCTGGGAACCGACGGCTACCGCATTGCCATCGAATTTGCAGTTAAAAAACTTTAAATTGCGGCGATAATCGCCAAACGTCATTGTCTCGAGTCCTATAAGCTGTGCGGAATTACGAGAATTACTTTCAACCTAGCAGGCAGAACTTCAATGGATTTAAGAAAACTCAAGACCCTGATCGATCTGGTGGCCGAGTCCGATATCTCGGAACTGGAAGTCACTGAAGGGGAAAGCAAAGTCAGGATCGTGAAATCCGCGACACCTGCGGCGCAAGGTCAGGTCGTGATGATGCAACCTCAGGCACCACAGCCCCTGCCGGCTGTCGCCACTGCGGCACCGGCGCCGCAGGCGGTGGCTGTTGCAGAAGCTCCTCCAGCAGAGCCAACCGGCCACGTGGTCAAGTCACCCATGGTTGGCACCTTCTACCGCTCCTCCGCGCCGGGCGCAGCGCCCTTCGTGGAGATAGGCTCAGTGGTCAAGGAAGGCGACACTCTGTGCATCATCGAAGCCATGAAACTGCTCAATGAAATCGACGCTGATGCCAGTGGCACCATACGTCAGGTTCTGGTCGAAAACGGGCAAGCGGTCGAATTCGGCCAGCCCTTGTTCATTATTGGTTAATTTCGCAAAGTGCGAGGCCATCGGAACCGAACTTCGGCTCTGATACTCGCGCGCTAAGGGCATCTCCCTACCTATGTTTGAAAAAATTCTAATCGCCAACCGTGGCGAAATCGCTTTGCGCATACAGCGTGCGTGTCGCGAAATGGGCATCAAGACTGTGGTTGTCCATTCCGAAGCCGACCGCGAGGCCAAGTACGTGAAACTGGCCGATGAGTCGGTCTGTATTGGCCCTGCTCCTTCTGCACAGAGCTATCTGTCCATGCCGGCCATCATCAGCGCAGCCGAAGTGACGGATGCCGAGGCCATTCATCCGGGCTATGGCTTCTTGTCCGAAAACGCCGACTTCGCCGAACGCGTGGAGCAGTCAGGGTTTGTCTTCATCGGTCCGCGTTCGGACTCGATCCGACTCATGGGTGACAAAGTCTCGGCCAAGCAAGCGATGATCAAAGCCGGCGTGCCGTGCGTTCCGGGCTCGGATGGCGCCTTGCCAGATGATCCGAAAATTATCATCCAAACAGCGCGAAAAATCGGCTACCCGGTCATCATCAAGGCTGCCGGTGGTGGTGGTGGTCGCGGCATGCGCGTGGTGCATACCGAAGCCGCGCTACTCAATGCGGTCACGATGACGAAAACCGAAGCGGGCGCCGCATTCAGCAATCCGGAAGTCTATATGGAGAAGTATCTGGAAAATCCGCGTCACGTGGAAATTCAGATACTGGCCGATGAATTCAAGAATGCCGTCTGGCTGGGCGAGCGCGACTGCTCAATGCAACGCCGCCACCAGAAAGTGATTGAAGAAGCGCCTGCGCCGGGTATTCCTCGCAAGCTGATCGAAAAAATCGGCGACCGCTGCGCAGAAGCCTGCCGCAAGATCGGCTACCGTGGCGCGGGCACCTTCGAATTTCTGTACGAGGCGGGTGAGTTCTACTTCATCGAGATGAATACCCGTAGTCAGTTCGAGCATCCGGTGACTGAGATGATCACCGGCGTCGACCTGGTGCAGGAACAGATCCGCATTGCCGCGGGTGAAAAGCTGCG
>JACCDM011953006.1_pt1 | contig 13855 bp, 15 predicted proteins | sample 7445851 | NCBI WGS metagenome assembly JACCDM01 (sample SAMN15323438, study PRJNA562643) | freshwater metagenome | isolation source: river surface water | place: USA:Blue River Watershed | collected 2017-08-16
CGGACTCATTCCCTCCGGACTGACGCTTCGCGTCATGTGTGGCCCCGGCGGGAATCGAGTCGAGCGCGACCCCGGCCGTATCTAGCGTTTAGAAGGTGCGCTCCATTCTTTTCGTCCTCCGGACTCAATCCCTCCGGACTGACGCTTCGCGTCATGTGTGGCCCCGGCGGGAATCGAACCCGCATCTAGCGTTTAGGAAATTCTTACTCCTTTACCTAGGACTTTTTGTGTCTTCTTGACCTAAAAAACCTGTTTGGTGTGTAGTAGGTGTGTAGTAATTCATTGTTTTGCAGCACATTTTACAGCACAGTTTATTCTAATTAAAAGGAATATTCCTGAAGGCGGATTAAAATAATTTAAAGAAATATTTGGTGGTACAATTATTTGTCCTTACATTTGCACTTGTTAACGGACAACTAGATGACAACACCAAAAACCAGGGATTCAAAATTAAACAAATTCACCACAAAAAATGGTGACTATTCGTCTTTTCTAGAGTCAATGAAAAATTCCAAGATGAAATTTTCAGGTCTAAGAATACTTGATAAATCAGTGTTCGATAAAATGACTCGTGAAGAGTTTGGTATGTGGACTAGAAATAAACCAGAACCTTTTGACGGTTTTAAAGATGAATTTGATTTAATAGAGGCTGAAATCAAGAACCGCTATGAGTTAGCAATTGGTTTGTACACTAATAAGTTCGATGAAAAGGTACGAGGCTTGTCGTTGTGCGATTTAATAAATCAATTCGAAGCGTCTTTATTACCGTTGAGAAAATTAAGTCTGATACTTAATCCGCAAGTTACAATTAGCACGACAGTTCATCCAAGAACTAAAATCAAGTATGCTGTAGTTAAAGCATATTGGATTGATGGTGATGGTAATTTGAAGAGAAGTGTGAATAGGAATGTTGGTGTTGAGGATTGGAAGTTAGCAGAACTAGCATCAAAAATGTTTTCTACTGTTGGTTTTGAATCTCATTTAGAAGCAAGAAATATCAACAACGGCACAAGAGCAGATATGTTAATTTCAAAGAATAATAAATCTTGGGTTGTTGAAATTAAAGCTGATGATAGAGATTCATTTATCAAAACCTTTATTTCATTGGAATTATGGAAAGAGTATAAAAAAGAGTATAAATTATAATTTTTTTTAACCGATTTAGAAGGGAAAAGGCTGGCGCTTTTTTTTTGCCCTAAATCAAGGTGGTACAAATAATAATACCACCAATAACAAAAGCAAATATGGCAACAAAAACGTCAAGAGCAGCAACTGCTCAAAAAAGGCAGGTGAAGAACCTGAAAAGAGCTGCTAAGGTTAAACAGACTAAAGCCAAAGCAACATTAAACAATTTTTCAAACCCTAAAACAAAAGAAATGGGACAAACAAAATGCGGAAACGCAAAAATCGAAGCAAAGGACATCCGAGTAGGCATCTCCTTTTTTATGAATCATCCAACTGCAGGGCATCAAGTAATTGATTTTGCAACTGACTTGGAAAGATTTACTAATACCTATAATCACGTTAATCAGAGTCCCGAATACACTTATTCGGCAATGTATCATTTTCATAAGCAATTGATGGAATTGTACGTTTCTGACAAACCTATTGATGAACACTTTTTCACTATTGCTATGCACTATTTGGTTGCATTTGGCTCAGTAAAAATTGCTCTCAATTCAGGTCAGTTCAATGATTATGGTTTTATGATTGAACCTAAGCATAATGACTTTGAAGCTGCTATGGTAGGTACTCTTGACTATAACAGTTGGGATTATGGTAGAACAACAAGAAATGCCGCATAACATTTAGTATTATGAGCGCAAAAATCAGAAGTCCAGTAAAAATATTGTTTGGCACAAGGTGCTGCGAAACAAAAATGGGTGCTGTTGCTGTAACAACAAACACCCAGTAAAAATTATCAAACTTTCAAAAGACAATTTTATGTCCAAAATTACAAGAAATGCATTGGAATTAAAAGAATTGATTCCGAGCGAATTGCTATCAGTTTACGAGATTGAAACATCATCAATTTTAGATGATATTAAGGAAAATGGTTTATTGACACCTATTTCACTTTCAAAAGAGGGAATCCCATTAGATGGTTATCGTTGCCTTTTTGCAGCGATTGAATTAGGTATTGATGAAGTATCTATTCGAATGACAGATTTGGTTGCAACTACTGCAAATAGAGTTCTATTAAATCTGAAGCGAGATAAGACCTGGAATGACAGAAGAAATGAGTTAGTTATTTCATTTCAAACGTTCGGGAAAAAACAAGGTACCAAGGAAGCTTTAGGATATGACAGATATGCAGCTATTGCAAAGCGTGTACACTTTAGATACAAGGATGCCAAAACACTTCGATTGGTTGAAGAAATCTTATCAAAAGATAGCGGAGAATTTCCATTATCAAAGTGGATGCTTGAACGCAATTCGGACGTGGCATCTGTAAAAGCTATTCTTCAAAGAATTGAAAAGGGGGAGTTTCCTACAATTACCAAACAGGTATTGGAGTTGGAAATCTCACCTAAAGAAGCCTTGAGAAAAATTAAAGATGAAGAATACCGTGGCAAGGTTAAAACGAAGGCGTTCAAATTACCTGACGCAACAAGCGATAGTATCATTATCTATGATGATGCTGAAGAAGAAATGTTAATTCATCTTGAACAAGAAAAGGCGAAGGTTTATTTTTATCAACCCGATAAATGCACTTTCACGCTTAAGGGTGAAATAGGTGAGAAATTATCAAAAGACAAGATTATTGAGGTTTATGCCTTGAAAACAGCCAAGAAAATCAAGCCCTTTACAGAATTCCGAGCCAGTACTTTTACAAATTATTTCATTAGTGTAAATGAGGTCTACGTTAATGGTATTGCGCAAGAACTACCTACTAAAGTGATTGCTGCCATTAAAAAAGAAACAGGTTTGGTTTACAAGCAAACCTTATTTACTCCTAATACTGATTCATTAACTGATAGTAAGGCTAGCAATAATCTACCAGACAGTATCACTCAAATTTTATGGTTTGTAAAATGGGACAAGGATAGAGTCAATCCAAATTTCTTTCCAATCCAAAATGTAGATAATAATGGCGTGAGTTCTGACATTTACCTTCAATGTTCAAACTACATCAACAATCAAAGTCTACAAGATTTGATTGTCAACTTTAAGGACAAGGATACAGTTACTAATGCAGCCTCTGTAATTCCAATTTTTCTAACAACAAAGGAAAATGATTTGGTAGTTGATATATCTATGAAAGGTGATGTTGCCGCTGCTGCAGCAATTATGAACCGAAAATTTGTAGGGAATGCAGAAAAAAGTAAGTTGGTGGTTAAGGCCAGTAAAAATTTAACTACAGCCATCAGTAAATACAACCCTGAAATGACCAGTAGATTATTCGGTAATTCAACAAGTAAAGTTGCCAAGGTGAATTCAACTAAAAGACAGTTAGTAAGTCAATTTTAATCATCCAATCCTTGCGGTGGTGGTTAACCGCATTTTTACATTTCTAGCGCTTGTTAGTACATTTTGCTGTTAAATTAGCTAAGTGTGCTGCAAAGTTCTATTGGCAATGGACAACTACAGCAAACATATCATAACCGGTGACACACGTCAAACGACACTTGTGTTAAATCAGTTGTTTGATGACAATCTGAGGGATGTACCGTTTGATAAATTGAAGCTACCTAAAACATTGCCAGAATTTAAGTTGAGGGATATTATCAATATCGCAGTAAGAATAAAACAGGGAGAACTAAATGAGCCGCTACTAGTAAATGAGGAATTTATGATAGTTAAAGGATTGAAAAGGTACTATGCCTTAAAATATTTGGGTGTAAAGAAAGTTAAAGTGTGTATATCCTGCAATGAATTTCCAACCAAAAACAATTTGTTCTCAATTAGAAAATAAACCAAATGCATCAATTTTTTTATCTACGTAAATCAAAAAGTAATTCAAAGCTAGGTACGATATATAAGGCTGTTTATGACAGCCGAATAGCTATTAGTAGGGATTCACTTAAGTTATCTGTACCATTAAAATATTGGGATAGGAAAAATCAGGTAGTAAAAGTTAACCAAGAAATCGAATACGAAAAGATTAACTATTTGCTAAATCAACATAAGGCTGATTTTTTAGCGGCAAATAAGAAAGCAAAGAAAACCAATAGGGAATGTTTCATCGAATTTGCTAAGGATTATCTTGACAAAAATTATAGTAACGAAGGGACTAAAATTAAATACAATACTGTAATCAATTCCTTGCAGAAATACACCAAAGATGTCTTGGGCAAGGATGTGTTAACCTTTGAAGATTTAAGGAAGATAGATTTTATTGGAGGGTATAAAAAATGGGTTTTTAAAAGGCAATATCGCAACAGGGATAGTGCAGTTATAAAAAAAACTAAAACGGTATTCAATTATGTGATTGTGATTCAAACGTTCGTAAAAAAATATAACCAGTTGAATCCGGAGAAAGAAGAAATCAAAACCATTCATTACACTGATGGCGTTGAAGACTTCGACGAAGTAGAACCAAGAATGCTGTACCCTGATGAAATTGAAAGACTGATAAACTATTCCTATAAGTCAATCAGAAAAACGGATATGACAATCGATGCTAAGCATCAATTTCTGTTTCAGTTCTTTTTAAGCGGGTTGAGGGTAAGTGATATTTTACTATTGAATTTCAAGCATTTTGTAAAGGGTAGGATTGAATTTATAGTTAAAAAGAATGGTAAGAAAATAAGTATCCCATTTAGTTATAAAGCTGCTAAGATGTTGGGTCATTTTTATCCTGAAGAGTTCGAAGCATCTAAGAATGCAAATACACTTGGGGATGTTGATTTGAAAAGTTATGAGGTTGAGGAGTTGATTTGCGTTGAATCACATCAAAAACCATTAGAAGAATTAACCATTGACGATTTGGTGCTATTTAAGAAGTACTTGTTGGAAGACCGTAGTGATGATAATACCAGAAGGTTAAAAGTTATAAAAGATGTAATAAATCGCGTGGAAAAGCAGGTAGCAAATTCGATGTGTGACATCATAGGTACAAAACCTAAAGGACTAGTTTTTGATTATTTGAATTCAGATGACTTTAAGGATTTGAGGGTTATGGATAAGAAGGAATTAACGAAGGAGCAGTTGTATAAATTACACAGGGCTAGAACGAAGTATAATGGACGACTTCAAAGGATTGCTAATCGTATCGGTGTTGAAAAAATTACGTCGCACGTAAGTCGACATAGTTTCGCATATTATATGTTAAGTACTGGCGCCACCGTTGAGGAGATTAGTTTTGCTTTAGGTCACGCAACTATTCAAATAACCCAATCGTATATTAAACAGTTTCCAAGTAGATATAGTGACGTAGCAATTGATAGGTTTGGTTCAAGTTTTAGTGTTTAAATAAACACACCCTGCCCGCAGGTAGAGCTGCAGGAGAGTCCGCCGAATCCTCCCTTATATATACATATATATTGATGGGGGTATATCAGGGTCAATACCCTAAAAAAAATCCTGGGCAGAATTTGTCCAGGATTTGAAAAATCTTGGTGCTAATGAAATTATGTTATTGCTAGTTTGTTCCTCGCGGAGCATTAGATAGCCAAACATTCGGGGTACTTCAGTTTATATAACTCAAATAGAGATTCTCGGACAATATCTGACTTTTGACGTCTTGTCATATCACATAATTTTTCAAGTCTATTTTTTTCTACGCTATCAATCCTTAACCTTACAAATTCAGTCTTGTTGTTTTCTTTCTTCGTTCTCATATCTGTTCTTTATATATAAATATCTACTAATAAAGGAAAATTGTTCCACTTGCCATATTTTTTGTAGCCACTTTGGATTTTGATAGTTCTCGAAGTATTTATAATAAAATGGAACACAATGGAAAACAAAAATGAAGAAAATGTATTTAGTCCCAAGGGATTTTTTATGAAACTAGAATGGTATGAATTATTTGCTGCAATGAAACCAAAGCAATTTCAGAATGTAATACTGAACAGTTATAACTACTTGCTTGGGAATGAATTGTTGGGTATGAATCAATTCGAATCAACGATATTCGAATATGCAATTAAACCGGTGTTGGTGCATAATAATAAAGTCTATCAAGAAAAGTGTGCACATAATGCAAGAATTTCAAAAAAAGGTGTTGAAGCAAAAGCAGCCAAAAAATTGAAAGATGAAACCGATACAACCCAAAATAACCCATTGGGTAAAACTACTAACCCAGAACTACCTAAAGATAAATCTATAACTAAAGAAAAAGATATAATTAAAAGTAAAGATGTAATTAAACTAGAAGGTAAATCTGAATCTATAGTTGAAGATGCAGTTCAAATTGAAGCTAGCACAATAGATGAAGATTTCATTATACTAGATAGTTTTAAGGAATTAGTTAAAATTGATAGTAGTCAACTGGAAGACAATGAGGATTTTCAATATGTAAATAATTGCAGAATACTAGCGCAAGATGCTGGCTGGTTTGGATTCTTTCAATTAGTATTAAAATCAAGTATCAAGGAATTGCCGGAGCTAATGAAAATACATAAATCTAGCCTTGATGAGTATTCAATACTTGAAATCAGAAAGCACAGGATTTTTTATCTTAAAAAGCTATTAAATAAATAATCTCAACCGGGAAGTGAGTGGAACGAACGTAGACGAAGTCTCACGACTTCAAACCCATCACCCCCTCGTTGCGCTGTCCCCCTCTTCCCACAAAAAGGAATATTCCCGGTAGTGTTTTTGGATACTTTTTGCCGTAGAGATTTGGAGACAGACGCTGACAACAAGAATACTACATAATATTTTCAATGTATCTCACACATATTGATAGTGATATTGAAAACGGGAAACCAACCCAATGAGGTATTCAATATTTTAAGGTGATAAATACTGACCCTTTCGTGAAACAACCCTTCTATTTTGCAATTGCAGACAATCTGGAAGACTTTGGACTACATATTGGATATTTATATTAAATGAAACATAAAATGAAATTCAAAGACCTAATTCAAGAAAAATCAAGACGACCAATAAAGATTATTATCAGTGAACAACAATTCCAAGCACTTGCTAGTAGCGTTGTTTCATTATTGGAGCAAGAACAAATAACGAAGACATACCTAATCAACAAGAAACCCAATGGAAAACAATTCAAATAAGGATATAGCAGTCTTTACGTTTGCACGTGGTTCACAACTTCACTCAAGTATCATAGAGACAGACAGTTATCGCTTTGTGTCAAGAATCATCAATTCAATGATGACTCGAAATGGTGTTGATACACCAAAGGTAGGATTCGGAGGAACTAAGGAAGATGTGTGCTGTTTTATAGCAGGTCTAATTGAATACCAACTGTTATATAATGTCAATATTGAATACGAAATAGGAGACACCTCCGAATTCGACCCTGATTTGGATTCTGAAGTTTATGACGATGAGTTGGGATAATATCCTGAGGGGTTTTCAAAAAGTGCCATTTTTGTTAAAAAGGGAACCAATGTATAATAGACACTGATTTTCAGGTAGTTACAAAAATATTTCAAGTTTTGTATTGCCGGGAGTGCCAAAAGCGTTAGCATAGCGCCAAAAAAGGAACTATGACTACAAAACTTAAATCAGCCGAACATTTAGAGGAACAGGAGTTGAACAAACTCTTAAAATACCTGTATCAAAATCAAAAGTGGACTTACTACATCCTTGTAAGATTGGGTGTTTCTACAGCACTTCGATATTCAGACCTTTCAAGAGTTACTTGGGAAATGGTATTGGGTAAACAAACCCTACTTATCAAGGAAAAGAAGACAGGCAAAGTGAGGGAAATACCATTACAAGATGAACTTATTGAAATTCTTAACAAAATATATTTGAAGTTGGATAGTCCTAATGTTCAAAGAGAAATCATCCCACTACATATCCGAACCATCAACAAACAAATAAAAATTCACGCTATAGGTGCTGGTATTAGAGGTAAACGAATTTCAACTCACACTTGGAGAAAGACATTTGGCCGTGAAGTATGGAAACGAAATGGTCAGACCGAAGCGTGTTTAGTTAGATTATCGTCTTTATTCAACCATTCAAGTATTGCCATTACAAGATTATACCTTTCAATAACCAAAGAGGAGGTAGATAATTTGTACCAATTGCAGGACTTATTTGTTTATTAGTTAATTAGGTTTTCTGCATCTTTTTTAATTTTTCTTTAATTAACTGTAGTAAAATCTCTCTTTTTTGTGATAAAGACTTTAGCGCCATCTTCCCACCGCTTTATTCCGACATTCTAAATTTCTTCTAAATTGAATAGTTACCTTTGTTGCAATGAAATTATTACTCATAGAAGACGAACAAGAATTGGCAAATAGCATCCAAACCTATTTGACAGGCAAAAGTTTTGTTTGTGAATGGGCTAGTAATGCAAAAACAGCCGTTAATAAAATTTCAATCTATGACTACGACTGCATATTGCTTGACCTGATGTTGCCTGACGGCAACGGTTTTGAAATATTGAAAGAACTGAAAAGACAAAACAAAACCGAAGGGGTAATTATTATCTCGGCAAAAGAAACATTAGAAATACGTATAGAAGGATTCAATTTGGGTGCAGACGATTACCTAACAAAACCCTTTCATTTATCCGAATTATTGGTAAGAATACAAGCCCTTATCAGGCGAAAAAACTTTAAAGGCAACAATCTCATTGCTTTCAGTGAAATTGAAATTGATTTACTTTCCAAAATAGTAAAAGTAAACAGCAAGAAAATTGACATCACAAAAAAGGAAATTGATTTGCTGTTGTATTTAATAGGTAATGAAAACAGAGTACTTTCAAAAAATGCCATAGCCGAGCATCTTTCAGGCGATATGGCTGATATGCTGGATAATCACGATTTTGTTTATGCTCATATCAAAAACCTAAAAAACAAATTGAAAGAAGCAGGTTGCAGCGATTACATAAAAACAGTTTACGGATTAGGTTACAAATGGCAGAATGACTAAAAAACTATTACATAAAACATCAAAGGTTTATTTGCTTTTTTCAGTGATGCTGTTAATCGTGTCCGCACCTTTGTTCTATTATATTACAGTGAGGTTATACATTGAAGAAACAGACGAAACACTTATACTGCATAAGAATGAATTTGTAAAATATTCATTGCCTACCTTAAAAACAGCTGATATTCAAAATTGGAATAAATACAATAGAAATATTAAAATCGAGCCATTTAAAAATTCTGGTAAAGACACTATATTTTATAACTCTTACTATGATGCTTTAGACGCTGAAATAGAACCATACCGTGAGCTTAATGCTTCTATTCTCATAGATGGAAATCCATATACTTATTCAGCACGAATTAACTTGGTGGAAAAAGAGGATTTGATGAAGAGCATAGCAATACTTTTTTTGGTTATCATTTCACTATTACTTATTGGCTTATTTGTAATCACAAAAAGACTATCCATCAATCTTTGGAAACCATTTTATGAAACCTTAAATCAAATTGAAAAATTTGAAATTGATAAATCCAATCACCCAAAATTTACAGAAACAAATATTGAAGAATTTAATCGTTTAAATAACAGTATTGAAAAATTGATTACGAAGAATACTTCAATCTACCATAGTCAAAGAGAATTTATTGAAAATGCTGCTCACGAACTGCAAACGCCTTTGGCAGTCTTTCAGGCAAAAATTGATACACTTATCCAAAACGCTGATTTCACACAGGAACAATATAAAATGCTTAGTTCTTTGAACGATAGCGTTTCACGTCTAAATCGTTTGAACAAAAACCTATTGTTGCTATCTAAAATGGAAAACGACATTTACAACGAGAAGCAAACAATTAATTTGAAAGAGGCAATTGAAAAGCACTTTGACTTTTTTACGGAACAGGCAAAAGCAAAGAACCTAATTATAAAAACAGAAATGAATGAAGCTGTTGCAGTAAAATCAAATCCAGTTTTAGCAGAAATTCTCATCAGCAATCTGTTTTTAAATGCTATCAGACATAATGTAAGTGATGGTCAGGTTTTAGTTACTCTCTCAAATCATTCTCTTACATTTTCAAACACAGGTCAATCACAAACCTTAGTTGCCGATAAACTGTTCAACCGCTTTTCTAAATCCAATCCATCCGAACAGGGTAATGGTTTGGGTTTGGCTATCATCAAGAAAATTGCAGACCAGAATAACTGGAAGACTTCCTACTCATTTGCAAACAATTTTCATTCTTTTTCGGTGGCTTTCTAAAAATTCTAATTTTCTTCTAAATCGGGTTGCAACTTTGTCCTGTAAATTTTAAACAAATAAATAAACAAGACAATGAAAAAATTAGCATTAATGACGGTTGCAGCGATGATTACATCACTCACCTTCGCACAAAAATTGCAGGAAAAAGATGTTCCTGCTCCAGTTAAAACAGCTTTTCAAAAGAATTTCCCCCAAGCAAAAGTAGAAAAGTGGGAAAAGGAAGGTGTCAATTTTGAAGCAGAATTTGAGTTGAACAAAACGGAACAATCGGTTTTATTTGATGCACAAGGCAACCTATTAGAAACCGAAGTAGAGATTAAATTAACCCAATTACCCAAAGGTGTTTTAGAATATGTAAAAGCTAACTACAAAGGTCAAAAGGTAAAAGAGGCTGCTAAAATTACCGATGCGAAAGGCACAGTAACTTACGAAGCAGAAATCAAAGGAATGGATATACTTTTTGATAGCAACGGGAAATTTATCAAAGAAATCAAAAACTAAATGTAGTAACAGACAATGCAAGCAAAATTAATTTCAATAGTAATCTTAGTTACATTTTTAACTACTAATGCCTTTAGTCAAAACAAAGGCGTTACCATATCTGGTTTAATCAAAGACAAAGCGAATAAATCCGCTTTGTCTTATGTAAATGTAGTATTGAAAACCGAAAAGGATAGTGCCTTTGTAACAGGAACAGTAAGTAACGAAGAAGGACGTTTTACTCTTTCTAATGTAAAACCAAACAACTATTACTTTGAAATTTCTTTTATTGGTTATGTTACTAAAAGGCAATCTATTTATGTTGGAAGCCTCTCGGAATTTTTGGATGTTGCCACTATAGATTTAGAAGAAGATATAAAAAAGCTAACTGAAGTTGTTGTTGTAGCAAAGCAAGATGAAGTAGGCGGTAAAATGGATAAAAAGACTTTTAAAGTTGAAGATAACATCAGTCAAAGTGGTGGTTCGGTTTTACAAACAATGCAAAATTTGCCAGGCGTAACAGTTCAAGACGGAAAGGTGCAATTAAGAGGTAACGATAAGGTAACCGTGTTAATTGATGGCAAACAAACTGCATTAACTGGTTTTGGTAGTCAATCGGGTTTAGATAACATACCTTCTTCGGCAATAGAAAAAATTGAAATCATTAACAATCCTTCCTCCAAATATGATGCAAATGGAAATGCGGGCATCATCAATATTGTAATGAAGAAAAACAAACAAGAAGGATTTAATGGTAAAGTTGGTTTCACAACTGGATTAGGCTCGTTGTGGGTTAGGCAAGAAAACCTGCCAACCATTAGACCACAATATCAATTTACACCTAAAATAAATCCATCCATATCACTTAATTATAGAAAAAAGAAAATCAACGTATTTTTTCAAGCAGACAATCTTAATACACAAACTTTAAACAAGAATGAATTTGTGACAAGAACGTATGATGATGGAACTATTATTAATCAGCAATTAAAAAGAAATCGGAATACCAACTTTTTTACTTCAAAGACAGGTTTTGACTGGAGTATTAATCAAAACAACACACTTACTATTTCAGCATTATACGGTAGTGAAAAAATAATTGACAGAGGCGACCAACCTTTTTTTAATGCAGACAATACAGTAAGAAAAAGGTTGTGGCAGTTTTTGGAGGACGAACTAAAAACAACGGTAATGGCAACTGCTGCCTATCAGCATAAATTTAAACAAGCAGGGCATTTATTGAATATTGGTTTTAATTATACATTTCATAGAGAAGATGAAAAATATTTTTATGACAACTATTTACCAACAACAACCGGAACAGATGCTTTTAAATTATTATCAGACGAGCAAGTTTATGATTTCAATTTTGACTACATAAAACCTTTGAAATATGGTAGAATTGAAACAGGTGTAAAACTTCGTAATAGAAATATCCCAACTAATATGCAATTTATTCCTGGAGTAAATTCTGTTTTAGACACCAGTGCAGGTGGCTGGGCAACCTACAAAGAATTAATACCTGCCGTTTATGGGAACTATATATTTGAAAACAAAAAATGGGAAGCAGAGTTAGGCTTACGAATAGAATATGTGAAAATTCAATATGATGTAAATCCAAATCACAACACTTATAAAAGTGATGGATATAATTATACACAGCCATTTCCTAATGCAAGATTAGCATACAAAATAAATGACCGCAACAAAATTTCATTCTTCTATAATCGCAGAGTGGACAGGCCAAATGAAGTGGATATAAGAATATTCCCAAAATACGATGATGCAGAAATTATTAAAGTTGGAAATCCTGCACTAAGACCACAGTTTACAAATTCATTTGAACTTGGGTACAAAACAAGTTGGGACAAAGGCTATTTATATTCAGCCGCTTACCACCGTTTTGCGGACGGAACTATTACTCGTATTTCGAGCATTGCTCCAAACAGCAATTTGATATACGCAATATTTCAAAATGCAGGTAGAAGTTACAATACTGGTTTAGAAATTGTTTTGACACAGGAAGTTGCAAAATGGTATTCCTTTAATTTAAATCTTAATGGTTATCACAATCAAATCAATGCTTTTAGTGTTGAAAATAAATATCCTGTTCCAAATACCTTTTCAGCCGACAAACAAGAAATATATTCAGGAAATGTAAAAATGAACAATACATTTCATTTTCCTAACAATATTGACGCACAAATAACGGCCATATATTTAGCACCAGATATTATCCCACAAGGTAAAATAAAATCAAGGTTTTCGTTAGATGTTGGATTAAAAAAGGCCGTGCAAAAAGGGAAAGGAGAATTATATCTTAATGGAACAGACTTATTAAATACAATGATAATCAAAAAAGAAATTCAAGGACAAGGATTTTATTACACGAGTGATGACTATTATGAAACCCAAGTAATAAGACTAGGTTATAGTTTTAAATTTTAATGAATAAGTAGTCATTAAAAGAAGTTCAACACTTTAATTTCCTAATAGTAACATTCTCAATCATTATATTATAAATACTTTAAGTATTATTCCCAATAGGTAAGTAAAAATGAAAACCCCTGCAGTAAAGCAAGGGTTTTTTTTAGTGTCGTCCCAACAGGAATCGAACCTGTATCTGGAATTTAGGAAATTCTTATTTTATCCATTAAACTATGGGACGCTAGTATTAAATCTAAAATACTATTCTGCTTCACACTTTTGCTACACACTTTCACAATTTTCAATGCACCTCATTTTCAAAATCCCTGCCAGTTCTACGTTTCAATCAAATTCATTCCTAATAAAGGAACTCACGTTTAGGAAACGCTCGTTCCCATCCTGTCGGGACTATTTTTTTTCAAATTTACCGAATTGCAGCACACTTCTGCTACACACTTGGAGTTTTTCTCGTATTCAGTTTATTCAAAAACCACACCAGTCGTGACTATTGACAATCTTTTTGTCGAGACAATACTAGAACCTTTAGGAAACGCCTATTCTATCCGTTGAACTACAGCGCCAATCTTTTTTTATTCTTTGTGCTTTATGCTTTATGCTTTCCAGAGCTATTGCTCTGGGTTATACCCATCACTATGTCCCATCAAGTGA
>JACCDM010434503.1_pt1 | contig 13840 bp, 14 predicted proteins | sample 7445851 | NCBI WGS metagenome assembly JACCDM01 (sample SAMN15323438, study PRJNA562643) | freshwater metagenome | isolation source: river surface water | place: USA:Blue River Watershed | collected 2017-08-16
ATCAAATCGACGATTTAGAAGATAAAATTAAAGGATCAAAGAAAGCCTCTAGCGATTGGATCGATACTTTAGAAGGCGCCGGCGGCCCAATAGGTGCGCTTGGTGCGGGACTTAATAAAGCAAAAGTTGCAACGACTTCTTTTAGCGCTGCACTTAAAGCAACCGGTATCGGTTTAGTTATTGCAGCAGTAGCGGGACTTACTGCGGCATTTGCAAAGAATGAAGGAGCAATGAAAAAGCTTGAGCCTATCATGACTCAATTTGGCCGAATTTTAAACGGAATCCTTGGAGCTTTAGAGCCTGTTATTAATGCACTTATTGAACTTGCAACTGACGCAATGCCGTATGTAACGAAAGGCTTTGAGGTTGCTTATTCTGCAATGGCGTCTTTTTTACAAGGGATAGGACTTTTAGGATCTGCGGTTAAAAAATTCATAAGCGGAGACTTTAGCGGAGCGTGGGACGACGCTAAAAAATCGGTTAGCGAATTTGGTACAAGATACGAAGCGGCTAATAAACGTTTTATTCAAGGTACTAAAGAACTTACCGACGCTGAAAAAGAAGAGCAAGCTAAAAGATTAGCTGAGCAAAAAGCTTTTAATGAAAAACAAGCAGCCGAGCGTAAAGCAGCGCAAGAAAAAAGAGACGCAGAAGAGAAAGCAAGACTTGAGAAAGCAGCCGCAGATGCAAAGGCTTACGAGGAATTTGATACTCAGTTACAACAAAGACTTAACGAAATTGAAGATGAAAAAGCAGCAAGGGAAGCGGCAAGATTAGAAAAACAAAAGGCGGACGCTAAAGCTTACGAAGATTTTGACACGGCTTTACAACAAAGACTTATTCAAATTGAGCAAGAATCCGCAGAAAAAAAGATAGCCGCGGATAATGCGGTAACTCAAGCAAAGTATAATAATGCTTTTCAAATTATAGATATATTAGGGAATCTTAACGAAATAGCCGGAGCAAGTAACGCAATTAGTAAAGGCCTTGCCTTGGCTCAAATTGGTATCGATACGGCTCAAGCAATTTCTGCTTTAGTTAAAAACTCCGAGCAAAATCCTTTGAATGCTTGGACTTTCGGAAGTGCCGGACTTACTCAGTTTTTATCCGGTATGGTAAGAATTACCGCAAACATTGCAAACGCTAAAAGATTATTAAGTAGTAAAGTTGCAAGCGTGCCAAATCCTGTAATGGGTAATATGCCTAGGCCTTCAATTCCAAATGTCGGAATAAACGCACCTTTATCCCCTACCATGGCGACAACAACTTTAAACCAAGGACAAGTTAACCAAATAGGAAACATTGCAGCGAGGGCATACGTTGTCGAAAGTGATATAAGCGGAAACCAAGAAAGAATCGTAAGACTAAACAGGGCGGCAAGAATAAGCTAAAAGTACCTAAACGAAATTAAAAATATTTATTAAGTATGAATTTACCTATATACGAATTACAAATTCAAGAAGAATTGCAAGACGATAGCGAAGTATCGTTTATTGCCCTTGTAGACAAGCCGGCAATTCAACGCGATTTCGTTGCATTTAGTCAAGATTTTATCGAGCCAAGTAAAGGCGAAGGACAAGACGCATTTTTACCACGTTGCATAAAATATGTAATAGACGAAGGCAAAGATAGCGAGCAAGCCGTTGCGATATGTAACTCTATTTGGGAGCAACATTTTGCAGAAGATTCCTACAATGATTATCCGGAGTCTGCTAAAAATAACGCAGAAAGAGCAATCAAATTAAACGAGAAAATAGGCAATAAGTGCGCGACTCAAGTAGGCAAAGTAAGAGCGCAGCAAATCATGCAAGGTGAGAATTTAAGCAAAGAAACTATAAAGCGCACCTATTCTTATTTGAGCCGAGCAAAAGAATACTATAACGCAGACGATACGGAGGCTTGCGGTACGATTAGTTATTTATTATGGGGTGGCGATCCAATGTTAAATTGGTGCGAGTCTAAAATGAATAACGAAGATTTTAAAGCTGCAAGCTTGAATTTTGCAATTCAAGACGAAGATAAGCATATTATAAGCGGGCCTTTGATGTTAGCAGATAAGCCAATTTATAGAAACAATAAGCAATACGGCGAGCATTATGTAACCTTTAGCGCCGAGACAATTAAAGATATTGCGATTAAATTCTCTAAAAAAGGTTATCAAAGTAACGTTAATTTGATGCACGATAAAGACATGCAGCTAGAAGGATTGATTATGTTTGAATCTTTTATAGTTGACAAAGCAAGAGGCATTCAACCTATGGCCGGATTCGAGGACGCTAAGGACGGATCTTGGTTTGGTAGCTTTTACGTTGAGAATGAGAAAGCTTGGCAGCTAATAAAAGAAGGCAAAGTAAAAGGATTTTCCGTTGAAGGATTTTTTGAATATCCGGCAAAAAAGCAAGAGCCGACATACGCAGAAAAAAAGCTTCAAGAACTAGCGGAAATGCTAAAAGTACCTTATCCAATTAAATAATATATATAAAGTATGAAAGACGCACAAAACATTCTAGACAAAGTATCTTTGTTTTTCGCTGAGTTAGTGAATAGCGAAGATATGCCAATGCCTAGCGGCGAGCCTAAAGCAGAAGTTAAAATGATAGAAGCTAAGTTGAAAGACGGCACTATCGTAGAAGTAACTGAGTTAGCAGTTGGCGGCATTGTAACTATTGAAGGCAAACCGGCACCGGTTGGCGAGCATGAACTTGAAAGCGGCGAAGTTATCGTTTTAGGCGATAATGGCGCAATCATGGAAATCAAGCCAAAAATGGAAGATGAGAAAAAAGTTGAAATTGAAGTTCCTGTTATGGAAGATATGACTGCAAAATTTGCGGCATTTGAATCTGCAACAAACGAGAAATTTTCAGCTTACGAATCTAAGTTTGCACAATACGAGGCTAAATTAGGCCAAGCAAATAAAGTAATTGAAGGCTTAATGCAGATTAGCAAAATGCTAGTTGAAGCGCCTCAGTCAGCACCGGACGCGGGTGTAAAAACAAGCAACAATTTTGCAGAAGCTAAAAACGACGCTAAAGCAGAATTTGAAAAATTTTCTCAATCAATTTGTTCATAACTAAAAATTAATAAAAATGTCATTATCATTTTCAAACATTGCAGCATATACTAAACAAGAGATTGCTCCATTGTTAACCGAAGCAGTTTTTGCTGCTAAAACTCAAAGCTTAGTAAAGCAAGGCGGTATCTTATTACCTAAGACAAAATCTAGCGTAAAAGTTCCTAAATTAGCTACTAACGCAAATTTTCAAACTGACGCTTGCGGTTGGAATCCTAGCGGTTTAACAACTTTATCACAAGCTGAGGTTGTTGTAGGTAAAGTAAAAATCGAAGAGACAATTTGTCCTAAAGATTTCGAAGCTTACTTCTCTCAAGAAGCTTTAAAAGCGGGATCAACTTACGAAGATTTTGGTTGGAGCGAGTTCCAAGCTAAATTTACCGAGCAAAAAAATAAGATGATCGCTAAGCAATTAGAGGTTGCTTTATGGCAAGGCGATACAGGTAGCTCAACTCCTAACTTAGCTATCTTTGACGGATTGATTAAGTTAATCGACGCGGGATCTCCTGTAAACGCTAACGTGAGCGGATATGTAAGCGGTGGCCCTATTTCTCAAATTACTGCTTCTAACGTTGTTAGCGCATTAAATGGAGTTTATAAAGCTATCCCTGTTGAAATTATCGACATGGCAGACTTAAAAGTATTCGTTGGTAACGACGTTTATAGATTAGCAGTTTTAGCTTACCAAGCTTTAAACCTTTACAACTACAAAGTAGACGGAGACGCAAATCAAACTTTCGTTATTCCGGGAACTAACGTTGAATTAGTAGCGGTTAATGGTTTGAATGGTACAGGCGACATCTATGCAACAACTTTGTCTAATATCGCTATGGCGTTTGACTTAGAAGCAGAAGAAGAAAACTATACAATTTGGTACTCTAAAGATACAAACGAAGTACGTTTTAGAGTAGCTTTCAAATTAGGTGTAAACGTAGCTTATACAACTATGTGTGTTAAGTTCAAGTCTACTATCTAATTTTATAAATAACCAAAAGAAGGCGGTGCAATAAACGCCGCCTTTTTTTTAAACTTTTTTTATTATGGCATGCGCAATAACTAGCGGTTACACGATCGATTGTCGCGAGAATATAGGAGGCTTACAAGCCGTATTCTTAGCGGAGTTCGGTAACATTACGGCGGTTGCTGAGGTAAGCGGTTTAGTTACCGGCATTACAAAAGCAACAGGCAAAAGATTTTATAAGTTTGAAGTGCCAAGAGCAACTGCAAACACAAGCTCAAATGCAACTGCTTCCGAAGAGAACGGATCAGTATTTTACACGCATCAAGTTGTATTCCCTTTGAACAAAAGAGACTCTACAACTGCTAACATTGTTCGTACTTTAGCTAAGAACAAATTAGTAGCGGTTACTTTAGATATGGACGGAAACTATCGCATGTATGGCGAAGGAAACGGCCTTTATTTAGCAACAACTGAGAGCGGATCGGGTACGGCTGCGGGCGATCGTAACGGATATAATATCACTTTGAGTGGTATCGAGAAAGACGACTTCTTACAAGTGTCTGCGTCAGTAGGAGCGGCACTAGAGACTGCGGGTTAATCTTACCGAAGCAGTAATTTAATTATGGCCTACCTACGATTGTGTAGGTAGGCTTTTTTAATTTTAACAACATGTTGCATATTTATAAAGGAATAGACAATAATTTAATATTTACCGGCTTAGAATTGGCGACAATTAGTAACCCAAAATACTTGTTTATTTTTACAAGCGCAACCGATAATTGTGTTAAATTTGTAGGAACAAATATAAGTACCGACAATAGGTATCAAAAAGTACTTGTATTGAAGTCCGTATTTGATAATAAAGAAAGCGGCACTTGGAGGTATAAGATAAGAGAGCAAGTAAGTGCAACTAATACTAAAGAGAGTTTGAGCGGTGCGATAGTAGAAGAGGGATTTATGTATTTACATGACGAGACCGATTGTCCTCAAGCTGAGTACAACGAGCAAGATAACGAATTTAAAACTTATACAAGTGAGCAATAAATATCAATTAATAAACATTCAGTTTGACCAAGCTCAACAACCTAGATTCGAAGAGAAAAAAGGAAAAAATTACGTTGAGTTCGGAGCAAAAAACAATTACCCAAATTACTTGATTGAGTTATTTGGCGAATCCCCTAAGCATGGCGCTATCGTTAAAGGTAAAGTCAACTACATTTTTGGTAAGGGATTCGAAGGCGTAGAACAAAAAGCAAACACGCAAGGCGAGACATGGAATCAAATCATGAAGCGTGCAATATTAGACGACGAATTGCAAGGCGGATATTACCTACAAATTATTTATAATACTTTAGGTAAGATTAAAGACGTATTTCACATTGAGTTCCAAAAGGTAAGAGCGAGCAAAGACTTATCTAAATTCTACGTTAAAAACGATTGGACGGCTAGCGACTTTAAAGAGAAAGCTAGAGAATATCCGGCATTTAATTTAAACGATCCGACAGGCGCGCAAATTTTATTTGTAAAGCAGTACAACCCTAAGAGCGACGTTTACCCATTACCTAGCTATTTTCAAGGTTTAAATTACATTGAAAGTGATATTCAAGTAAGTAGACATATTTTAGGAAACGCGAAGCATAACTTCGTCGCTACTAAGTTAATTAATTTTAACAATGGCTTACCTCAAGAGGAAGAGCAACAAGAAGTTGAGAGCGATTTAAAACGTAAGTTCGCAAATCATGACGGCGATCGCGTTGTTATCGCGTTTAACCCTTCAAGAGAGAATGCAGTCGACATTGTAAACTTAGGCGAGACAAGTTTAACAAAAGAAGATTTTACAAATGTCAATAATTTGATACAACAAGAAATTTTCTCTTGTCATCAAGTAACGAGTCCTATGTTATTCGGTATTAAGACCGAGGGACAATTAGGCGGTCGTAGTGAAATTAGAGACGCTTACCAAATTTTCCAAAATACTTATGTAAACGAGCGTCAACAAGAGCATGAGCAAGTATTTAATAAGTTAATGAATTTAGCCGGTATAGAAGGCGAGTATAAGATTATACCTGTTGAGCCGTTAAGCTTTGAATTTAGCGAAGCAGTAATGAGCGCTAACATGACAAGAGACGAAATTAGAGAAAAATTAGGATTGCAAGTTGCACAAGTAGACGCTAGCGGTACTCCGGTAACTCAGCCGGTACAGGCTAACGCAACGTTAACAAACTTAAGCGGTCGTCAGCATCAAAACGTAATGCGTATCGTTCGCCAATTTGGTAGCGGTAAGATTAATAAAGCACAGGCGGCCTTAATGTTAAAGTCCGGATTTGGATTTACTGACGCAGACGTTGACACGTTCTTAGGAGTTGACGACGATCCGGCAACGGAGCAAGCGTTTGCATCTATGCAAGACGATTTGTTGGTTAATGAGTTTGCGGCATGTGGCGATAATGTGGACGATTTCGAGGTTATAGAAACACACGACGCAAAAGGTTACCAAGCATTTGCAGATGACGAAATAAACGTTCTAAAGGCTAACGTATTAGATTTAATTAGCAAGGACAAAAGGATAACTCCGGAAGTATTGGCTAAGGTATTAAATAAAAGCGTTGAGCAAATAGATCAAACTTTAGAGGCGCTAAAGACTGAGGGGTACTTAACTCAAATAGGTACTGAGGTAAGCATTTTAAACCCCACTTATGTACCTGTTCAGCGTGAATTGACAATTCCATTAAGCAAAATAGCCGGCGGTAATAAAACTACTAAGACCGAAGTCTTACTTAGATATACTTACTTTGGGCCGGAGGATAGTAAAAATAGACCATTTTGCGCTCGTATGCTGCAACTTGCTAAAACTAAGCTTTGGAGTCGCGCTGACATTGAAAATATAAGCGAGCGTTTAGGTTATTCGGTTTGGGATCGTCGCGGCGGTTGGTTTACTGAGCCTAACGGCAATCATAGACCATATTGTAGACATAGGTGGCAAGTAAAAATTGTAACTAGAAAAAAATAAAAAATGAGTTTAAACGTACTTTTTATAACTGAAACGCTTGTCAAAAGTCGTACCGCTATAAGCGAAGCGATAGACGGCAAGCAGATATTACCTGTAATCAAATTAGCGCAAGATAAATTTATTTTGCCGGCGCTAGGTAGTGGCCTTTACAATAGATTGCAAGAGGGAATCGATTTAGGTAACTTAAGCCAAGACGAAAGAAATTTACTTGATAATTACATTACCGATACTTTGCTTTGGTTTACTATTGGCGAAATGGTTATAAGTACAAGCTTTCAATTTTTTAGTAAGGGCGTAATGCAGAAGGGCGCAGAAGAAAGCAACAACCCAAGCAAGGGCCAACTTGAGCTATTAGAGCGTAAGTATATGAGCAACGGCGAATTTTACAAGCAACGTTTGATTGATTACTTAAGAGAAAACTCGACAATGTTCGAACAATATTTGCAGTATGGTAGCGGTTTTGACGCTATTGCTCCGCAGATTCAAGCTTATACTTCACCGATTTATTTAGGTAGAAGAGGCGGCCGTAGAAAAATTAGTAACCTAGACTTACCTTATGAAGATACGCAGTTATAAACGCGAGTTTGTAGAAAGAGTAAAACAAAAATTTAATGACATACAACCAAGTAATAACGGAAATAAAAGCAATACTAGCGACGCACGCAATGATAAAAAGTATCAAAGTCGCGACGCCAAGAGAATGGCTATTCAAAGATAGTCAACCGGTATTCCCTATTGCATGTATCGCCATTAACAACGGATCGCTTAACGTAGGCCGTGAGCAAGTATATAATATAAGCTTATGGTTTCTAGACAAAGCCGGACTTGAAGGCGAGTTTGAGCAAGACGTTACAAGTGATCAGTTGCAGATTTGCGCGGATATAATTAGTAAGCTAAGGAATGGCGCTAACGATTGGCAGATTGACGATAATATAACATATAATTTAATACTAGATAAGTTCGAGGACTATTTAAGTGGTGTTGAAATTAGTTTCAATATGACTACTTATTCGGATTTCGACGCTTGCGATATACCTTTAAACCCATAAAAAATGAGTTGTAATTCTACTAGCGCAGATTTAAGACCGGCGCAATACAATGTAAAGATTTGGCGTAATGATTCATGGGCGCAGACATTTGCTTTATTAGCAGATACTACGCCGATTGATTTAAGCGGCTCAACTATTTTAATACAAGTAAGACCAACGCCGTCAAGTAGCGTCGTTGCTTTAGAGTTAACTTCCGAAGATAGCAGTATTGGAATCGGAGGCGTTGACAACAATCAAATAACCTTAAATAAAATCGTAGACGTAGCGGCGGGTACTTATGTATACGATATGAGTGTAACCTTCCCTAGTGGCGAAGTTAAAACATATCTTTGGGGAAATTTTATTGTAAGTGAGGACATATCTAAAGCATAAATAACATGGAAATAATAAACATAACGGACGAAATAATTGAAATAAACGTAACCGAAGCGGTTGTTAATGTAGTTACGCAGACCGGCGCTTATCCGTTACCTAGTAACGTATTTAGTGTATTCGGTCGAGTAGGTAATGTAGTAGGACAATTAGGAGACTATACAACTAGTATAGTTGCCGAGGGAACTAATCTTTATTATACTGACGCACGCTCTAGAGCGGCGATTAGCGAGAATATTACAGGAATGGAGTATTCAAGCGCAAGCGGTATTTTTAGTCTTACGAGCGGTTATGTTATCCCAACGCAAGCTATGCTTGACGCAAAAGTACCATATACCGGAGCAACAGGAAACGTAACTTTAGGCGAGCATCAATTAACTGCGGGACAAGTTGCGTTTGATCAAACGCCAACAGGTAGCGCCGGAGTAGGTGTAATGCGTTGGAATGATACGGACGGCACTTTAGATTTAGGATTGAAGGGTGGTAACGTAACGTTACAGGTAGGGCAAGAAATGGTTGCTAGAGTTGTTAATAAGACCGGAGCGGATTTATTAGAGGCAAATTATCAAGTAGTGCGTATTAGTTCGGCTCAAGGTCAAAGATTAGCGGTACAATTAGCGCAAGCAAATAACGACGCAAATAGCGTAGACACAATCGGAATCGTAACCGAGACAATTACAAATAATCAAGAAGGTTTTATTACGATATTAGGACAAGTAAAAGAAATTAATACAACAGGATCTTTGCAAGGCGAGACATGGGCGGACGGAGACGTACTTTATTTAAGTCCTACGACTGCGGGTAAGATTACAAACATTAAGCCAACCGCACCGCAACACATGGTTGCAGTTGGTTATGTAGAATATGCGCACGCTCAGCATGGTAAGATTTTTTGTAAAGTGCAAAATGGCTATGAGTTAGAAGAGTTGCACGACGTAGCGCCATTGCCATATATCGACAAGGGCGTGCTTTATAGAGACACGGCGACGAACTTATGGAAATCTGCAACGATTGGTACTTTATTAGGTTATACGCCTGTAACTAGCGCGAGAACAATAAGCACAACCGCACCTTTAACCGGTGGCGGTGATTTAAGCGCAGATAGGACGTTAAGCATGCCGGCGGCTACAACAAGCGCAAACGGATATTTAACTAGCACCGATTGGAATACATTTAACAATAAAGAGAACTTTTTAGCGAGCGGTACAACGGCTCAATATTATAGAGGCGATAAGACGTTTCAAACATTAAACACAACGGCGGTAACTGAGGGTACTAATCTTTATTATACTGCGGCTCGTTTCAATACTGCGTTTAGTGGTAAGACAACAACTGACTTAGCAGAAGGTACAAACCTTTATTATACTGACGCAAGAGCAAGAGCGGCAATAAGCGGTACTTTACCAATTAGCGTAAGTAGTGGCGTTGTTAGTATTACTCAAGCGGGAGGCGCTGCAAATGGTTATTTAAGTAGTACCGATTGGAATACATTCAATAACAAGCAAGCGGCTTTGAATGGTACAGGATTTGTAAAGATTAGCGGTACGACGATAAGCTATGACAATAGTACATACTTAACAACAATCGAAGGCATTACTGCGGGCGGTGAGTTAAGCGGCACTTATGCAAGTCCTAGCTTAGTTAATAGTGCAGTAACCGGCAAAATATTGAGCGGTGTAAATATTACAGGCGGTACGATTTCCGATACGGACTCAATCTTAACTGCATTCGGTAAGTTGCAGAATCAAGTTAACGGCTTAATTGGTGGATCAATTTACAAAGGTACTTGGAATGCGACAACAAATACGCCAACCATTGCGAGCGGAGTAGGTACAAAAGGAAATTATTATATCGTAAGCGTAAGCGGTACTACAACAATCGACGGAATAAGCGATTGGAACGTTGGCGATTGGATCATATACGACGGCACGGCTTGGCAACAAGTGGATAATACCGACGCGGTTGTAAGTGTTAACGGCGAGACCGGAGCTGTAAGCTTAACTACTAGCAATATCGCAGAAGGTACTAATTTATACTTTACAAACGCTAGAGCGATAGCGTCTACCTTAACAGGTTATACGAGCGGAGCGGGTACGATTAGCTCAAGCGATACGATCTTACAAGCGATACAAAAGCTTAACGGAAACGTAAGCGGTTTAGTTACAGGAGTAAGCTCAGTCTTTGGACGTACCGGAGCGGTTACGGCTGCGAGCGGTGATTATACAACGACTCAAGTAACTGAGGGAACTAATCTTTATTATACTGACGTAAGAGTTAGCGCAAATAGCGACGTTGCAGCAAACACGGCGGCGCGCCATTCTGCGGTAACTTTAGGTACTGCTAACGGACTTAGTTTAAGCACGCAGCAATTAAGTCTTGCGGCTGCTTCTAGTAGTACAACAGGCGCTTTGACTAGCACGGATTGGAATACATTTAACGGCAAACAAGCTGCGCTTAATGGTACAGGATTTGTAAAGATTTCCGGCACTACGATAAGCTACGACAATAGTACATACTTAACTACAAGCGCTGCGTCAAGCACTTACTTGCCTCTAGCGGGTGGTACTTTAACAGGTGATTTGACTATATCAAAAGCTTCTACTCCATTATTTCAATTAATAGATACTACAAATAGTAAGAGTTTATTATTTGGTGCAGACGATAATAATACATTTATACGCTCTTCAAGTTCTACTCCTATTATTTTACAAGTAAACGGAGGCGATACCGCTTTAACTTTATCTTCTACCGGTACTGCTACTTTCGGAAATGATGTATTTACTTACGCAAATGGTGGCATATTTTTTAATGGTGGAGGAGATTATGGTACAGGTATTTTACAAAATAGTGATGGCACTATAAATTTACAAGCGGGTGGCGGAATTAAAGTAAAAGTATTTAGCACAGGGCGTATTAATTTTAATGCAACCGAAACTATTACAACAGGTAATCAAGATATATGGAATTTTTTAGCACCTAATCAAACAGGCGGAGTATTGTCTTTTAATATTGGAAAATCGCTTGCTACTTATAACAACGCAGCTTTAAAATTTCATTATATAGGAAACAATAGTTCAAGTAACTTTTTAGGTATTGGATTCTATGATAACGATAATATTTTAAATATTAAAGCAAGCGGCTTAGTTGGAATCGGTCTTACAAATTCAGCCGAAAAATTAGGTATTAACTCCGGTAATATTAAGTTATATTCATTGCAAAATTCGGCTGAACAATATAGGTATATTGGTAGTGAATATTCGCCCGGAAATGGTAATAATAAAGCAGAAGTAAGATTTGGCATTCAAAGTGATACTTATAGTTTCTTATCATTTGCTACTGCAAACGGCGGAGGATCAATTAATGAGAGAGTAAGAATAACGAGTCTAGGTAACTTGACATTTAATACTACTAGCGTCCCTTCGGGTATAGTTCAAGAGGTTGGAGGCACAACTCCATTACTAGGCTTAGATGTAAACTTTAGGCCAACTGATTTTGTAAATACAACTTATGCGGGAGGTCAAATCCGTATCGATATGAGAGACGGACAAAAACCTTTTAGCTTTTTATATAGAGCGGCCGGATCAAGTAGCGATAGTACTTTATTAAGTATTGGATCAAATGGTAAAGTATTTGTAAATACTACTTCGGATATGTCCGGATCAAGTGCAATGTTTACATCAATAGGCGGTACAAATTTGAATGGTATTGCTTCACAATCGGATAATAACGGAGCTTGTTATAGTGGTAGACAATTAAGTACAAGCGGTTATCTTGCGTATTGGCTATATAATACAACAAATGTAGGTTCAATTACTACAAATGGTACAAATACCGCTTACAATACCTCTTCCGATTATAGACTAAAACAAGATTTAAAAGATTATAAAGGATTGGATTTGGTTTCTGCTATTAAAACTTATGATTTTGCTTGGAAAGTAGACGAAAGCAGAATGTTTGGAGTATTAGCACACGAATTGCAAGAGGTTATACCTTACGCAGTAAATGGCGAAAAAGACGGAGAACAAATGCAAGGAGTTGACTATTCTAAATTAGTGCCGGTATTAGTAAAAGCAATACAAGAGCAACAAGCACAAATTGAGGAACTTAAAGCAAAAATACTATCTTTGTAAAAATTAAAAATTATGATACAATTAAACGAGCAGCACTTAGCCGACTTAAAGGCTTTCATTAACAAGATCCCGACCGAGTTCGGCTTACCATTATTAACTTTCTTCGGCCAACTTGAGCAAGCGCAAGCGCCTAAAGAAGAAACTAAAAACGAGGACTAAAAATGACACAGGATAGCAGCCAAGCTTTAGTAAATACGGCGGTATCAATGACCGCCGCTACGCTAACGATTACTCAAGTACAACCATTCGTTACATTAGTAGCCGGCTTGGTTGCTATTATTTCCGGTATCATGGCGATACGTTATTACTACAACGCTACTAAAAAAGTAAAAGATGAAGTTTCTAAATAGTATTTACGGATCATGGCTTAAGGTTGCGCTTACCGCGATACTTACCATGATTATAGCTAAGGGCAATATTTACGAGGTAACTTTAGCCGAGTGCGGAAGCGCTGCGGTTATATCTATTTTGCCTATAATCATTAACTACCTTAACCCACACGATACGCGTTATGGGAAATAAGACAAGATTATTTTTAATATATCTAGGCATCTTAATACTCTTAATTTTAACCGCGTGCAACCCGATCCGTAAGGCTGAGCGTCGCGTACTTAACGACGTGGCCGCAAGTGAACGCGTATTTCGCGAGCTTGAGAAATCAAGACCATGCGCTAACGATACGGCGTTTGTTACGATTTTAGATACATTGGTAACAACCGATACCCTTACCGACTATAAATACGATACGATTAATAACGTAATTACTAAGACATTACAGGGCAAAACAATCTATAAGACTAAGCGCGTAGTCGAAATCAAGACAGGATATATAGTCGATACTAGGAGACTAGGCCTAGCGCTTGATAGCGTGCGTTATTTTAAGACTTTATCCATAACACATAAAGATACTAGCGACAAATGGAGACTCCGTTTTTGGGTGCTTATAATCGCATTAATCGGTATCTTCATTTTAAAGCGTTTTTTATGGTCATATCTCAGCATTTTACGCTAGGCGAACTTACCCGCTCCGATAGTGCGAAGCGCAACGGCATTAATAACATGCCTAACGCCGAGCAAATAGAAAACTTAAAGGCACTTTGCGAGCATATCTTAGAGCCTATTAGGGAGGAATTTAGAGTACCAATTTATATATCTAGCGCTTACAGGTCTAAAGAGGCCAACCGATTTGTCGGCGGATCTAAGACGTCGCAGCATTGCCGAGGCGAAGCCGCAGATATTGACATGGAC
>JACCDM010795743.1_pt1 | contig 13819 bp, 11 predicted proteins | sample 7445851 | NCBI WGS metagenome assembly JACCDM01 (sample SAMN15323438, study PRJNA562643) | freshwater metagenome | isolation source: river surface water | place: USA:Blue River Watershed | collected 2017-08-16
CCTGTGTATCCAGTACGGCAGAGAGTGATCGCAACTCCAGCAAGTGTTGTCGATGCAAAAGACATGTACTCCAAGTTGGAGTCGATTCCCAATGCTTGCAATACCTTCTGCGCATTCGGACCTTGTAGAGCTAGTACCGAAAATTTCTCATGTTGATTCTCTATCGCAATTCCATGGGGCGCGGCTGCAACGAGACGCGCTACGACATCTGCGGTATTGGCAGCGTTGGGAATGAGAAATACCTGCTCCGAGGAATATCGATACGCGATGAGGTCATCAACCACGCCTCCGCTATCTTGATCGCAGAGCAAGGTGTATTGCGCTTGGCCATCAGAGATTTTCGCCAGGTCGTTAGTCAGAATTGAATTGAGAAAATCAACCGCTCCAGGACCTGTCACAAGCGCTTTGCCAAGGTGAGATACATCGAAGAGTCCCACGCTCTCACGAACGGCACGATGTTCGTTGAGAACTCCGCCACCGGCACTCGCTGGATATTCAATTGGCATCTCCCAGCCACCAAAATCGGCGAGTTTGGCTCCAGCTGAAATATGGAATCCATGTAATGGCGAATACCGGCTCACTCGAATAACCTACCCCCATGCCCTCAATTCGTGCGACTGATAGCTCCGTTGTAGAAGATATCTTGGTAGTTGGATTTGCTAGAGATAAGAAGAGTAAGAAGTTCTCTATCGCATCTGGCGATCTCAAAGTTGATAAAACTCCACTGCTGGAAGCCCTCGATGATCTTGGAGCCACTGGCGCCGCCGACGAAGTAATCAAACTTCCAGGCAATGCGACGAAGTTAGTAGTCCTGACCGGACTCGGCGAAGCACAAAGCGGAGGCAACTATCCGCACGAAATCCTCCGCCGCGCAGCTGGCGCAGCGGCGCGAAGTCTTGCCGGCCATAACTCTGCCACCTTCGCTCTTCCACATTCATCGGTCGCCGAGTTTGCGGCCATTGCCGAAGGCGCGCTACTTGGCGCTTATGCATTTGATGAGTTCCGTGGATCCTCTAAAGCCGATAGAAAGTCTCCGCTTGGAAAAGTCTCCATCTTTACCAAGAACTCAAAGAAGTCAGAGTTCACCAAAGCTCTCACAAGAAGCCAAGTGATCGCCAAGTACACACACATTGTCCGCGATCTCATTAACACGCCACCAAGTCATCTCACACCAGATTCTTTCTGCCAGCGATTTAAAAAGTTGTCGTCAGGAACAAAAGTCAAAGTTGAGATACTCAATGACTCTCAATTACGAAAACTAGGGTACGGCGGAATTATTGGAGTTGGACAGGGATCTGCAAATCCTCCACGACTATTACATCTTTCCTACACCCCTGCGTCTACTAAAGGCGCAAAGAAGCTCAAGCGATATGCATTTGTAGGAAAAGGAATCACCTTCGATACTGGCGGGCTCGCTCTTAAACCTGCACAAGGTATGGAGGCAATGAAGTCAGATATGAGCGGTGCTGCTGCTGTCTCTGCTGCAATTCTCGCTATTGCAGAACTCGGACTTCCTATTGCAATTGATGCATGGGCTCCCTTGGCGGAAAACATGGTGAGCGATACTGCTACTCGCCCCAGTGACATCATCACGATTTATGGAGGCAAGACAGTAGAAGTTCTCAATCCAGATGCAGAAGGTCGTCTCGTTCTTGCAGATGCGATGATGAGAGCTGCAGAAATTGGCAAGAAAGCCGGCGGTCTCGATGGTCTGATTGATGTTGCAACTCTCACTGGAGCGCAAGTTGTTGCTCTCGGTACTCGCACAAGCGCAGTTATGACCAACAATGTTGATTTCTCGGAATCATTCCTGAAACTTGCTGAACGAACAGGCGAACAGTTCTGGCCAATGCCTTTGCCGGAAGAGTTGCGCGCATCCTTAGATTCACCAGTTGCAGATATTGCGAATATCGGAGATCGCATGGGTGGCATGCTGGTCGCCGGACTCTTCCTCAAAGAATTTGTGGCTCCTGAGTTGCCATGGCTCCACCTCGATATCGCAGGCCCGGCCTATAACGATGGAAAGCCGCATGGATACACCCCGGTGGGCGGAACAGGTGTCGCACTTCGCACTCTGGTCGCGCTTGCCGAGTCCTCAGCATCCCAGTGATGCTGGCAAGATAGGAGAGTTGAACATTGTTCTTGCTTCATCTGATCTGTGAGGTTATTCGTGGCGAACTTTGATGTAGTGGTACTCGGTGGCGGAAGCGGCGGTTATGCCTGCGCTCTACGTGCGGCTCAACTTGGACTCAACGTCGTTCTTATTGAAAAGGATAAGTTGGGTGGCACCTGTCTTCACCGTGGCTGCATTCCTACAAAAGCGCTCCTCCATGCAGGCGAAATTGCAGACAACACTCGCCATGCGGCTGAGTTTGGCGTCAAGGCTGATTTTCACTCCATGGATATGGTTGCAGTCAACGCCTACAAAGATGGCGTCATAACGAAGTTACATAAGGGTCTTCAAGGCCTTGTGAAGTCTCGCAACATCACCTATGTCGAAGGATCAGGGCGTTTAGTTTCTCGCGATACTGTCGAAGTCAACGGTGAGCGATACACCGGAAAGAACGTGGTTCTAGCCACCGGTTCATATGCAAAATCACTTCCTGGCCTCGAGGTTGATGGCACAACCATCGTTACGAGCGATCACGCAATGCACATGACTCATGTTCCGAAATCCGTCATCGTTCTTGGTGGTGGCGTTATCGGATGTGAGTTTGCATCGGTATGGAAATCATTTGGCGCTGAGGTAACAATTATTGAGGCGCTTCCCCACCTTGTGGCGCTTGAAGATGAATCTTCAAGTAAGCAACTAGAGCGCGCATTCCGTAAACGTGGAATTAACTTCGAACTCGGTACAAAATTCAAGAGCGCAAGCAAAACCGCTAAGGGTGTTACCGTCACTCTGGAAGATGGTAAAACTTTCGATGCTGAAGTACTGCTTGTCGCTGTAGGCCGTGGCCCAGTTTCCAATGGTTTGGGCTATGAAGAACAAGGCATCAAGATGGATCGTGGCTACATTCTGGTGGACGATAAGTGCCGCACAAATATTCCAGGAATCTGGGCGGTGGGAGATTTAATTCCAACATTGCAACTAGCTCACGTCGGATTCGGTGAGGGCATACTGGTTGCTGAAGAAATTGCGGGCTTAAATCCACGTTCAATTAACTACGACGGGGTTCCGCGAGTTACCTACTCCGAGCCTGAAGTTGCATCTGTTGGACTCACTACTGCCGCTGCAAAAGCCCAAGGTTACGACGTAGTAGAACTCAATTACGACTTAGCAGGAAATGGAAAAGCTCAGATTTTGAAAACAGCAGGTTCGATCAAATTGGTTTCACAGAAGAACGGTCCAGTTCTCGGTATCCATATGGTCGGATCGCGTGTCGGTGAACTTCTCGCTGAAGCGCAACTCATTTTCAACTGGCAAGCCGATGCAAATGATGTAGCGCCGCTTATTCACGCTCATCCCACCCTCTCTGAAGCCATGGGCGAGGCTCATTTAGCACTGGCTGGAAAACCACTTCACGCACATGGATAATCAGTCCCTCATTACTGGATCGGAGACAAAGCGATGACATTCTCGGTGAAGATGCCAGCTCTCGGTGAGAGCGTAACTGAGGGAACAGTTACTCGATGGCTCAAAGCTGAAGGTGATCAAGTTGCCCTCGATGAACCACTTCTAGAAGTCTCGACAGACAAAGTTGATACCGAGATTCCATCACCGGCAGCCGGAGTGCTCCAGAAGATTGTTGTCGCAGTAGATAGCGTCGTTCCAGTCGGAGCCGAACTTGCAGTAATTGCTGATGGTGCATCCGCTCCTGCAACACCAGCTGCGCCTGCGGCTCCCGCAGAAGCTGCAGCTCCAGCTCCAGCACCAACTCCCGCACCAGCACCAGCACCAGCCGCGACTGCAGCGCCAGTTGCAGCGGCTCCATCATCGAATGCAACGCCAGTTGTTATGCCAGCTTTAGGTGAATCAGTCACCGAAGGAACTGTTACTCGCTGGCTCAAGAAAGTCGGCGATAACGTCGCCGTTGATGAAGCGCTGCTCGAAGTTTCTACCGACAAAGTTGATACTGAGATTCCTTCACCAGTTGGTGGAGTACTTCTCTCCATTGATGTCCCAGTTGATTCAACTGTCCCAGTTGGCGCGCGCCTTGCAACCATTGGCGCAGCAGGTGCAGCGCCTGTAACCCCAGCTCCCGCACCAGCTCCCGCACCAGCTCCCGCACCGACTCCAGCCCCAATCGCGGCTGCTCCCAAAGCAGTACCTGCTCCCCCACAGACGCCTCCTCCGATAATTCCAAAACCGGTCGCTGCTGCTCCAGTCGCATCAGCTCCAGCAAGTGCGTCAGTTCTCGATGACTCTTATGTCACACCGATAGTTCGCAAACTCGCCGCTGAAAATGGCGTTGATCTCTCGCGCGTTAAGGGCACTGGAGTTGGCGGGCGCATCCGGAAAGAAGATGTTCTTGCTGCCGTATCGAAACCAGCAACCTCGGCGCCTGTTGCTACACCGTCACCAGCTTCAGCTCCTCGCGTAGCGGCACCTGTAGCTGTCTCTCCATTACGTGGAACTACAGTAACCATGTCGCGTCTGCGCAAAGTTATTGCAGCCCGCATGCTTGAATCTCTTCAAGTTAGCGCGCAACTCACCACTGTCATTGAAGTTGATATCACCAAGATTGCTCGCTTGCGCGAGAAGGCAAAGGCGAGTTTCGAAGCGCGCGAAGGTGTGAAGTTAACCTTCCTTCCATTTTTCGCTGTCGCAGTATGCGAAGCCTTGAAGCAGCATCCAGTCGTTAATGCATCCGTCGAAGGTGATCAGATCACTTACCACGGCGCTGAACATCTGGGTATTGCCGTCGATACCGAACGCGGCCTTCTAGTTCCAGTTATTCGTGATGCTGGAGATCTCAACATGGGTGGCATTGCTCGCAAGATTGTTGATGTTGCTGGCCGTACGCGTGATAACAAGATTTCTCCAGATGATCTTGGCGGCGGAACTTTTACTATTACTAACACCGGTTCGCGTGGAGCGCTCTTTGATACTCCGATTATCAATCAACCTCAAGTTGCCATCCTTGGCCTGGGCGCAGTCGTCAAGCGTCCCATGGTTGTGAAGGGTGAAGATGGTGGAGAAACTATTGCGATTAGATCGATGGTCTACCTTGCACTCTCGTACGATCACCGCATCGTTGATGGCGCAGATGCAGCGCGTTTCCTTGGCACTCTGAAAGAGCGCCTTGAAGAGGGACGTTTCGAATCTGACTTAGGACTCTAATGTCGTTGCCACAACGCATTGCAGTCACCGGAGCATCCGGGTTGATTGGGACTGCACTTATTGGGCATCTGAAATCTGAAGGACATACCGTTCAAAAACTTGTCCGTCGCCCTGTTGTCTCCCCCGACGAAGTGCAATGGGATCCACGCACTGGCACTGTTGATCTTGCTCCTCTGGAAGGCGTCGATGCCATCATTCATCTGGCAGGTGCCAATGTTGGCGACAAGAGATGGACCAAGAAATATCGCGCAGAAATCTTGAACTCACGCTTGCTTGGCACGACAGCAATAGCGAACGCAGTCTCTCAACTCAAGCCCCAGGTATTTATTTCATCTAGCGCTATTGGTTGGTACGGCGAAACAGGTAATCGCGCTGTCACCGAAAGTGACCGTCCCGGTGATGACTTTTTAGCTGCTGTCTGTAAAGAGTGGGAAGCTGCTGCAGATCTTGCAACCAATACCAGAATCGTGAAGGTTCGTACCGGACTCGTTCTTGATCCCACCGGTGGCGCACTAGGAAAAATGTTGCCACTTTTTAGATTTGGACTGGGAGGAAAACTTGGTAATGGTAAGCAATGGTGGTCCTGGATCACTCTCCATGACCAGATCAAAGCTATCTGTTACTTGTTAGAGAAACCCATCGAAGGACCGGTAAATCTCACTGCTCCCAATCCTGCTACAAATCAGGAGTTCACTTCGGCTCTTGCCCGTGCAATGCACCGTCCCGCGCTCTTTCCAGTGCCATCGATTGCTCTCAAGATTGCACTTGGTGGATTTTCAACGGAGATTCTCGGGTCCAAAAAGGTTATCCCGCAGAAACTAATCGACTCAGGATTCACCTTCGACTATCCCCATATTGCGCCAGCGCTCTCTGAACTTATAGATCAGCAATAATCGCTTCGGCAGCTAGCCGACCGCTGAGTAAAGCTCCTTGCTGTGATGGAGTCGCTCGATGATCACCTGCAATATAAATGTACTCCCGCACTCTGCTCGGAGATATCAAAGGTTTCCCAGGAAGATGCTTCGGCAGAGATTGTGTTAACTCGAAGTGCTGGACGTACTCCAACGACTTTGGATCAACTCCCCAGAGCGCGCCAACACGTGTTAACACTTCTGAACTGGGGATTACATCGAGCGCAGTACTGGAAATCAAGGTCCGCCCAACGGGAGCGTACGACGGCGCAACATTGGAGATTGCCACCGAATTCACGAATACATCCGCGGGATCTAGGCGTAAGTGATTACTTTTAATTTCTCCTGCCGGAACGCTGTGATACCACGTTACTGATTTGTTCATACTTGGCGCCGGTTGATCTAGGAGTGATGCCGCCGAAACTTCATTAGTAGCTATCAGAACAACGTCAGCGCTGAGTCTCTCTTCGGAAGTTTGAACTTCTCCACTCTTTATTCTTTGAACTCTCGATTCTGTTCTGATATCTAAGCCCTCGCCCAACAAATTAGGTAGAGCTTGAACGCCAAGATGTGGAACTCCCGGATTTCCGCGGATGAACCAACGAAGTAGCTCATGTGCCATCAGAGATGAAACGTCATCAGGATTTATCAGAAAGACGCCCTGCAAGAACCTCTTAATGACCTTCTGATAGAAATCACCGCAAGCGCTCATGGCAATTCCAAAGCTTTGATCCTCAGCCTTGCTTGCCAGATAGCGTAGGAAATGCACCTTCTCAGAGAGAGTTCCCGTTCGCGATGACACATCTCCGAGTAAATAACCCAGACCTTTGCGTGGATCCCCAACTCTCACCAGTTTTTCATCTATGAAAATCTCAAACCCCTTGGAAAGTGGGTGAATCTGAAGCTTCTCGACTAACCCAGTTCTTTGAAGTTCGGAGTAGGCAGGGTTGATGACTTGAAACCCATGATCACAGCGGTAACCATCGATCAAATCTGTGGCAACTCGTCCGCCAATTCGAGATTGTTGTTCAAGTACGGTGACTTCATAGCCATTGGCGCGCAGGATTTGTGCGGCATTAAGACCTGCCAGCCCTGCACCAACAACTATGACTTTGAGTGACATTTTTATCGAGCGCTTATTTCGCGCGCCTTATCCAGAATACGAGCTACATCAAGTGCAAACTCTCGCGAAATAGGAAGGGGGCTTCCAATTTCTAAATGATTACGTACGGCCGAATAGAAACTGGGATATGAACCCGGCTCGCTCGGGTAATTGAATGAGCTCTCGCCCTTAAAGATTCGAGCCTCGCTCTTGATTTCCTCCGGAGACATCCACTTGCCTGGCGCAGGTTTAAAGCCTTTTCGTAACAAGTCTTCTTGATGGTCAAGTTCAGTGATTACTAAGGATCCAGCATCGCCATTGATGCGAATTCGTGGCCCTGGGGCGCCCACAATTGCACTGGCGGAGAGATATGAATCAACGCCCGAGTCATGTTTCAGAACGAGTACTACATCATCGTCTGAGGCTCCACGAATCTCTCTTACCGATGCATGCACTAACTCTGCCGGACCAAACCAATCTAAAGCCGTGGAGACCAAGTGCGTCTGCAAATCGAGTAACAAACCGCCACCATTTTCGGACAACGTGGTTTCGCGCCACGACGCGGGATTCAACTCAGGGCGAAATCTTTCGAAACGTGAATCCGCTCGGAAGACTCGTCCAATAGCGGACTCTCGAATCGCTTTCTTTATTGTCAAAGAATCAGAGTCCCATAATCGGTTGAAGAAAACTGTTAGGGCGACACCATGAAGATCAGCTGTTTCAAAAAGCTCTAACGTTTCATAGTAATTGCGACCCATAGGTTTATCGACCACGGTTGCAATCCCCGCTTCAATCGCACTCCGCGCATGCTGCGCATGTACCTCATTAGTGGAGGCCACAACTATGAGATCAAGATCTTCGTCAACAAGCTCTTCTATCGAAGTGACCAGAATTGCATTCGGAAAGTCTTGATGCGCAAGAGCCTTCTTCTCTAACGACCTTGCACAGATCGCAGCTACTTCAAAACCAGCCGAAACCAGAGTTGGCCCGTGAAAGTATCGCCCCGCAAGGCCATAGCCAACTATTCCAGCACGCATCGTGGAGAGACTTTAGTTCTCTTGATGTTGAAGTTTTGAAGGCCACCAAATTTTTGGACCGATGACTCGAACCAAGGCGGGGACGAGAAGCGAGCGCACAACGATGGTGTCGAGAAGGACGCCGAACGCCACAGCAAATCCGAGTTGGGCTAGGAAGACCAGAGGAAGTACTCCAAGCACACCAAATGTTGCCGCTAGAACGATTCCAGCCGAGGTAATGACTCCGCCAGTTACGGTGAGACCTTTGATGACGCCAGCTCGTGTGCCGATACGTAGTGACTCTTCACGTACTCGAGTCATGAGGAAGATGTTGTAATCAATTCCCAGCGCTACCAAGAATACGAAGGCGAAAAGCGGGAATGCTGCATCGCTACCAGCGAATCCGAAGACGTGTTCGAAAACCAAAGCACATACTCCAAGGGTTGCGGCAAATGAGAGCACGACTGTTGCAAGAAGGAGTCCAGCTGCAAAAATACTGCGCAACAGCAGACCTAGGATGATCGCAATCAGTAAGAGGACGATGGGGATAATCACACGATTGTCACGTCGAGATGATTGATCAATATCGAAACTGACAGCTGTTTGACCGCCAACAAGAATATTTGTGTTGACCTGTTTTACCGCGTCACGGATGAGTGGAATTGTTTCCTTCGCTTCCGTGGAATCTGCAGGAACAGAGAGGGTTGCATAAAGCAGAGCTTTACCATCGACAATTCTGATCTCCGTTGTTGGCTGTTGAGTTATTGGATCTCGATTGGTCAATGGAACAACATTGGCAACATTCGCTACCTTCGCAACTGCTGAAGAGACAGAGGCGAGATCGCTCTGATCAACTACGATTTCGACCGGAGTTCCTTCACCGCTCGGGAAGTGCTCACCTAATTTTTCAAGACCGATAACAGAATCAGTTCGGGATGTAAATGCGTCTGTCTGTGCCAAGCCATCAGCTTTGAGAGTTGGAGCAAATCCAGCAAAGAAAATGAGTGCAACAGCCGTGGTTATCCAAACCCGCTTTGGTCTACGTTCGACCAGGCTTCCAACTTTTGCCCAGATTCCGCCGAGTTTCTCATCTGGCGCACCAAAGCGTGGAATTTTCGGCCAGAAGATCCAACGACCAAAGACAATGAGTAACGCAGGAAGCAGAGTCAGTGCTGCAAGCATCGCCGATGCGATACCAATCGATCCAACTGGGCCTAAACCACGATTACTTGAGAGATCACTCAAAAGAAGAACCATAAGACCTGCAATAACGGTCGAACCCGAAGCAAGAATCGGTTCGACAACTCCGCGAAGCGCGATTCTCATTGCAATAAACCTTGACTCTTGGTGATGTAATTCTTCCCGATATCGGGAGATCAACAACAAGGCGTAATCGGTTGCAGCTCCCAAGACAAGCACATCGAGAATTCCTTGGGTCTGCCCATTGAGATCAAGGACATCGGCTTTTGCCAGGTAGTAAACAATCATGGTGGCAAAGGTCAACGCTGTTCCGGCCGTGAAGAGCGGGATAATCCAGAGCACCGGTGAGCGATAGACAACAATCAAGATAAGCGCCACAACAAGTAGTGTGGTTTGCAGAAGTCGAGTATCGATTGATCCAAAAGCACCAAAGAGATCGGCAAAAATTCCACCAGGACCGGTGACATGAGATTCAATTCCTGATGCTGAGAAGTTTTCTTTCATATCTTCTCTAATAAATTCAATAATGAGCGGGAGCACTGGCTCCTTATCAATGTTCTCTCCAGCAATAGCGGAATCGAGTTGAACGTTGATGAGAACAGCTTTTCCATCGGCAGATGGAATCGGCTGAATGGGGGCGCTGGGAGAGAAATAGGTGCTGAGAGGCTTTCCAGATTCAGGAAGTATTTTGGCACCTAACGTTGCTGCATATTCGGAAACTCGTCCAAAAGTTTCAGCATTGGTAGCGGGATTAAGGTCGCCTACCAGCAATAAGAGAGTAGGTAGTAGGTCTTGCGACTGCTGAGAGAACTTAACAATGATTTCCCCGGCAATTGTTGATTCAGCGCTATCTGGCAAAAAGCTGGAATTATCATTCTCTTGCACAGTCGAAATCTTTGAAAAAGCTGCTCCAGAGAACCCTCCGATTGCCAGCCACGAGATGATCGAGATCACCGCGATCCAGAGAGCCTTTCGCCCTCTAACCTGATTCTTCTTGTCTGAGGCCTTGCTTGATTCGTTGGTCATGCTCTCCGTCACAAATGCTCCTAGCCTACGTATGCGTAAGGGATGAGTTTACCTCTCGTTGAAGTTAGGCTCTGCCTGTGACCGCATTAATCACCTCACAAGGCTCAGAGATAACAGCCTCACACGCTGCCGAGAATACTTTTCTCCCTCTCGCTCTGAAGAAAATCGGTCTCATGGAGTACGAGTCCGCACTCGAGTTACAGCGCACTTTTCATCAAGAGATTGCTGATTCCACTCGACCCAATACTTTGATATTGCTCGAGCACCCACCTGTCTTTACCGCCGGTCGCAGAACTCTCGATAGTGAGATGCCTACTGATGGATCTCGCGTCATCACCGTTGATCGCGGTGGCAAGATAACCTTTCACGGACCCGGACAAATAGTTGGGTACCCCATTGTGAGGTTGAAGAATCCCAACGATGTCGTGGGTTTTGTTAGAGAGATTGAGACTGGACTGATTCGAGTCTGCCAAGAATTTGGAATCAACGCGCAGCGATATTGCGAGAGATCAGGTGTCTGGATTAGAGATGCTCGCGGTGATCGTAAAATTGCAGCGATTGGAATTAGAGTCGCACGCGGCGTCACGATGCATGGTTTTGCAATCAATGTTGATCCTGACCTCTCATACTTTGATCGCATTGTTCCCTGTGGAATCGCAGATGCAGAAGTAACCTCTCTCAGCCGTGAACTTGGCCGAAAAGTTTCAATTGAAGAAGTGATGCCGATTCTTGAGCAACACATCTTTGAATCTCTGATGAAAGTTGCTGCCGCATGATCGCCCCAGATGGACGTAAGTTGCTTCGAATTGAGGCGCGCAATGCTGCCATCCCCATTGAGAAGAAGCCTGAATGGATTAAGACTCGCGCCAAGATGGGCCCCGAGTACACAGCGCTTCGATCATTAGTCGCCAGAGAGGGTTTGCACACTGTCTGCCAGGAAGCGGCGTGTCCCAATATCTTCGAATGCTGGGAGGATAAAGAGGCAACATTTCTCATCGGTGGCGAGGCGTGCACTCGTCGTTGCGACTTCTGCAACATTGATACCGGCAAACCTCAACCTCTCGATCGTGATGAACCACGCCGTGTTGCCGAATCAGTAAGAACCATGGAGTTGAAATATGCCACCGTGACTGGTGTTGCGCGCGATGACTTAGACGATGAAGGCGCATGGCTTTACGCAGAAACAATCAATCAAATTCACCAGTTAGTTCCTGGTTGTGGCGTCGAGATGCTTGCGCCTGATTTTTCCGGCAAGGCAGATTTACTTAATCAAGTTTTTGAGAGTCGACCAGAAGTCTTTGCCCATAACTTGGAGACTGTTCCTAGAATTTTCAAACGTATCAGGCCCGCATTCAATTATGAGCGCTCGTTAAATGTGATTACACAAGCCCGAGACTTTGGCTTGATTACTAAATCAAATCTCATTCTCGGCATGGGAGAAACCCGCGACGAAATCTCCCAAGCTTTGAAGGATCTCCATGAAGCGGGTTGCGATCTCATCACCATCACTCAGTATCTACGTCCATCCGCACTGCACCACCCAGTTGAACGATGGGTTAAACCGGAAGAATTTGTGGAGCTCTCTCAAGAGGCTGAAGAGCTGGGATTTTCTGGCGTCATGAGTGGACCGCTAGTCCGTTCTAGTTATCGTGCCGGTCGTCTATACAAGAAAGCTCTGAATGATCGCGCATTAGATTCGCGAAGCGGTGTAAGTAATGGCTGATGTGGTTTACCCACCAATCATCCGAATCGTCAAAGGTCTCTGGAAGTATTTAGGTTTGCGATTCACCTTCTATGGAGAGGCGCACGTTCCCACAAAGGGGCCTGCAATCCTTGCCATGAATCATGTTGGGTATCTTGACTTTGCTCTTGCTGGCACAGCTGTTCTGCCCTCAGGACGTTTGGTGAGGTTCATGGCCAAACGTGAAATTTTCGACCATCCGATCGCTGGTCCTTTGATGCGCGGAATGAAGCACATATCCGTTGATAGGAAGAATGGTGGGCCCTCCTTTATAGCCGCCTTACGTGCCTTGAAAAAGGGTGAGATCGTCGGAGTTTTTCCAGAGGCAACAATCTCTCAAAGTTTTGAATTGAAAGAGATGAAGAATGGCGCAATCAGATTAGCCATGGAATCTGGAGCTCCCATTCTGCCGACCGTTATCTGGGGCTCGCAGAGAATCTGGACTAAGAATCTACCGCGCGATTTCAAGCGCAAACGAGTTCCCATTTTCGTGGCGATTGGCCAGCCCATGTACTTCTCCCCTGACAGTGAAATTGAAGCTTCGATGACTCGTCTGCTCGAACGAATGCAAGAATTACTGACTCAGGTGCAAAACGATTATCCTGACTCCCCTATTGGTCAGCGTTGGGCGCCAGCACGATTAGGTGGAACCGCTCCTACTCCACTAGAAGTCGAATCGGCGCGGCAGAAGCGAAAGGAAATCTAAACCATGTTTGGACGTAAGAAGAAGGATCCGAACGCTCCGAAGAAGGTTCGCTTTAAAACCCTCCGTGATGCCTACCAACTTGCTGCAAAACATTACTCCTTCGTTCTGTTACGTTGTTTTGCAGTATTCGTTCCACTATGGGCGGCCGGTATCGGACTTGGCTATCTCTTTGGCAGACCAGGTTATGCCGCGTTCTTAACTTTCCCACTGGCTTTCCTTGGAGCATTCTTTTACTTCACAAGGCTTGCTGGTAGTGCAGCCTATGCATCAATCGAAGGCCAACCTGGCGCAGGAGCAAGCGTCCTTATGTCCATCCGTAAAGGTTGGACTGTCACACCAGCTGTGAGCGTCAATAAAGCTCAAGATATGGTTCATCGGGCTGTTGGAAAAGCTGGCGTGGTCCTGGTTGCTGAAGGTGGTTTTGCGGTGCGCGCACTTCTCAATGATGAGAAGAAGAAGATGGAGAGATTCGCTCCAGGCGTCCCAGTCCATGAGTTGATCGTTGGAACCAATGAGGGAGAAATTTCTGTACGTAAGCTGCAGAAGAGGATGAAAGAGTTTCCTAAGAAGCTATCCACCGTTCAGGTTCGCGAACTTCGTGCCAGACTCAAAGCAGTTGGTGGAATGAATATTGCGCTACCGAAGGGTCCAATGCCCAAGAATGTGAGGATGCCTAAGCCTCGTTAAATTTTTACAACGACGGTCCTTGCGATGCGATCGTGGAGACCGCGCCCTTCTTGATCAGTGACGACGGCTGGAATCACAAGAGCGATCAGAAAAGTTCGAAGAAAGACCGCGCCTGGCTTTACGAAGAGATTATCTGGCCAACTCAA
>JACCDM011706295.1_pt1 | contig 13815 bp, 12 predicted proteins | sample 7445851 | NCBI WGS metagenome assembly JACCDM01 (sample SAMN15323438, study PRJNA562643) | freshwater metagenome | isolation source: river surface water | place: USA:Blue River Watershed | collected 2017-08-16
GATTAATGCCGATGCTCAAGGCGCGGCTAACATCGGTCGAAAAGTAGCGATGATGCTAGGGCTAGACCTTAGCGGAATCAGTAGAGGTACTTTGTCAATGCCTTTGAGAGTCCCTTTGTGGGCTTAGTCAAGAATCCCCGTCGATTTATCGCGGGGAGTGTCAATATAACGACGTTAGGAGCTTAGTGGCGGGAGTATGTCAATAGAAAGAGAATATTTTTCTCTTAGAGCCGAAGGACAGTCGTAAATAAAATCTTGACACTTTTCTACTTCTCAGTTAAAGTAGGATTATGAAATAAATAAAAGCCATGCAAATAATTAAAATGAAAAGCAAAAGAGGTAAGACAACATATATTGGTATAAAATTTAAAGCTGAGGTAGTTAAAGTACAATCTAGAACAAAAGCTTTAGATATTATTGAATCAATACAATCTGATGTCACATTAACTTTAGAAAAAGCTAGTCACCATTTTAGATTATTTGCCAATGGCTTAGATTTAGGACGTATCTCAAAAAGAGATTTTTTAATTTTACAGGAAAAACAAAATGAAAGTTACTCTTCAAGCATTCGACAAAGCCAATCAAGTTTATGTCCAACAAGTAGAAGCACGTCTCAAACTAACGTACAGCCAAATAACCAGTCTTCAAAATCAACTTCAATCGTCTTACATAACACACACAACTGGGGGACTTCAAATTCTCTGGACGGAGAGCAGTTCTGCCAAACATACCGCCATTCGGAGTCAAGTAGCAATATCGGACTGGTTTGCGGACAAACATCGGAGGATTTCGAGCTTGACAATACTGGCGAAGCGTTTGGAGTCATGGCTACAGGCTTACAACACCTTACACAGTGCTTTCGATATCTCTATGACTGCCAACAACAACTTGGTAGAGACCAACAACAACTTGGTAGAGACCAACAACAACTTGGTAGAGACCAACAACAACTTGGTAGAGACCAACAACGAACTAAAAGAACTTTCACAAAAAGAATTAGCCTTGCAGAAGGAAGAATCGCAACTACGCGAGACTTTATATCGCGAGCTATTACAAATAACTAAAGAACAAAATTCTTTAAGTTTCAAATTATATGATTCTGGCGAATTAACTGATGAAGAAATGTCTACTCTTGTCGCGTTAAGAAAAAGAATAAGGGAAGTTAAAGAATTTTTAAATTTTAGCTACAAACAAAGCTAAAATCGATAAAAACTGGATTAATAATTAGCGTTAATCCAGTTTTTAACTAAAACATAAAATAGGAAAAAGATGCAACTAAATAACGAGCAAGAATTTATTGTAAATCAGTTTATAAAAGGAGAAAGTTTTTTAATTAATGCGGTGGCAGGATCGGGAAAATCTACTTTATTACGTTATTTGTGTCATACGGAATATGCAAAAAGTAAAAAAATATTATTAGTAGCTTTTAACAAACATATTGCTGATGAAATGAAATTTACAGTACCCAAGAATGTAACAGTTAGTACTTTGCATTCATTAGGTTTACGTTTATTATCAAATCTGGAGGGAAGTTATAAACTTAGTTCTATTGGTACTCATGATTTATATAAGAAGTTAAAGCTAAAACGTGATAATATAATGCGTTATGGTGATTTTGAACAGTATTGGCAAATAGTACGATTAATGTGTCCTACTTGGTTACATTCGTCATTGTGGGTGGAAAAGACAAAACAGCTTGTAGAATTATGGGCGCAACAAAATATAGATTTGTCTTGGGTAGAAAAAGCTTTTGAATTGCATAATAATACACGTAAAGAAACAGGTAGTATCGATTTTACTGATATGCTCTGGTTGCCTTCAATCGATAAAAAAGTAAAAGCAGGGGTTTATGATTGTATTCTGATTGATGAGTGCCAAGATTTGAATAATGCGCAATTAGCGTTAATCAGAAAAATTAGTTTACCTACAACACAAATAATAGCTGTAGGCGATCCTATGCAATCTATTTTTGGTTTTAGTGGGGCAGGAATCGATAATTATCCTTTAATTAAAAAATTATTTAATATAGAAGCTGTTTATAATTCCAGTTATTGTTATCGTTGTCCTTCATCGCATTTAGATTTAGCTCGTAGTTATAATCCTATTATACGTAACGTAAAAAGCGATCTAGGCTTAATCGATCATAGAGAAAAATTAGATATTACAACTGTTCCCAGCCATAGTTTAATTATCGCGCCAACATATAAATTATTAATTGATACGTTACTCGATGCTTTAGATAAGGAAATTCCAGTACAATTAAAAGGTGTTAATTGTTTTTCTGGTATTTTAGATTCCATTAAGACTAAAGGATATTCTCAGGGTTTAGATGATATCATTGAAAAAACTAAAAATAAAATAGAATATACTCCTAGGTTGCCTTCCACAAAAGATATTTTAAGAGATCTTGAAATAAAATTAGAAATAATAGAAGAAATTATTTGTCTTAATAAAGGGCAAGAAACTTTAAAACGCTTCTTATACCAGATACAAAATAGATCTTTAGATTCAAGAATAATTGTAAGTACTATACACAGGGCTAAAGGACTAGAAGCTCCTTTTGTTGCTTTATTTACCGATGATAAATATCAAAAACCTTCATCTGAAGAGGATTTAAAACTAAATTATGTAGCTGTTACTCGAAGTCAACAGGAGTTAGTTATAATTGGCTAATCAATTTGTACGTCTTAATCCATGTCCTGTTTGTGGTTTGAATAATAAGAATTGTTGGAAGGTTCGAGGCTCTAATATTTATCATTGTAATAAACCTCAACGTAATTTTACTTTTACTTTATTAGAAGGAAAAGACAAATTTGGTTTTTCTCGCTATCTTCATCCTAGTGAAATAGCTATTAGTACTTATATAGAAGAAGCGGAAGAAACCATTGAAAGTAAAGATAAACATATACGATTTAGTTTGTTAGTATTAGAAAATAAATCAAAAAATAAAGATAGGTTAAAACAACGTAATTTAGATGAAAAACAAATAAATTTAATATTCGATCGAATATTTGAGGTAGATAAAGATAGAAGTTTAGGACAGGTAATAGCAGGAACAGATATTAACGGAGTTTGGCGCAATCAGAGTGGTCTTTATGTAGCAACTAAAGGAGTAGATAATTTATTACGCGACGGTCAAATTTTGACTAATAGTGGTAAACCTAAATATATTTGGGGTAAATCTCATGTGAGTAAAAAACTTGAGTCAGGCAATTTACCCTATCAATATGCCTGTTTTACCGAGCGACCTTTAGCTTTGTGTATAACTGAAGGCATATTAAAACCTTTAATTAGCGCGGCGTTATATCCTTGGTATGCTTGGTTAGGTTTTTCTGGAGGAAGATCGACGCAACAGGAAATTGATGAAGTAGTCGAACACGCTAAGTTATTAAATATAAAGTATATCTTCATTTTGCCCGATGCAGGTAGTTTTCTGAATGACGCTATCGTATTAAATTATCGTAGGACTTACGAGATGATAGCTAAGAAACTACCAGTAGCTATTGTTTCTTGGCAGCAACTGTACGATAAACAAAAATTAGATTGTGATGAAGTTAATTGGCAAGATAAAAGTATCTATTATAGGAGTTCTATTCTTTATACTAAACAAGAAGATATTTTAGACGTTAATAAATACTTTTGGGGCTATAAAGGGCAAAAAATATATAACAATCTTGTTTGCACGGGAAATGACTCTACTAACTGGTTAGATAGTATTAAAAAAAGTAGTAAGACTTTTCATTTAGTAAATTTACCTGTTGGTGCGGGTAAATCACACGCTATAGGAGATATTAACATAGATAATCCAGTATATTATTTGTCACTGCAACCAGATTTACCTGCAACAAAAAATTTAGCTATTTGGGATAGATTTCCAATACGTTATAGTGAAATCAAAGAAAATAAAAAAAGTAAAAATAAAGTAGGAAAAGAAAGTAATGGTAATTGCCTTTATGCATACGAACATACTAAACTACTTAATGCTACTGATGAAATAAATATTTGTAGTTTATGTGAGAAAAAACAGTTGTGTAGTACTAGCCAAGGAGAAGGTTACGGTTACTTATATGAGATACGTAATTTTTATAAAGATAAAATAAAAGTTAGAATTCATGCAAAAAGTTTAACTGCGATAAGTAATGACTCATATATTATTATAGATGAAGTTAAAAGTGCCTGTCCAGCAATAAATAGCCAGTTTATTTCTTTTAAAGAACTTTATTTGTTGGAAAAATTATTTAGTGATAAATTAAATTTTTATTTTTTTGTTCGTCAGTTAGAAAATCAAGTAAAAACTAAATTTTTTGGGATTGAACATGAAGAAATACTAAAATTAATAGGGCTACTTAACTTTGATGATATAGATATAAAAGAAGAAAATACTAAAGTATTGATTTACATAATAAAAACTATTCAGAGAGAAAAAAATAAAAAAACTAAAACTTTCTTACCTTCGTCAATTCTTTATTTTTTATATGAAAAAAATGCTCGATTTTATGCTACAAAGGGAGGTTTACAGATAATAACAAAAAATAATTACAATCATTTATTTAATGCAGAAAAAGTTATCTTCTTAGACGCGACATTACCAAAAGAAATATTAAACTTATACTATGATTTAACAGAAGTTACTACTTATTTTGCTAAACCTTATACTAATAACTTACTGATCACAGTTGTTCCTGATTTTGATATTGATATAACGAATCAAAGCAATAAACCTAAGGTGATTCAGAAACTTCAAAACACCTTAATAGCACAAGGTTTTTCTATTATAACGTGGAAAAAATACGCTACAGAAGATAGTCTAGTTTTTTTATCGACTAGTAGAGGGAGTAATAAATTTGAAAAAGCAAAAAAAATAGCGATATTAGGATTACCTCGACCACATTATGGCGTAGTAAAAGAAGAATGGCTATTACTTGAAGGACAGAAGAAAGATATATCATTAAAGCAGTATTACGACTATTTAGTACTTTCTGAATTAGAACAAGCTATTGGGCGTTTACGTAATACAAGACGTAAAGATGAAGCTTTAGAATGTTTAATAATAAGTAAAGATTTTGCGTTAGAAAATTTACCTTATTATAATAGTAGATACCAATCGATTAAACACTATGACATTTTTTGATATTGTAGAAAAAGAACAAGTATTTTCTTTCGATTTAGAAACTTATTCATCTAGTTATCAGCATAGTGAATATGCTTTAGTTCCTCAATTAGGTAAAATTCGGTTAATAGCGTTAGCTTGCGGTAACAGCAGTTTAGCTATAGATCTTGGCTATAATTACGAGTTACTTACCGAAGAATTGAAAGAAAAGTTAAGACGTTTAACTTCTTTTATGCAAAACAAGAATATAGTTAAAGTAGTCCATAATGCTATGTTTGATCTGCCTTTTTGGGCTATTTTTGCTCGTGATTATCTGTGTTTAGAAATACCTAATTATAATAATATTATTGATACTCAACTTTGTTCCCAATGGATATGGGCAGGAATTGATTATACTTCGGGTTTTTCTCATTCATTAGCTCATTTAGCTAAAAGAGTATTAAATATCGATCTACCTGATAAAGCACTGCAAAAATCAGATTTTGGCTCTTTTATTTTAGCAAAAGAGCAAACTGATTATGCAAAGAAAGACGCGGACTTAACGTTAAAAATATATAAACAGATAAAAGATCAATTTTTAAGCACGCAGCCACAATATTTAGCTTTTTTGAAGTTAGTTAATAATACTATACCTGTTTTTGTAGATATGATGTTGAGAGGCTTTCCTGCCGATATTAATCTAATAGAAAAAAATTATAATGCGCATAAAGAAAAAATGCTAGAACTTACTGATATTTTTAAAAAAATATATCCAGCTTTAGAAATAACTTCAGTAACGCACAAAGTAGCTGAATATATTTTATCTGTCTATCCAGAGGCATCAAGCTATATTACTCGTAAGTCTAAAAAAGATTTACCTATGGTAGATAAAAAAGAAGTAGCAATAATAGCAAATCATTTTAATTGTGAAGGTTTGCAAGCATATCTATTAGCTAAATCGTTAAACAAACGTTTATCTGTATACGAACAATTTATAAGTTGTTACTCGAATGGTGTTGTATATTCTACTTTTCGCCTTGCTGCAAATTCTGCAACGGGAAGAGTTTCTTCAGGACAGATTGGTGGTATTTTTGGATCTAATCAACAAAATCATCCACGTCCGTATGAAGAAAATCATCCTTTATATGAGTGTGGAAATATACGTGATTGTTTGCGCGCTCCTGAGGGATTTAAGTTAATTATTTGTGACTATTCATCGGCACATTCGCGTATAGCTGCCGAGTTATCGCAAGATGAGATGTTAATACGAGCATATAAAGAAAATTTAGATATACACTGTTTAACCGCAGCAAATTTAGTACTTAGTTTTGATTTTTTAAACACTTCTATACCTGAAGATTGGAAAATAGGCGATCTAGATACTAGATATAATAAAATTGTAGAAGCTTATAAAAGTAATGATGCTTTAGCTAAGAAGCTAAGAAACTATTCAAAAACTACTTTTTATTTAGCTTTAAATTTTGGAGGTAAAAAACGTCTTTTTGATACTTTTTTGGGTGAAGTTTCATTAGCACAATGTGAAATAATTTTAGCTAATTTTTGGGCTACTTATAGCGGTTTATATAGCTTTTGTCGAAATCTACCTAATTTAACTAAAAAAGTATCTACGGCTATAAATGGTGTGTATTATAAAACATATCGAATGCCAACAGGTTTAAATAGATATTTTCGTCTCTGGGATGGTGAATATGGACAGCAAGTTAAAATTAATGACTTGGTTTCTAGCCAGTGGCTACTTTGTGAAGGTGTTGCTATGTTTAGTGCTATGACTAATATATATAATACTTTCAAAAGTAATAGTCATTGGCTAGCTCGATTAGTTACCGTTAATCATGATGAAATAGTTTGTATGTGTAGTGAAGAATATGCTTTAGATGTCGCATCTTTTGTTCAAGAAGCTATGGATCGAGGTATGAGCCGTTGGGTAAAAAGTTTTCCCGCTACTGAAACAAAAGAAGTTAATGATTTAATAGCTAGATGTTGGTCGGATAAATAGAGATAGATAATTCAAAACTAGATTCATCTAGATGCTGTACAATTAATCGATCTATTTGTTTAGTTGTATCATTTGCTAAAATGCCAGCTTTAACTAAAGCATCCATTACCGCGCCGCTTAAATTATCTAGATCACATCGAGAATAATTACCACTAAATTTTAGATTTAAAGTTATAGGATAATCTAAGCAAGAGTTTAACTGTAGTTTAAAAAGGTTAGCTAAATCTCTCTGGTTTTCGACGTACTTTTGCGGATTGTACACAATCCCGCTATGGGGATTAAAGCGTGGTCTGGTTTTGGGTATAATTTTTAGGTCGGAAATTATTGCATTTTGCATTAAAACTATGCTACCTTTATAGTGGACTATATTAGTATCAAAAATGTTAATAGCTTTTGAGGGAATTGATGGAGCAGGTAAAACTACGCTAGTTAGACAAGTCGCTTACCTTTTATGTACTAAAAATGTACAAGTGAGTATTATTGCTTTCCCTACGAAATCTAGGTTTGGTCAGTTGGCAAGAAGCATTATTAATGCAGGCGATAATCTAGATAATTTACAAAAAGTGTGTTATTTAGATTTTTTACATATGCAGCCAAAATTAATGGGCGACCAATTGGTTCTATTAGATCGTTATATCTGGAGCAATATTGTCTATAATTCTAGTACTGATTTTTTTGACTACGATGAGTTAAAGTTACCCGATTTGACTGTTTATATTGATGAAGATGTCGACATTGCTTTTAGTCGAAGTAAAATAGATCGGCTAACGGCTGATATAAGTAAACAAAAAGAAAGACAAAGTACCTATGAACTATTGACGAAGCAAATTGAGTCTGATAAACTGTTATTTATAGATAGAAAACAAGCAAATAAAGGAGAGTTAATCACAAACACAATACATTCTAAGATTTTAGAACAAAGACCAAGTTATTAACTAATTCAAAAACTGTTTCAAGTAATGGAACTAAGTTTCTCCAAGAGCCAAATAATATGTAATTGTTTTTGTAGTAAAGCCGTTCTATCTTGAAGATAGAACGGGGTTCTCGATTTATTTTTCTTATGCTTTTAAATGATAAACAAATACTAGAATTGTGTGTAAAGGAAGATTTAATTCGTCCTTATGCTATGCAAACTAAAGTACTTGGTGGGAACAAGGTTATATCCTATGGTCTTTCTAGTTATGGCTACGATTTACGTTTAAGTAATACAGAATTGTTACTAATAAATAATTCCTCTACTTTATTAGACCCAAAATACAGTAATAGTGAAAATTTTATTCCTTTACTGTTAAATACAGATAATACTGGGATGTATTGGCGCGTACCTGCTAATTCTTGTGTGTTAGGTACAACGTTAGAACTTGTACATATGCCTGAAAATCTTACTGCGATCGCTCTGGGTAAATCCACTTATGCTAGAAATGGTGTTGTAGCTAACGTTACACCAATCGAAGCAGGTTGGTGTGGACACATTACAATAGAATTATCTAACACTTCTAGCAAAACAGTTAAAATTTACGCTGCTGAAGGAATTATTCAACTTTTATTTTTTAAAGGAGATAAATGTTTGACTTCTTATGCTGACAGAAAGGGCAAATATCAAAATCAAACTGAAAAAGTTTTTTTTAGTACTTGAAAAACACAGTAAAAATCAGTTAGAATAAAAAAAGGAAAACTTACCTGATACAAATCACTAAAAGCCCGTCAGGCAAAATAAAATATCAAAATGTAGTATTTGAATCAGGTACAGTTATTTCCTATCGTTAATTAAAACTGGAAGCTCTAATCGATTATTTGCAATACAGCAACCGAGAATAAAATTATTAAATCTAGGAGATGAAAATGTTAAAACATGAAGCTATCTTAACGACGCAAGAGAAAAAACTAGTTGGCACTTTAATAAATTATAAGGAGTCACAGTTACTTTATCAGAATCGTATAGCTTTCTTTTGTGGTAATATTGAAGACTTATTACCTGATAATAAATGGGCTAACATGTTTATTCATTTAATGAATAAGCAGCCTGATAGTTATTTTTCATGTAATAAATCTATCTTAGCTAATTTAATAAAGTTGACAAAAAAAGAAAATATAGGTAACGTATTAACATTAGAATATACTAACTTTGAAATAGTTATATACGGTATTGACAGTAAATTAAATGTTAGTACAAATAGTAAAAGTATTTCACCAGACATATATTTTTTAAATTATGTTAAAATTTTAATTAAATCAGGATATTGGTATACTTGGAAAATATTTTATGATGAGCTTTTTAGTATAATACAATACGATTCTTTTTATATTCTTTTACCTAACGTAGTATAATGCTTTATAACACTAGTGCAGTTTCTCAGCAGCCTGATTATGCTTCACATTTATCGTTTCGTATAAATTCAAGTGAAAACAAATGGGCAATTAAATTGTATGAACAAATGCGTTTTAATTTTTGGATACCCCAAAAAATTAATCTTACTCAAGATATTAATGATTATAGTAAATTGTCAGATGATGAAAAATTTGCATTTAAACGCATATTAGCTTTTTTAGTTTTTTTAGATAATATTCAAACGACTAATCTAACATATCTTAGCGCGGCAATAGAAACCCCTGATATTAAATGTTGTATTGCAGAACAAATAAGTCAAGAATATTTACATTCACAATCATATCAATATTTAATTGATACTGTATTACCTACAGAAGATAGAAATGAAATTTATTCTTTAGTACAAACGGATAACGAGTTAAAAGTACGTAGTCGCTTTATTTTTCGATTATTTGCTGAGTATATAGAAAGTCCAAGTTATTATACTTTTGTGTTATCTTTAGTAGCCGACTATATTTTAGAAGGTTTATATTTTTATTCCGCATTTAATTTCTTTTATAGCTTATCGTCACGTAACTTATTAAAAGGTTGCGCGGATATGATTAAATTAATTCATAGAGATGAGTTAACACATGTAACATTGTTTAAACATTTAATATATTTAGTCACTAAAGATCAAGATCCTAGTTATTTAGATTTTAATTATAAAGACTTCTTTTTCCAAGCTATAGAAACTGAAGTCAAGTGGATGAATTATGTTTCTAATAACATTATAGGTTTAAATAAACAAGATAATAGAAAATCTATTCAATATCTTGCCCACCAACTTATGCGTAATTTAGGACTAATTTCACCTTTTACTAATGTAACTAATCCTTATTTACATTTGGCAAAAATAGCAGATATTCAAGGTCAAGCGTCATCTAAAGTAAATTTTTTTGAAGGTAACGTTACTAGTTATACGCAAGCATCCAGTATTAAAAACTGGGATTTTTAAAAATAGTTGGCGAAAAGATTAATTTGTGTTATATTAAATTTAATTCTTGGATAAATATATGTTTACCTACGCATTAACTAAAAATATTAAAGCAAAGCTTTATTCTATCTTTGAGGATGGTGTCGAAATTATTCGTAGTTTATCTAAGAAAAAAGTTTTTATACTTTTGGAAAAACTTAATGAATCAAGAAGTACAGGATATATTCAATCAGATCGAGTTTGCGAAGCAAATAGACACAGTAGCGTCGATATGCCAAATTCTAGAAACACTATCAGTCAAACCAGAATACATTGCCCGTCTACTCAAATGCGAAGCGAGTCTAAAATATCGTCTGTATCGACTACACGAGCAATTACGTGCGACAGATCGAACTCAACTGATATATCAGCTTCAACGCGAGAACTCTTCGCTAAGTCAAGGGAAACAAATACAAGCCCGTTTGATAGCATCTTACGAGCAGTCACAGACAGCTACCGAACAGTCACAGACAGCTACCGAACAATATGTAACGACTATAAATCACTCAACCGAGCAATGCTTAACAGCCTTGTTTCAAGCTTTGAACAATCAAACGGATGTAATCCAACAGACCATTTTTCAGGACTATTTAGACAACTTGAGCCGACTACAATCGAAATAACTAGTATCAAAAACTGCGATACTTAAAATACCTCTTATATGTTTTAGGTGCATGACGGATAGTAAGAACGGGTGCAACTCCCGTCGCCTAAAATTATTCATACACACATATAAATATGCAAGTAATTAACAGACAAAAAGAATTAGTAATGTTTGATGCTTCACGTATCAAAAAAATGGTAGATGCTGCTTGTCAAGAGTTAGATGTCGATTCAAAATCTTTATGCTTAGATTTAGATCGATATATTGTTAATCAGCAAACAACTACGCAAGAAATTCAAAATCTACTTATAGATTTAGCTTTGAAAAAAGCTGATAGCCCACAAAACAGTCAGTGGACATTAGTTGCAGGTAGACTTAATATGCTAGATTTATTAAAACAAATTGATGCTGAAAGATCTCAATATACTAAAGCTAATTTTTTACATTATATTAAATATCAAGTAGATCGGAAAAACTACAAAAATATTCTTGACTTTTATTCAACTTCTGAAATTAAAGAAATATCGTCCTTTTTTATAGAAGAAAATAATTTTCTTTTTGATAATGCGGGCGTAAACATGTTAAGAGAAAGATATCTTTTACACCATGAAAAACCACAAGAAATGTTTATGCTTTGTGCTATGTGGCTATCTTATACGGTAGAAAGTAGTAAAAGCAAATTACAGCAAGTTAAACAGTATTATGAGGCTTTATCCAGTTTAAAATTAAGTCTGGCTACTCCTTTTTTAGCTAATTTAAGAACAAATACACCAAATCTTTCTAGTTGTTTTATTACTGCCGTTGATGATACGCTAGAAAGTATCATGCAAGTAGTTACAGATGCAGCAGCTATTAGTAAAAAAGGGGGTGGTGTCGGCATCAACGTATCGGCTTTACGCGCTAAAGGTTCTACAGTTAATGATATAGCTAATGCAAGCGGAGGGGTAGTACCTTGGATTAAAATATTTAATGATGTGGCATTAGCCGTTTCTCAAGTTAAATCTAATCGTGTAGGTGCAATAACGATAGCGTTAGATGTTTGGCATAAAGATATTTACGATTTTTTAGATTTACAAACTGAAAATGGCGATCAAAGGCGTAAAGCTTTTGACATATTTCCTCAAGTTGTTTTACCCAATAAATTTTTAGAAGCTGTAATAAACGATGAATCTTGGTATTTATTTGATCCCTTTTTATTAGGTAAAAATGATATAGATTTAGTAAACTGTTCTAATAGTACATTTGAAGCACGTTATGCCCATGCATGTAAGTCAGTGCCTAAAGTCAAAACTAAAGCTAAAGATCTATTTAAACAAATTATCAAAGTCCAAGTAGAAACAGGTTTACCCTATTTATTTTTTAAAGATAATGCTAATGCAGTAAATCCACATAAGCAGTTAGGGACTATTTTAAATGGTAATTTATGTATGGAAAGTTACTCTGTATTTAATACCAAGCTAACACATTGCTGTAATTTAATTAGCTTAAATTTAGCTAGATTATTAGATAAATCAACTTGGGATTATTATATTAATCTAGCAGTATGTATGTTAAACAACGCTTTTGATTGCACTAAAGAACCTACTGATAATAGTAAAAAGCATAACCAAGCTTTAAAAACCATAGGATTAGGAGTAATGGGTCTGGCTGATTACTTAGCTTATAATAAATTATTATATGATAAAGATACTATTACTCCTTTATTTGCAAGTATATTCGATAGTGCAGTTTATGCTAGTGCTTGTGTGGCAGAAAAAACTAATCGTTATAAATATTATAATAGCGATTTTTGGCTATGCTATTTGAAAGATAAAGTATCTGTACGTACATACGATCGAGTCAAAAAATACGGTTTAGCCAACGGTCAATTAATGGCAGTTGCTCCTAATACTAGTTCTAGTATTATTGGCGGTTGCACAGCTTCTATTTTGCCTGCATATGATTTAGTTTTTAATAACAAAGATAGTAAGGGAGATAATACAGTAGCAGCACCTTTTAGTTCAACACATCAATGGTTCTATGCTACACAAAAAAATACAACACAAGACACAATAATCGATGTAATTGCTGGAATACAAAACTACGTCGATCAAGGTATTTCTATGGAATTAATCTTTGACTTAAATGCCGATAATTTTGAAGCTAAATATATATATGATACATTAATTAATGCATGGAGAAAAGGTTGTAAAGCAATTTATTACGTTCGTACAGTACAGAAAACATTAAATGACTGTATAAGTTGCGCTAATTAAAACAACTAAGCTACCAATCGGTAGCTTTTTTGTGCTAAAAATACTAAATCTTTATACGGTTTATACTACCAAGCTAATTCTTAGTTTGTGATATAATAAAAATAAAACTATGTTTTTCACCGATAATGAAATAGTTTTTAATTATATGCAAAAAATGGGAGGACGTAAAAAATACAAAGAATTTATTAGTAAAAGAGATAAAGCTAAATTATTAAACGACGAAGATTTTGTGGCTTTTAAAAATGCTCGCGATCGATTGTTTAAAAAACATGAAAATCTAGTTTATCTGGCAGTTCACAGACTAAAAAAACCGAAACTAAACGATGAACTTTTTCAGCATGCTAGAGTCAACTTGTTACGTGCTATAGAATCTTTTAATCCTAATAAAGGTTTTACTTTTACGACTTTTGCTTTACGTATTTTATCTTTTAGTTTTGGTGATTATATTAATGAAAAGAGAAAAATAAAACTATGTTTTTCACCGATAATGAAATAGTTTTTAATTA
>JACCDM010695346.1_pt1 | contig 13806 bp, 11 predicted proteins | sample 7445851 | NCBI WGS metagenome assembly JACCDM01 (sample SAMN15323438, study PRJNA562643) | freshwater metagenome | isolation source: river surface water | place: USA:Blue River Watershed | collected 2017-08-16
GTAGAAGTTAAGCAAACACTTTAATGAAATCTTGGATTCCCAACGGCATAACTTTAGGCAACCTAATTTTAGGCTGTTGGGCCATTTTATTTCTACCTGAAAATCCCATTTATAGTATTTACTGTGTAATCGGTGCTGCAATATTAGATTTCTTTGATGGATTTGTAGCGCGTTTACTCAAAGTATCCTCGGTTCTAGGTGGACAATTGGACTCACTCGCTGATGTGGTTTCATTTGGAGTAGTTCCAAGTTTGTGGGCCTATCACCTTTTGCCCCATGAAGGCATTCTGCAGGTCCTTCCCTTTATTATTGCTGCCGGGGCTGCCTATCGCTTGGCTCGATTCAACTTAGACCCAAACAACAACAGCGGACATTTCAAAGGATTACCAGTTCCTTCCAATGCAATGATTTGGATGGGCGTGGTGGGATTTTCCTATAGCAATTATGTAGAAATACCAACAGCTCTTACCATTGGGCTAATTTGTGTTACAACTTTTCTAATGGTTTCCACTACTCCTCTGCTTAGTCTTAAAATCAAAGGCTTTGGATGGAAAAACCAAGAGATTATTTGGATACTATTATTATCGTCTTGTGTTATCTTAGGAATATCCTTGATAATTTTTAAATCTTTTTACTTGGGTATCATCGGTGTAATGGCCATGTACCTAATTTTGTCATTGTCTTATTATAAAAAAATATCGTCATGAAATTCAAAGCAGAAGTTGATGTAATGCCATTGGAAGCATTGCTTGATCCACAAGGAAAAGCTGTAACCTCTTCCATGGTTAATTTGGGATTGTCGAACATAAGCAATGTTCGAATAGGCAAGCACATGACACTTTGGTTAGACGCAGAAAGCATCGAAAAGGCCAATGAAATGGTAGATCAAGCATGTCAAAAATTGCTTTGTAACGCAATTATGGAACAATACCATTTTAGTGTCGAGCAAATAGGATGAGAACCAGAATAAAATCTGAGGCGGCATTTGCAGTTGCAAAGAGCCTGTTCCCTGGTGGTGTTAATTCACCAGTAAGGGCCTTCAAATCAATTGGAGGTAATCCTATATTTTTCAGCAAAGGTGCAGGATCCCATGTTTGGGATATAGATGGAAATGAATACATCGATTACTGTTGTTCATGGGGACCACTAATTTTGGGTCATGCACCTAAAAACGTTGTTTCAGCGGTAACAGAATCTGTAGCCAATGGCAGCAGTTTTGGAGCGCCTACCCTTTTGGAAAATGAATTGGCCACGCTCATTCTTTCTAATCACAAGTATATCGAAAAAATCAGATTTGTTAGCTCTGGAACTGAGGCGGCAATGAGCGCAATTCGCCTTGCACGTGGATATACTGGACGAGATAAAATCATCAAATTCGAAGGTTGTTATCATGGACACGTAGACAGTCTTTTGGTAAAAGCAGGAAGTGGATTAGCCACACTAGGAACCTCCGACTCTGCTGGTATTCCTGAGGCCTATGCCAAGGAAACCATTGTCCTTCCTTTGAATGACATTGATGCCGTAAAGCGCGCGGTTGAAACGTATAAAAATCAGATTGCTGTGATTGCTATTGAGCCTATTCCTGCAAATAATGGACTGCTGATTCAAGATGTTCAATTTCTTCGTGATTTGCGAACCATATGCACCGAAGAAGGCATCGTCTTGTTATTTGACGAGGTAATTTCTGGATTCAGAGTTGGGTTTGAAGGCGCAGCCGGATATTATGGCATTCAACCCGATGTTATGGCTTTTGGAAAAATAATTGGTGGCGGCTTGCCCGTTGGTGCTTACGCTTCAAGCGCAGAAATCATGTCCAAAGTTTCCCCTGAGGGTCCAGTTTATCAAGCAGGAACACTCTCTGGAAATCCTGTAGCTATGTCAGCTGGAATAGCTCAGTTAAAAGAATGCCTGAATCCTGGATTTTACGAGAATCTAAAAGCCAAAACGGATTTTATGGTGAACGCCATCAATGAATACGCGTCAAGCAAAAACTACGGCTTCCATATCTTTTCAGTAGGTTCGATTTTTTGGCTATCGTTTGGATTCGCTGAAAGTATCAGGTCCATGAAAGAGATCAATGCGGAAGAAGTGAAGAGATTTGCTCCTTTGCACGCCGCCTTAATCGAAGAAGGGGTATACTTGGGTCCAAGTGGATACGAAGTTGGATTCATCTCTGACGCACACACCAAGGAAGATCTTGATAAGACCATTCTTGCTTTCAAAAAAGCCCTTGATATCGTATTTGCTAGTTAATACCTCTTTATATAACAACGAATAAAAAAAGTCAGAAATAATCTGACTTTTTTTATTGTCAAATTTGACAATAACAATTTCTAAGGGGGGAAAAAAAAGGGTCGCTCACGCGACCCTTTTTCAATAAATTAAAAAGTATTATTCAATACCCTTCAAGAACTCTTGGTTCATCACACCACCTTCACCACGAACTTGAATGACATACATACCCGCTGGCAATACTGAAGTATTGATTTGGATATTACTCATTCCATTGATTGCTTGTGTCATCACTACACGTCCAGATAAATCCAATACTTGAGCCGTAGCGTACACTTGGCCATTCAATGGCAACTGAACATTCAAAACCTCGCCTGCTGGATTTGGGTAAACCACCATCGCGTTTTGCTTAGCGAATTCATTTACACTTACTGTACCTGAAACGTTGATATTGTCCAAGTACAAGTTGTTAGAAAACATGGACGACTTGAATATGAATTTGAAACGAACGTTGTCAGTCTCATATGTAGAAGGAATAGTTACAGATTTCTGTTGCCATTGTGCTCCAGAAACAGCAGATCCAGTTTCAGGTTGCAAAATTGTATTAGGTACAAAAGCCGCTGCAGAAGCACCTGCTGTTACCAAATCCAAACCACTGATGGTTGTGCGCAACTGCCATGTTTCACCGCAATCACGGCTTGACCAAATTTCTAAGCTCTCTGTGATGTTCGCTTCAGTCAATGCACCCGTTGAATAAGCGTAATCGAAATACAATTTACCGCTGCTCAATAAGCTCAAGTCCATGGAAGGAGTAATTAACTCATCAACGTCAAATCCAACCATTCCACTTGGTGGTACTTGAACAGATGCATTGTCCAAAACAATTGAACCATTGCTAGTTCCAACTCCAGCATTACCAGCATAAGCAAAATCAGATTCGTTGCTTGCCAAATTATCAGAGAAGAAATAACCATATTGGAAAGGATTCACACTACAATTCTCAGAAAGGATACTTGGAATCTCAGGCCATGATTGAGTTACGTAAATAGCCAAAGCGTCAGTGATAGTTGTACTACCTTGAGCGTTGGTTACAGTTAAAGTAACAGACTTCCAACCGCCAGTATTAAATGTTACAGTCGGGTTAGCCGATGTGCTTGAAGAAGGGGTAGCATCTTGAAAAGTCCACTCCCAAGAAGTAGCTTCAGCATCAGATGAGTAATCAAAGAATTGAACTGAATTTCCTTGACAAACCATTTTCTTCGCAGCATAGAAATCTGCTTGTGGCGCGCACAACTGATCGTTGATACCATCAGTTCCAGTAGCAGCCAAGTTTTCAGCTGTCCACAAATTGTTACGAGAAGCAATTGGTGTATTCAAAGCACCAATCATTCGGTCACGTTGACCCCATGTAAACATACTTGAACAATATGAATACTCCATGTAGTTTTGAACGTTTTCAATTGTACCATAAGTACCTGTTGCACTTACATTGTCCACGCCAAAAGAACCAGCAGCATCTTCAGCGTTCCAAGCATAAACTCTAAAAGTGATGCTTTCACCGTTGATATCACTAAAGTTGTTTCCAGTCAAATTAATCTTAGCACCAGTAATGGAAGCGTTTACATCTGAAGAGATGAAAAATACATTACCCGCTTGAACATTCATGTTTCCGTTGGCAGGAGTAACAACTGCTCCGAGATTGGTAGCAAAGTTGTCAGCGCTTGAACGAACAGAAAAAGTACGAGGACCATCAGCACTTCTTTGAACATCAAATGTAATTGAGGTCAAATCCATGTTTTGAGACACATCATTACCCAATGTAAACTCATAATATTGAGATGCATTGAAAGCGCCAGTCAAAGAACCATAGGTTGTTGCTTGGTCTGCAGCTCCTGTTCCCCAGCCTGTGAAGGCAAACTGTCCTGCAACCGCTGAGTTACTTGACAAACCTTGAGCAGCAAAGTCGCTAAAAATTACACCTGCATCATCTACATATGGAGTACCTACTGTATCAACAGCACCTGTATTAACGTCTACACCATTAAATTGATAAACTGTTTGCAATGGATTGGTCGCCAATGGCAATGTCTTGGTATCACACTCATAATCCAACTCATTTTGACAATTGTCATGACCCGCAGTTGGAGGTGTATCCATAACGTTATCATCACCACATGCCACTTCTGGATCATTGGTTGATCCCCAAGTGTGAGACAAATCCAACCAGTGACCAATTTCATGCGTCAACGCGCGACTAGTTCCATTACTTGATGGGAATAAAGATCCGATGTAATTGTAACGAATGATAATTCCATCTTTCCAACTAGAACCTGCATCTGCAGTAGCAGAAGGATAATAAGCATATCCAGCAACTCCATCTTCCATGTTGTTGATAATCCAAATATTCATGTACTTATGACGAGGCCATGGATTCAATTTGGCAATGTCAGAACCTATGGTAGTCAATGGAGATACAATACGATCGATACCATTGGTACAGTTACCAAGTGGATCTATTGTTGCTAACTTAAACTGAAAACCACAATTGGCAATTGCGCTTCTGAATGCTGGTACCACATTCGCAGTATCGGCATTCAATTTTTGATAATCACGATTTAAAATCGCCATTTGATCCTCAATATTGGCATTGGGAATGTTCTCAGGACCAAAATTGTGAATAATATGAAATACCACTGGAATGGTATAAATCACTGTAGAATCATCACGATTCAATCCAGGATTATTTCTTAAAAAATCGGCAATATATGCGTCCTGTAACTCCTGCATTTGCTGGATTTCAGGATGCTCTTGCAAAATCTTGGCGTGCGCCTTAGCATGACCACACTTGTAATCATGCACATGCTGCGATGTGGCAGTTAGGGCCGTGCCTAACACGATTGCAGCGACTAAAGAATATATCTTTTTCATAGTTTTACCTCGTATTCGCAAATATAAGCGGTTCATCCGCTTGTCAAAAGAAATTTATTTCATTCAATTGGCATTCGGTATTTATACTGATTTTGTCAGGATAATGCTGCAATTTGCTGTTTTATCATTTCTATTTTCTGTTGTGCATCACTTTGTTTCTTCCTTTCACCATCTAAAACGGCAGCAGGCGCCTTGGATACGAAATTCTCATTGCTCAACTTTCTCTCAACACTGGTCAAGAAACCTTCCGTATAAACCAACTCCTCATTTAATTTTTTTATCTCTGCTGCAGCATCAAATTGTGCCGTGAATGGTACAAAGAATTCTCTTCCTGAAACGATGAAAGAATAACACTGATCCGGCTTCTCACTCACCCATTCCGTGCTCTCTATATTTCCCAAATGCTCAATGGCAGGATGAAAATCACTGGCCGCTCCTTGGGTACTCAACATTTTCAAAACCAACTTCTCTTTGTTGGCTATCTGGTTCTCCTTGCGAATATTTCTGATTCCGATAACCACTTGAGAAAACTCTTCAAAACCTTCAATCCATGGAGATGATTCATTCGTTGATGATGGCCAATGAGCAATACACAAACTTGCTCCATCTTCTCTCTCCCTTAACATGTGCCAAATTTCCTCTGATAAAAATGGCATGAATGGATGCAACACCGTCAACAATTTCTCAAAGATATCTATAGTGGCCGCGTAGGTTTGACTATCCATCTTCTCTCCGTATGGTGGCTTAACCATCTCTAAATACCAAGCGCAGAAATCATCCCAAACCAATTTATAAGTGGTCATTAGTGCCTCGTTGATTCTGAATTTTTCATAATCATCATTCAACTTCTCTATGGTTGCATTCAATTGAGCATTCATCCAATGGATTGCCACCGCAGCTGCAGGACGCTGCTCAATATCCGATGTGTTTTCTTCCCAACCTTTAACCAATCGAAATGCATTCCAAATTTTATTGGAAAAATTTCTTCCTTGCTCACATAATGATTCGTCAAACAGCAAATCATTTCCAGCTGGGGAAGAAAGTAACATTCCTACGCGAACTCCATCAGCTCCATATTGATCAATCAACACCAAAGGATCTGGCGAATTTCCCAATGATTTACTCATTTTTCTACCTTGTTTATCACGCACGATTCCTGTGTAATAAACATTTTTGAATGGCAATTCACCACGGTATTCATAACCAGCGATAATCATTCTTGCTACCCAGAAAAACATAATCTCAGGCGCCGTAACCAAGTCAGTTGTTGGGTAGTAATAGGAAACTTCGTCTTCTGAATAGAATCCATCAAACACCCCTATGGGCCACAACCAGGAGCTGAACCAAGTATCCAATACGTCCGGGTCTTGGGTTATGCTACCTGTGTAATCAGGGTATTGCTCCTTGATCTTTTGCTCAGCTTCTTCTCGTGTCTTAGCAACAACCCATTTACCATCTTCGGTATAATAAGCTGGAATTTGGTGTCCCCACCATAGTTGTCTTGAAATACACCAATCTTTGATGTTCTCCATCCAATGTCGATAAGCATTTTTGAATTTAGGAGGGAAAAACTTGATGTTGTCATTCATGACATTTTCCAAAGCTGGCTCGCTCAATTCCTTCATGTCTACAAACCACTGTAAGGAGAGTCTTGGTTCGATGACCACATCTGTGCGCTCAGAGTATCCTACCTTGTTGGCATACGGTTCTTGTTTAATCAACAAACCTGCAGCCTCCAAATCCAAAGCTATTTGTTTGCGAACTGCAAATCGATCTTGGCCAATATACATTCCACCTGCCGTAGAAATGGTACCATCATCATTCATCATGTTGATGATTTCTAAGTTATATTTCTGACCCAACATGAAGTCATTCATGTCATGGGCTGGTGTGACCTTCAAACATCCTGTTCCAAACTCCATGTCCACGTAATCATCAGCAATGATGGTTACCTCTCTGTTCACCAAGGGCACGATCACCTTTTTACCGTGCAGGTGAAGGTATCGCTCATCCTTCGGATTCACACATACCGCTGTGTCTCCTAAAATTGTTTCTGGTCGGGTTGTAGCTACAACGATAAATTCCTCTGATCCTACAACTTTGTACTTCAAATGATACAAATGTGAATTGACCTCCTTGTAGATAACTTCCTCGTCTGACAATGCTGTCTTAGCGGCAGGATCCCAATTGATCATTCGCTCTCCGCGATAAATTTTTCCTTTGTTATAAAGGTCAATAAACGTATCGATGACAGCTTCGTAATACTTTTCATCCATGGTAAAGCGCGTGCGATTCCAATCACAGCTAGCACCTAATTTTTTCAATTGCTCAAGGATGATTCCGCCATGTTTATGGGTCCACTCCCATGCGTGATCTAAGAAAGCTTCTCTGGACAGATCGGACTTTTTTATTCCCTCAGCTCTCAGCTTTTGAACAACCTTAGCCTCAGTCGCGATAGATGCGTGATCTGTTCCTGGAACCCAACATGCATTAAAACCGCGCATGCGAGCACGACGAATAAGTACATCTTGAATGGTATTGTTGAGCATATGCCCCATGTGCAAAACCCCCGTTACATTGGGAGGTGGGATCACAATCGTATATGCAGGTCGATGATCAGGCTTGCTATTAAAAAATCCTTTTTCTAACCAATAGGCATACCACTTGGCCTCAGCTGCTTGTGGCTCGTATTTACTCGGAATCTCCATGTTACAAAAGTAAACACGGAAAAGCCTTTTTAAATCGATTTATTGATCAAAGTCGACAACCAATTTTGAACTCACGGGATGCGCCTGACATGTTAAGACATATCCAGCATTTACCTCCCCTGGTTCCAAAGCATAATTGACCGCCATATTGGCCTCTCCTTCCATCACCTTGGCTCTGCACGTACAACACATTCCCCCTTTGCAACTGTATGGAATATCAAGTCCAGCTTTCTGTGCCTCGTCCAAAACAAACGCTCCTTTGGACATCTTAAAATCCGTTTGCTGACCATCATAAATCACCGAAACCTCGCACATATCTGCGGCATCAACATCCACCTCAACTTTCTTAACAGATCCTTGAGGCAACCCTGTACCAAACAACTCAAGATGAACCATATCCTCATTTATTCCTTTAGAAACAAAAAAGTCACGTGCAGCTTCTGTCATCATTTGAGGGCCGCAAAGAAATACCTCATCTATTGGACTGTTCGCCAAAAATGTAGACATAAAACCTTCCAATTTTTCGTTGTCTACACGTCCATGAAACAACGAGATATCACTGGGTTCGCCGCTCAGTATATGAAATACACGGAATCGACCCAAATTCAAATCTTTTAAATCTTCAAGCTCGTCTCTGAAAATAATACTTTGAAATTGGCGATTACCTAAGATCATAGAAACTTCACTCTTCGGTTCGTTCATCAAAACCGATTTGGCGATTGAGATCAAAGGTGTTACACCACTTCCAGCACCCACCAAAACATAATGCTTCTTGCTGTCTTGATTCAACTCAGGAACAAAACTTCCCATTGGGGTCATCACTTGAATTTCATCATTGACATTTAAGTTCTGATTGGCCCATGTACTAAAAAGTCCACCCTCGACTTGCTTGATGGCAACTCTGCATAAACTTTCAAATGGTGCACTGCAAATGGAGTATGATCTGCGAACATCTTGTCCATCAATCGTGGATCTCAGTGTTAAATACTGTCCTGATGTATACTGGTAAGCTTCTTTTAACTCCTGAGGAATATCGAATGCTACACTAACGCAATCAGCAGTTTCTCTGCGAATCTCTGCTACTTTTAAGGTGTGAAATACGGGTCTTGCCATGACGCGAAAATAAGTGCATTCTCAGTTTTTAATATGATTTCAATTATTTCTTGTTTTGATTAAAGTTTCCTTTACTAACATTGCTAAAAATTTATACCATGAGTCTTGAACAAAACTTTCAATCTTTCGTCGATACAGAGAATAAAGTTGAAGCCAAAGATTGGATGCCAGATGGATACAGAAAGACGTTAGTCCGTCAAATCGCGCAGCACGCTCACAGCGAAATCGTAGGTATGTTACCCGAGGGAAATTGGATAACTCGTGCGCCATCATTGCGTCGTAAAGCAATTCTCATAGCCAAAGTGCAAGATGAGGCCGGTCACGGGTTGTATTTATACAGCGCCGCTGAAACGCTGGGTGTAGATAGAGATAAATTGATTGATGAATTGAATACTGGAAAAGCAAAATATTCATCAATTTTCAATTACCCCACTTTGAGTTGGGCTGATATAGGCGCGATTGGCTGGTTGGTAGACGGTGCTGCAATTGTTAACCAGGTTTCTTTGCAAAGAACCAGTTACGGTCCATATAGTCGCGCAATGATTAGAATTTGCAAGGAAGAATCTTTTCACCAACGCCAAGGCTACGAAATCATGATTGCTCTAGCCAAAGGGACTCCTGCGCAAAAGCAAATGGCACAAGACGCGTTAAATCGTTGGTGGTGGCCAAGCTTGATGATGTTTGGACCTTCTGATAAAGAATCTGCCCATAGCGCGCAAAATATGGCTTGGAAGATCAAACGTCATAGCAATGATGAACTACGTCAAAAATTCGTTGACATGTCTGTACCCCAGACTGAATTCTTAGGCCTTACATTACCCGATCCACATTTGAAATGGAACGAAGAGCGTGGTCATTATGATTTTGGAGAAATCGATTGGACGGAGTTCAACGAAGTAGTGAAAGGAAACGGGCCTTGCAATAAACAACGGGTAGAAACGCGCAAAAAAGCTTATGACAATGGAGCCTGGGTTAGAGAGGCTGCCGTTGCATACGCTGAGAAACAACAATCCAAGAAAAAACCTGAAGCGGCTTAAAAAGTCATCGTTGGGCGTAGCATAATCTTTATTTTTGCTACGCTCAATGATAGCATTATGAACAAGCCTGTGAAGATCGCCCTTATCAAAGAAGGCAAAACACCACCAGATTTTCGAGTGGCTTTGACACCAAGTCAATGCCAAGAAATTCTCGAAAAATTTCCTCAAATCAGTTTAGTAGTTGAATCAAGTCCTATTCGTCGTTTTACCGATGAAGAATACTCGGCTGCAGGTATTGTTGTAAGTCAAGATATCTCTGACGCTGATGTAATGATTGGTGTAAAGGAAGTGCCTGATCATTCTTTAATTCCGAATAAAACGTATCTGTTTTTTTCACATACATTTAAAAAACAGCCCTACAACGCTCACTTGTTAAAAGCCATACTTGACAAAAATATTCGTCTAATTGATTATGAAGTATTAAAAGACGCAACGGGTAAACGTGTCATTGGCTTTGGCAGATATGCCGGGATTGTTGGCGTATTTGAAGGTTTCCGTGCATTAGGTTTGAAGAAAAACTGGTACGAATTACCATCGCCCATGTCGTGCCACGACCGCAAAGAGATGGAATCTTTTGGTGCCACGGCCCAATTTAAATCACCTATAAAAGCGGTGGTTACGGGATGGGGAAGAGTCGGAAATGGCGCGGAAGAAATGATTCAATTCTTTGGGCTCAAACGAATTTCACCAGAAGAATTCTTGACCTACTCTGGTAATGAAAATGTGTATGTGCATTTGGATACCGCAGATTATTACAAACGATCATCCGATGGCGGATTTGATAAAACAGAGTTTTATCAGCACCCTGAAAAATATACCAGTGTGTTAAATCAGTACGTTTGCGAATGTGACATCTATTTGGCTTGCCATCTTTGGAAAAGCAGCAATCCAATACTCCTCTCTAAATCAGATTTACAGCAGCCTAACCACAGATGCCAAGTAATTGCAGACATCAGTTGTGATATTGATGGTCCAATTGCCGCAACCATCAAAGCGACAACCATTTCTACTCCTTTTTATGGATACGATCGAAACTCAGGGCAAGAAGTGGATTGGAAAGAACCGCAGTCCATCATGATGATGACCATTGATAATTTACCTTGTGAATTACCTAGAGATGCATCCGAAGATTTTGGACAAGAGCTCATCAACTCGGTGATTCCTGCTTTACTAAGAGATAATGATCCGATGATTGAGGGCGCAACGGAAACCAAGAATGGTCATCTCACACCGACATTTCAATACTTAGAAGATTACGCTAAAGGATAATTGACTATCCCCAAATTCTCGCTGTTTTCAAGGCTACCTTCTCTCCAAAAAATATTTTTGTGGAGATTTCAAAGGCTTCTGTATAGTCAGAGATTACAAACAAGTCTTTGGATTTAGCTGGCTTTGTTGATAGGATGTTTCTTTTCTCCAACTCAATACGCAAGCTTTGAGCTGCAACCTCACCATTATCAATAATTTCAATCTTCTTCTTGTAATAAAGGTCAATTTCCTTTCGGATCAAAGGATAATGTGTACAAGCCAGTATCAAAGCATCAATGTTCTTAAAATTAGGTTTGGATAAGTAGCTATTGATAATGGTCTGAGAAATTTTATTGTTATAAAAACCCTCTTCAATCATCGACGCCAACAGCGGCGTAGCATTGGATATCACTTTAAGCGATTTATTCAATTTCTCAATTCGATGGACATATACCCTAGAAGCTATTGTACCCTTTGTTCCAATTACACCAATTCTCTTTTTTGTGAACTTTTGCGCCACATAAATCGCAACCGGATCGATTACATTGATAACAGGTACATCTGGTCCTGCAATGTCACATACAGTCTTAAAAGCGTGGGCACTTGCAGTATTGCATGCAATAACAATAGCCTTGCATTTCTTCTCAAGAAGATACTGCGTAATTCGAGCAGCATAATGACGAATACGATCCGGAGACTTGTCTCCATATGGTAAATGTGCAGTATCCCCAAAATAGATAAAGCGCTCATTGGGGAGCGCTTTTCTAATGGCCTGGGCCACTGTCATCCCGCCAATACCTGAATCAAAGATTCCTATGGGTTGGGAAGAAGCCAATGTATTATTTCTTTGGAGCAGGATTAGCTACAGGTGCTGGGGTTGCAGGAGTTGCAGGAATACCCAACTTGGCCTTGATCTTATCCGTTACATCATCACCACCTCTGTACAACAAAACTCCTGAACTAGCGTCAATGATGTATGAATAACCTTCTTCTTTGGCAACTTGCTCAATGGCAATTCCGATTTTGTCAATCAAAGGTTGCAACATATCATTTCTACTCTTTTCCAATTCTTGATTTGCTGTTTGCTCAAAATCTGTCATGTTCTTTTCCAAATCAACTATCGCCTTGTATTTGCTTTGCAAAATCGCTTCAGGCCATGAAGTTTTATTGGCTTCAAACTCTTGAAGTTTTGTCTGATAATCCTTCTGCATTTCGTTAGCAGTAGTAGTGAAATCACCTGAAATCTTTTCCAGATCGGCATTCACCTTGGTAATTTCAGGCATAGAAAACAACAACACTTGACCGTCTGTATGACCAATCTTCTGAGCATTCACCAACACCGTGGTCATGATCATCAATAAAAATAAACTTACTTTTTTCATCACTATTTAATTAAAATTTTTAAGGTCTCTTCTTTCCGCCTGCAGGGGATTTCATGTCATTCTTACCACCAACACCTGGCTTGCTATTTCCTTTTTCACCTGACTTCTCATCTTTGGTTCCCTCCTCACTCTCCTCTTCTCCTGCCCCATCAGTGGTTTCTCCGGGTTTCAATCCCATCTTCTTCAAAACCTTGTCACTGATATCATGTTTAGGATTCGAATACAAAATATTTGAATCATTGGCTTTGTCAAAAACAACCATCAAACCACCTTGAGATGCCACATCCTGAATGGCCGTATAAATCTCATCTTGTATCGGTTTAACCAATTCCTCACGCTTCTTGAATAAATCACCCTCGACACCAAATCTTCTTTTCTGTAACTCGCGCGCTTCTTTTCTCTTATCGTTGATTTCCTCCTCGCGCTTCTTCTTCATCTCTTCAGTAAGCAAAATCTTTTCAGCTTGATAAGCTTTTTCCATCTTTTCAATGGACTCGTATTTTTGCTCGATTTCCTTCTGCCAATCCGCGCTTATTTTATCCAATTCACCTTGCGCATCTTGGTAGGCTTGAACGTGACCCAAAATGTATTTGGAATCAACATATCCAAATTTTTGTGCGCTTGCTTCAATGGTAAGAGCAATGAATAATATGAAGTAAAATAGTTTTTTCATTTTGTTCTAACGAGTGCCAAGATACGAATATTGTTATAGTTCACCAAGATTCGCGCCAATAGAAAAGTGGAACTGTCCCTTGGCCATATTGGGCGCCTTTTGAAGGTCGTCCAAACGCCATCCGTAATCAAATCCCAACAATCCAAACATTGGCAAAAAGATTCTTAAACCTGCGCCGGCTGATTTGTACAAATTGAAGGGGTCGTAATTTGAAAAGTCTGACCACGTCCTTCCTCCTTCCAAAAATGACAGCGCATAAATCGTAGCACTCGGATTGGTCGTCAATGGGTAGCGCAATTCAACGCTGTACTTCGTAATAACTGGAGCTCCAACACGATCAGATGGCGTTGTCAAAGACAAATCATCATAGCCGCGTAAATTGACAATCTCTCTTCCATCCAAGGCGAAACCACTCAAGTAAACTCCACCCAAGTAGAATCGCTCAAATGGTGATTGTCCCAATTTGTTGTTGTATGTTCCCAAAA
>JACCDM011293420.1_pt1 | contig 13802 bp, 12 predicted proteins | sample 7445851 | NCBI WGS metagenome assembly JACCDM01 (sample SAMN15323438, study PRJNA562643) | freshwater metagenome | isolation source: river surface water | place: USA:Blue River Watershed | collected 2017-08-16
ATGCTGCTCCATTAGTGCTGCTACCCGCTCGCGAATTTTCGCCTGAATCTCTTCGACACTCAACTCGGCACTGATTAGCAAGAACCTTGATTCTTTTTGTGCCATCTTTAGGTACTCATCTCGAGCACGTTCGAAAAACTCCACTTTTTCGCGCTCTAGGCGATCTGGTTCGGTTCCGGTCTTCGCTCTGCGAGCGATTGCCTTGTCGGCAGCTAGGTCCAGCAGAACAGTTAGGTCAGGAATTAGGTTGTCTACCGCCCAAAGCGAAATGTTTCTAACATCCTCGACGCTTAGTTCCCTGGCTGCGCCTTGATAGGCAACAGAGGAATCGAAATAGCGATCGCTAATAACCACTTCGCCTCTGGCGAGCGCCGGACGAATTTTGGTTGCTACGTGATGGGCGCGATCGGCTGCGTATAACAGCGCTTCCGATCTTGGAGCAACATCACCTTTGCGATGCAGTAAAAGGTGCCTGATTTCTTGCCCGAGTTCGGTGCCGCCAGGTTCTAGTGTTCTGACGACGGTCTTGCCCTTGGATTTTAGAAACTCTTCCAAAAGGTCAGCCTGGGTTGACTTACCAACCCCGTCAATCCCTTCGAATGTGATAAACACCTAGCTCTTCTTTCGCTTTGCAGGTGCTCGCTTGATCTTTGATGTCTTTGGCGCAACACCGGGCTCTACCCCAAGCTTCTCGCGCCTGATCGCAAGAAGTTCGAAGGCGCGGTCAGGGGCTAGTTCTTCGAGCGGCTCATCCTTAGGAATAGTGGCATTAATTACGCCATCGGTGACGTAGTCACCGAACTGACCGGTCTTGGCAACCACCTTTAGCCCGCTCGCTGGGTCGTCGCCAAATTCTTTTAGCGGTGTAGCGGCAGTTCTGCGACCACCGTATTTTGGTTGCTTGTAAATCTCGAGGGCTTCATCCAAGGTCAAGGAAAATATCTGCTCTTCGCTTGAAAGGGTTCTTGAGTCGGTGCCCTTCTTTAGGTAGGGGCCGAACTTTCCGTTTTGAGCGGTTATTACATTTCCGGATTCTGGATCAATTCCAATTTCCCTGGGTAGCGATAGCAGGGCCACTGCATCCTCGAAGGTAACTGTCGCTGGGTTCATTGATTTGAATAGTGATGCGGTCTTGGGCTTTGGGTTGCCCTCATCCACCAGAGACACATATGCGCCGTAGCGACCGTCTTTCACAACAATTTCTAGACCTGTCGCGGGGTCAGTTCCCAAGATTCTGTTTTCAACCGGTGGAGTGTTGATCAGCTCTACTGCCTTTTCGTGAGTCAACTCATCCGGGGTCATTCCCTCGGGAATGTTCACAATTCTGCGGCCATTCTCGTCTGCACCATCAACGTTTGGTTCGCCATTTACCTCTAGGTAAGGTCCATACTTTCCAGTGCGAAGCGAAATGCCATCGCCAATCTCAAAAGTGTTGATTGATCTCGGATCACTTTCCCCGAGTGACTCAACGGTTCCTTTGAGTCCCAGCGCGCCTTGGTTTCCGAAATAGAAATCTTTCAACCAGGTAGAGCGATCGAGTTCACCGACCGCGATTAGGTCAAGGTCTGACTCCATGTGTGCCGTGAAGTCGTAATCGACTAACTTGCCAAAGTTGTCCTCTAGGAATCTCGTGACAGTAAATGCAATCCACTCTGGCACCAGGGCACTGCCCTGCTTGCGCACATAACCCTTGGAGATAATCGTGGAAATAATTGCCGCATAGGTAGAAGGTCTTCCGATGCCTTGCTCTTCCAATGCCTTTACCAGGGTCGCTTCTGTGAAGCGTGCCGGGGGTTGGGTCTCGTGTGACTTTGCCAGAGCGCTTTGAACCTCAACGGTTTCGCGCTCAGTCAAAGCTGGAAGCTTTGCCTCTTGCTCTTCGCCTTCTTCGTCCTTGCCCTCGTCGTAGGCTGCGAGAAAGCCCTTGAACAAGACCACAGTTCCGCTGGCCGAAAGCTCAACACTCTCCCCCTCCGGGCCTGAGGCAGAGAACTTAACGGTTGTGGTTGAAAGCTTGGCGTCCGCCATTTGAGAGGCGACAGTGCGCTTCCAAATCAGGTCGTAAAGACCCCAGCTTTTTCCAAGCAGAATTCTTTCGAGCTCTTTGGGGTGGCGGAAGGACTCTCCGGATGGTCTGATTGCCTCGTGAGCTTCCTGCGCGTTTTTAGATTTTGATCCGTAGATTCTTGGAGCGCCAACCGAGTCATTGCCAAAGAGTTCTTTCGCAGCGCGCATCGATGCGTCGATGGCCTGCTGAGACAAGCTCGGAGAGTCGGTACGCATATAAGTGATGTAACCCTCTTGATAAAGCTGCTGAGCGGTATCCATGGTTTGCTTCGCGCTCATGCCAAGTTTGCGCGAAGCCTCCTGCTGCAAAGTGGAAGTGGTAAATGGTGCATATGGTTTTCTGCTTGAAGGCTTTGACTCGATTGACGTCACAGTCAAAGATTTACCGGTCAGGTGGAAAGCGAGGGCTTCGGCCTTTGCAAGCGTCATTACTTCGGCGTCGGTTACAAGCTTTCCCTCGGAATTGAAATTCTTTCCAGTGGCAAGCTTCTTGCCGTTTAGCTCAGTCACCTTGGCTTCGAAATTCACGCCCTTGGACTCGATTGTTGCGGTCACCGATGTGTAGCCGGCAGCAACATGTGCCATGCGTTCGCGTTCGCGCTGCACAATCATTCGCATCGCGGGAGACTGAACTCGACCGGCACTTAGTCCGCGGTTTATCTTGCGCCACAAAATCGGAGAGATTTCGTAGCCCACCAGTCGGTCGACTACTCTTCTGGTCTCCTGGGCCTGCACCAAGTTCTCATCCAGCGCTCGAGTTTCGTTGGCCGCCTGCTGAATCGCTTCCTTGGTAATCTCGTTGAACACCATTCTGCGCACCGGAACCTTGGGTTTTAGAACTTCCAGGAGGTGCCAAGCAATGGCCTCGCCTTCGCGGTCCTCATCTGTTGCCAGATAAAGCTCTTCGCAATTTTTGAGTGCGGCCTTTAGCTCGCTGACTGTCTTGGACTTACCCGGGGAAACCACGTAGAAGGGTTCGAAGTCGTTTTCCACATCGATTGAGAACTTGGCAAGTGAGCCTTTTTCCTTCTTTTTCTCAGCTGGGATGTCCTTGGGTTCGGCCAGGTCTCGAATATGGCCGACGGAGGCCATGACCTCAAAATCGTCCCCGAGGTACTTGGCAATCGTCTTAGCCTTGGCAGGCGACTCAACGACGACAAGCTTGCGTACTGACAAAACCACTCCAAATTTCTCTTAGGGTGCCCCGGCCTTGGCCCTGGATTCGAAGGTCCAAATTAGGTAATCCGACCTAACCTCGACAACTACACCGTCCCCGACAATACGACATCCTGTCAAGCGAGCGCCACCCCCGAGAACTAATTCGCTGGCTTTGGGGCAGGGCAGCCCAGGCCTCAGGCCCCTGGAAACATCCGAGGCCAAGAGGGCCGCAGAGTCCGCCAAATACCTGGCCTCCAGCTGGGTTTGGGCCAGCCCCAGCGCCAGCCCCAGGGCAGAAATCAGAGTCAAACCCAGGGTCAGCCAAATCAACCCGAGAGCCAGAGCCGAGCCCTGATCTAGCGCCCAAGACTTGGGGAACAAGCCCTGGCCCTGGCAGCTGGTAGGGCGGGAACTGTCACGGTTGCGCATACTTTTCCATCTAGCTCAAGAATTTCAATGTCGTATTCGGACTTTTCAAATTCGCTAGGAACCTGAAGGGAATCCGTCCTGGAGACCAGCCTCGCGATCTGATGAGCCTGGGAAGCTATCTCCAGTTCGGTAAGGCCCAATTTGAAAAGCCCGAGGGCCAAACCCACCAGGGCCATTAGCCAAGGAACCAGAATCATGAACTCCGCTGTTGCCGAACCGGATTCGGAAGTAAGGCTAGATCGAGACATCGAGAGCTTTTGCAACCAAATCGAAAAGCAGATTTCTAACCTGGTCGCTTCTAAGAACCATGACTAGCAGCCCTGCGAACGCCACTGCTGCCAAAGTTGCGATTGCGTATTCGGCGGTGATGGCGCCGCGATCATTTCTTAGTGTTTTCATTTTTTCTCCTAGGTTGTGATTTGGGAAATCAGAATTGGGACGACCGTTAAAAGTAGAAACGCTGGTAGCACTGTCAGCCCCAAGGGGATCAACAGCTTCACCGAGAGTGCTTTTGCATCTTGTATCGCCCTAGAGGTTTTGGCTTCGTGATGCTCTTGAGCGGCGCAGACCAAAATCTTCGAAACCGGAGCTCCGGTCACATAAGCGAAATCAATGTGAGGATCCAGTTCGAGATTTTGCTTAGGAAACTTTTTTTGCAAAAAAGACTTAGCTTCAGAAAGTGAAATGCCTGATTTAAGGGCCACCGCAAAAATCAAGAGCGGAAGATTCTCATCAGTGGAATTTTTCTCTAACTTGGAAATCATTTTTTCCGCAAGCTTGTCACCTAGAAAAAGCAAAAAAATTGCAACGCCAAAAGCAAAGACACCCAGCGGATTAGAAAAGCCGGCAAAAGGATTAAGTCCGAAGGTCTGACTTAGGGCAACTCCGAATACCGGTAGCCACAGCATCAAGCGTTTGGTGGCTTTAGGGAGTGCGAGCGATTGCTCTAACTCATGCTCGGATGCGGTTTGTGATCTCTCGTAACGGCTGAGCTCCTCTAGTGCCTGTGAGACTGGTGCCCCGAGTTCGATAGCACTTTGCCAAACCACATCAAAGTTCGGGCTCACGCCTCGCTCAGCAGACAGTATCGACACCTCGCTAGCTGGGACTCCTGCACTTAGCAGTGCAATTGCGCTCTGGGTAGTGCTCAATTGATTTCCTGTTGTAACTCAACTGCGCGAACTGCGAGCTCTCCGGAAGAGATTTCAAGTTTTCCAATTTGCGCAATTGTTCGCTTTGGGGACTTACTCAGTTGAATGACCCAGTCAATCGCGCCAACTGCCAAGCGTGCAGTTGTATCTGGTGATATCCCCGCCAAGAGTCCCAGCACGGTGAGTCGATTAGGAATTTCAGAGAATTTATCTGCGTGAATAGTTGCACCGGAACCGCGATGCCCGTTGTTCATAGCCTGCAACAACAAAACCAATTCACTGCCGCGTGCTTCACCAACCACGACTCGATCCGGTCGCATTCGGAGCGCTTCAATCAACAAATCCTGGGTGGTGATTTCACCTACACCTTCAATATTTGGTTTTCGCTCCACCAAGGACACCGACGGAAGCGGCAGATGCAATTCCGCCAACTGCTCTATTGCTATCGTGCGGTCTTTGGTTTCTTGCAACATTGCTGACAACAGCGTGGTTTTGCCTGACCCAGTTGCACCAAAGATCAGAAAGTTTTCTTTGCGCTTGATAACCCCCTCGAGGAATTGAAGCTCATGATTGGTAAACATTTTGACTTCCAATAGATGCCTCAGCAGCACCTTAGTTTTTGGATGCTTGCGAACGGTGAGCATGGGGATTTTCGAAACCGAAGACTTTAAAACCGCGTGAAAGCGAAAGTTCTCGTGAGTGAAATCTCCAATTGGATGAGCTAAATCGACTCGACCGCCCATTTCGAGTGCGAGCCTGAGAAGCAACTGATTTAGCTCTTGGTCAGAATCGAAGGGGTTGGCGGCAAGCTCTAGCCCCTTGCCCACATCTATGAAGGTGCTCTGGGAGCCAATAAGTAATAAATCGGTGAGGTTGGGTAGCTCTAAGAGCCTTCTGAGTGGTCCCGGGATCTCGTTGGCTGAGGTCATGCCAGCAAGCCTTTAGATTTCAACGGCCAAAACTTGTGATTTTTGGAAACCTGTGGAAAAAGAAGGGGCGACAGGTTTTGGGGGAAAACCTGCCGCCTTGTCTAGAACATTGGGGGAACGTTCTTGACTTCGCTGGCGAACCAGCTCATTTAAGTGTACGGGAATCCTCAATTAACTTGTCCCCCATTTGAGGGAAGCAAAACGCAGGGCGGGGCTCGTGGTTTGCCCTCCTGGTTCCTCTGGCATTATGTATTGGTCAACATCTGGAGGACAACGATGTCTGTTGAACATGAAATTGCTAATTTGCTGCACGAAACAAGGAGTTTCGAACCCAGCAAGGAGTTCGTGGCTAATGCAATAGCCAAGCCCGAGCTATACACCCAAGCCAAGGCCGACCGACTGGGATTCTGGGCGGAACAAGCCAAGAACCTGCACTGGCACAAACCCTTCACCCAAGTCTTGGACTGGTCTGAAGCACCTTTTGCCAAGTGGTTCCATGACGGTGAACTCAATGTGAGCTACAACTGCCTGGATCGCCACGTTGAGGCGGGACTTGGAAAGCGGGTCGCTCTGTTTTTTGAGGGCGAGCCAGGTGACCAAAAGGTGTACACCTATCTCGACCTTCTGCAAGAAGTTAAGAAGGCAGCAAACCTGCTTTTGAAGCTGGGTATTCAACCCGGTGACAGAGTGGCGATTTATATGCCGATGATTCCCGAGGCTGTGATCGCAATGCAGGCAGTTGCACGCATTGGTGCAGTGCACTCGGTTGTGTTCGGTGGTTTTTCTGCAGACTCACTTGCTTCGAGAATTCAAGACGCCGGAGCAAAGTTAGTCATCACTGCTGACGGAGGTTACCGAAAGGGCAAGGCTTCCGCTCTAAAGCCGGCGGTCGATGAGGCAGTGAAAGATGGTAAGTGTCCATCGGTTGAAAACGTTTTGGTAGTAAAGCGCACCGGACAAGATGTTGATTGGGACAAAGGTCGCGACCTTTGGTGGCACGAAGAAATTGTTGCGGTAGACACCGAGCACATCGCTCAGGGTTTCAACGCCGAGCACCCACTCTTCATTCTTTACACCTCCGGCACCACTGGAAAGCCGAAAGGTATTTTGCACACCACCGGTGGCTACCTTACTCAAGCCAGCTACACGCACAAAAACGTTTTTGATCTGCATTCTTCCACTGACATCTACTGGTGCACGGCAGACATTGGTTGGATCACAGGCCACTCCTATGTTGCCTATGGTCCTCTCGCTAATGCTGCTACTCAAGTGATCTACGAGGGCACCCCCGATACTCCAGACTGGGGCAGATGGTGGGACATTGTGGCTAAGTACCACGTCACGATCTTGTACACCGCACCAACGGCAATCAGATCCTTTATGAAGATTGGTCGTTCGGTTACCACTCACTACGACCTGTCTTCTATTCGCGTTCTGGGTTCGGTGGGAGAACCTATTAACCCAGAAGCGTGGATGTGGTACCGCGAGGTGATTGGAAATAACAAGGCTCCAATCGTTGACACTTGGTGGCAAACCGAAACTGGCGCAATCATGATTTCACCGCTGCCCGGTGTCACTGCGACAAAGCCTGGCAGCGCTCAGGTTCCACTGCCAGGTATCTCGATGGCAGTTATTGATGATGAGGGCAAGGTTGTTGGAAACGGCCACGGCGGTTACCTAACAATCACCGAGCCTTGGCCTTCGATGCTGCGCGGAATCTGGGGAGACCCAGAGCGTTACAAGGAAACCTACTGGTCACGCTTCGATGGAAAGTACTTCGCCGGCGATGGCGCGAAACTTGATGACGATGGTGACCTTTGGTTACTTGGTCGAGTCGACGACGTGATGAATGTTTCTGGTCACCGTCTCTCAACCACCGAGATTGAATCGGCCCTGGTCTCCCACCCATTCGTTGCGGAGGCTGCGGTGGTTGGAGCAAAAGACGAAACCACGGGTCAGGCGGTTGTGGCATTCGTAATTCTTCGCAGGTCTCACCTCGATGAAATTGGCTCAGACGCGGATGTTTCAAAAATCCTGCGCGATCACGTGGCAAAGGAAATTGGTCCAATTGCAAAACCAAGATCAATCTTTGTGGTGGCGGAACTTCCAAAGACCAGATCCGGAAAGATCATGCGCAGACTGCTTCGCGACGTTGCCGAAGACAGACCAATTGGAGACGTCACTACCCTCGCCGACACTTCCGTGATGGACACCATCTCCGGAAAAATCAGCGCTGGAGCAAATGATTAGTCATTAAAGAAAAAGCCCCCGATTTCTCGGGGGCTTTTTCTTTACTTGAATTCGACTATGAGCTCAACTTCGACAGGTGCATCGAGTGGGAGCACAGCAACGCCAACTGCGCTACGAGCATGCTTACCCGATTCACCAAAGAGTTCACCCAATAACTCTGATGCTCCGTTGAGAACACCGGGCTGCCCGGTGAACTCCGGAACCGAGGCAACGAAGCCGACAACTTTGACGACCCGGGTAATTCTGTCGAGATCCCCAATCACGGACTTGATTGCCGCCAGGGCGTTCAAGGCACATCGCGCAGCGATGGTCTTGGCATCCTCCGGGGTTACCTCATCGCCTACCTTTCCCGTGGCGATTAGCTTTCCCTCGACTAGGGGTATTTGGCCAGCGGTGTAGACCAGGTTGCCAGACACCACGGCAGGGACATAGGCGCCCGCTGGGGTGGCAACCGGCGGCAGGGTGTAACCGAGCTCGGAAAGTCTTTGTTCAACGCTCATTTAGGCCACCGGCCTTTTGAAAAAGGCGATTAGCCCGCCCTGCGGGCCAGTTGTGACCTGGACCAGCTCCCAGCCCTGAGAGCCCCAGGTATTGAGGATTTGGGTCTCTTTGTGCAACAAAAGGGGGGTGGTTACGTACTCCCACTTGACCATTTTCTAAGCTCCGTTTCAGCTACTGCGGGTAACCTAGAGTCTATGTCTGCGAACCCTAAAGGCTCTTCGCTAAGCAATTTTCTAAAGTTTTTCCTGCTTAGCGTGACCGCCGGAATCTTGTCCGTGGCCCTTTTGGCCCCGGTTGTTGCTTTCGGGGCGGTCGCAACCAGGACCGGCGTTGGACTCTTCGAGTCGCTCCCTGGCTACATAAAGCCCATTAACGCCTCGCAAGCTTCGACAATTTATGGACTTCGAAATGGCGAGCCAGAGAAAATAGCCACTTTCTATCACGAGAACCGCGTCGAAGTCGCCTTCGAGGACATGTCCCCCAACCTGGTGAATGCGGTCATCGCAACCGAGGATCCTCGCTTCTACCAGCACGGTGGTGTTGACATCATTTCGCTGCTTCGAGCAACTCTTACCAACCTGGCAACCTTTGGTGAAGGACCCGGTGCCTCAACAATCACCATGCAGTACGTGAGGCAGTCTTTAGTAGAGGCTGCGAACCTCACCGGTGATGCCGACGCCATTGCGGAAGCAACCGAAGTGACCGTGGAGCGAAAGATTAGAGAGATTCGTTTGGCGATCGCGCTCGAACAAGAGGTTTCAAAGAAAGACATTCTCGCCGGTTACCTGAATCTGGTTTTCCTTGGAAACCAAATCAACGGTGTTGAGACCGCATCACAGTATTACTTCGGAACAAGTGCAAAGAACCTAAACGTGCCGCAAGCAGCGCTGCTCGCAGCGATGCTCAAATCTCCAAACGATTACAAACCAGATGAGGCAGAGAATCTGGAGCGCGCGATTGGTAGACGCAACTACGTCATTCAGGCGATGGCAGATGCTGGTTACATCCCGCAGGAGCAGGTCGAGGCCTACAAGAGCTCACCTATACAAACCAACATCACAAAAGCTCAACAGGGTTGTGAAGCAAATCAGATAACCGCGTTCTTCTGCGATTACACGGTTTGGAACATTCGAAATGAAGACGCCTTTGGTGCCACTCCGGAAGACCGCGAAATGCTGCTTCGTCGAGGCGGACTCGAGATCTACACATCGCTAAACCTTGATATTCAGCAGGCGGCTTACGACGCGAGCATGGAGCTATTGCCACCCGATAACGAGTGGTCCTTCGGAACAGCCTCGGTAACCATCGAAGCTGGAACCGGCCGAATTGTTGCTATGGCGCAAAACCGATATTTCGACCAAAGCGATAACCCCGACCAGGGCCGAACCTCTGTGAATTACTCCAGCGACAAAAACTACGGTGGATCTTCTGGTTTCCAATCTGGTTCCACCTACAAGATTTTCACGCTCGCCGAGTGGCTCAAGCAGGGCTACAGCCTTGGAGACCATGTTGATGGCCGCATTTATACCGGAGAAGACGTTGACCTAGATGGTCAACCGGATCCGGTGAAGATTTGGGATGTTGCGAAAGACTTCCGAGCATCCTGCGGTGGTGTGGTTGGTCTTTGGGAAGTGAATAACTCCGGAGACAAGACAATTGACGACATCTCTGTTCAGCAAGCTGTCATCACTTCACAGAACACCGCATTCGCCGCCATGGCATCCAAGCTTGACCTGTGTGCAATTAGAGACACCGCGATGGCCTTTGGCGTTCACCGAGCGGATAACACCGAACTTTTGTATGTGCCAGCCGCAATCTTGGGAACAAACGAAGTTTCACCTCTGACCATGGCGGCGGCAAACGCGGCAATTGCAAACAACGGAATTTACTGCTCACCGGTTTCAATCGACAAAGTTATTTTGCGCAAGACCGGAGAGGAACTGCCAGTTCCACAAACCCAGTGCTCGCAAGCGGTCGCACCTGAAATTGCCGCCGCGATGGCGCACGGTATGCGTGGAGTGCTCTCCGGTGGAACCGGTGCGGCTGCGAACCCAGGAGACGGAACGGTGCTCGCCGGTAAGACCGGTACCACAGATAACCGAATTCACACCTGGATGGTCGGTTACTCAACCAAGATCGCAACTGCTACCTGGGTTGGAAACGTGTCAGGATTAACTAGCCAATCCGGAAAGAGTGTTAACGGTCTCGCAGTTCCGAGCGTGCGTCACGCGGTTTGGAAGCGAATCATGGCTCAAGCTAACCAGCACTACGAAGAGACACCGTTTGCTCAGGCTCCTGGAAATTTGGTGGCCGCAAGAATTGTGACCGTTCCTGAGGTTGCAGGCTATGACCCAGTGGCTGCTAAAGCCGCAATTATCGAGGCAGGGCTGAGCGTCCAGATTGTTCCCGGTCAGGTGAGCGCATCTACAGCTCCAGGAACAGTCGCATACACCAAGCTGGAAGCTGGTTCACCGGTTCCATACGGTTCGATTGTCAAGGTTTACATTTCCGCTGGCGGCATGCTCACGATGCCAAACGTAACTGGCATGAGTGTTGCCCAAGCCACGACAGTTTTGGAAGGCATGGGACTAATCGCGTCACTGCCACAGAACTCGCAAACCCAGTATCTAAATAAGTGTGATCCACTGCTTGCTGAAGGTGCAGTATTCGGCACCTCTCCAGAAGCAGGTGCGCCGGTTGCCAACGCCAGCGCAGTGATTTTGATTCCAAATAAATGCGACTAGCAAACTCTGGTCCCTGGACACTGCGAGAACTCGACCTTGCGGTTTTGCCACAGGGTAAAAAGCCAATTCGGGTGCTGCACATTTCGGACATTCATTTTGCTCCCGGGCAAAGAAAAAAAGCAAAGTTCCTTAGGGATCTTGCGGAACTAAGCCCTGACCTGGTTGTAAACACCGGAGACAACCTCGGACACCGTGGAGCGATAAACGCTGTGCTGAATGCACTCGGGCCCCTTTCAAAGTTTCCAGGGGTTTTCGTAAACGGGTCGAATGATTACCGACACCCTTCATTTAGAAATCCGGTGAAATATATCTTCAAGCCGTCTGAGCCAGATGGCTTCAGGGATATTGATACCGAACGCTTCACCAGGGAATTAGAAAACCACGGTTGGCTAAACCTCAACAACCAATCCGGAAAACTAGAAGTGAACGGAACCAAGTTGGGGTTTTTCGGCCTAGATGATCCACACGAACACCTCGAAAACCTTCCGGGCCTGCAGAGCCAGAAGCTGGAATTGAAAAACGTTGATTTCAGAATCGGTGTCGCACACGCACCATACATGCGAGTAATCGAGGGGCTGACCGCGGCCGGTTCCGAAGTAATTTTCTGCGGCCACACCCACGGTGGACAAATATGTTTGCCTGGCGAAAAAGCGCTCACCACAAACTGCGATCTACCAACCAAATACGCCAAGGGTGTGAGTGCCTGGGAGCATGCGGGAAACAAGTCACTGCTGCACGTCAGCGCAGGAATTGGAGCTTCGATATTTGCACCGGTGCGAATCTTCTGCCCACCAGAAGCGAGCCTGATCACACTGAAAGCTAGTTAGCGAACTCTTTCGCGACCAGCTCTGCAATCTCATAGGTGTTTAGAGCGGCGCCCTTACGCAAGTTATCCCCCACCACAAATAAGTCAATCGTGTTTGGGAAGTCCTGTGACTGGCGAATACGACCAACAAATGTTGGGTCTTGACCAGCAACCAAGTTCGGGGTCGGATAAACACCATTCGCTGGGTCATCCATAACAACAACGGTTGGCTGTTGCTCCAGCTCAGCACGAACCTCGTCAGCGGTTAGTGGGTTTGCGAAAGTGGCGTGCACAGCAAGTGAGTGTGAAACCTGAACCGGAACACGAACGCAAGTTGCTGCAACCTTGAGGTCACTAATGCCAAGAATCTTTCTTGATTCGTTGCGAACCTTCAGCTCCTCAGAGGTGTGGCCTTCGGCTTTTACCGAACCTGCAACTGGGATGACGTTTAGAGCAATTGGAGCGGCCCAAAGCGAATCACTTTGATCTACGCCCTGCTCGCGAAGGGTCTGTGAAACATCCAAAGTCTTCATGCCAGCGTTTGGGTTGGTGGCAACAGCGGCTAACTCTTTAGTTAGTCGCGTAATTCCTTCGGCACCGGCTCCAGAAACCGCCTGGTAGCTGGCAACCACTAATTCTTTGAGCTGCCACTTTCTGTGCAGCGCACCCATGGCGGCCATCATGGTCAACGTGGTGCAGTTTGGGTTAGAGATGATTCCCAGTGGGCGTTCTTTCGCCTTCTCGGGGTTGACTTCTGGAACTACCAGTGGAACCTGGTCGTTCATGCGGAATGCCGCCGAGTTGTCAACCGCAACCGCGCCCTTTGAGGCAGCAATCGGTGCCCAAATCTCTGATACTTCGTCAGGAACGTCAAACATGGCAATGTCCATTCCCTCGAAGGCTTCTTCGGAGAGCGCGACAACGGTGTGAGGCTGGCCGTGAACCATTATCTGCTTACCAGCGGATCTTGGAGAAGCAATCAAACGAATCTCGCCCCAGATATTTTCGCGGTTGTTGATGATGTCAATCATCACGGTGCCAACGGCACCGGTTGCACCGACAAGGGCGAGGTTTGGTTTGCGACTCATCTTTATCTTCCCGTTCCTGCGTAGATGACAGCAGTCTGGTCGCCATCTAGATCGAATGCACTGTGCACCACGCGAGTGGCTTCCTTGAGCTGGTTCGCTCTGGTGATTACCGAGATTCTGATCTCCGAGGTGGAGATCATCTCAATGTTGATTCCGGCGCGAGCCAGTGCACCAAATAGCTTTGCAGAAACCCCAGAGGAGGTCTTCATGCCTGCGCCAACGATAGAGAGCTTTCCGATTTCGTCGTCGTAACTAACGGTCTTGAAGCCAATCTCACCCTGGGCTGCTTTCAGCGCCTCAACAACCTTTGGGCGGTCAGAGTGCAGCAGAGTGAAGGAGATGTCAGAGACGTGGTTCTCGGTTGTGGAAACGTTCTGCACGATCATGTCGATGTTTGCACCAGACTGCGCAACCACCGCAAACACTTCGGCCGCTTTACCAGGACGGTCGGGAATTCCAACCACAGTGATCTTTGACTGGGTGTCGTCTGAAGCGACGCCTGAAACGATTGGTTCTTCCATTTCATCTCCTGGTTTTACGGTGTAAACAAGTGTGCCCGGGTCAGTCGAGAATGTGGATCTGACTCGAAGTGGAACCTGGTGTCTTCTTGCAAACTCGACTGCGCGAATGTAAAGAATTTTTGCTCCGGAGCTGGCGAGCTCGAGCATCGAATCAATGTC
>JACCDM010885285.1_pt1 | contig 13801 bp, 8 predicted proteins | sample 7445851 | NCBI WGS metagenome assembly JACCDM01 (sample SAMN15323438, study PRJNA562643) | freshwater metagenome | isolation source: river surface water | place: USA:Blue River Watershed | collected 2017-08-16
ATATCAAAATGCTCTTCACTTTCGTAAATTTCCTGTAGGATGGCATAACGCTCTGGAGTTTTGCGATGTCCTTTGTTTTCAAGATACAGTGTAAAAACGTTTTTTACAATTTCTTGATTTTTGTTATTGTCTGTGGAAATAAGTGTCATATCGCGCAAAGATAATTTATTTTGTTTAATCTCTAAAGTTCGGTTGATAAGTTTAGCTTTTGTTGAAAACCAATTAAGAGTAATATACTCGACTCACTTTTTCGATACCTTCAATTTTTCGAATATTGGCAATTAGTTTTTTCAAAATCGTATTGTTTTGTACCACAACAGTCACTTGTCCATGAAAAATTCCAGCATCGGTACTCAAAGAAATACTTTGAATATTGACATGCATATTATTCGATATGACTTTGGTTAACTGATTGGTTAATCCTAGCGAATCCATACCGGTGATTTTAATGATTGCCTTAAATTCTTCTTGCGTTGAATCAATCCATTTGGCAGCCATAATTCGGTAGGCATAATTGGATTGCAAACCTATAGCATTGGGACAATCGCTTTTGTGAATTTTAATTCCTTCGTTTACCGTAACAAAACCAAATACATCATCTCCAGGAATAGGGCTGCAGCAAGGAGAGAATTTATAATCTAATTTGTCGTGTTCTTTTCCAAACACCAGCATGTCATAATTGCTGTTAACAATTGGCTTGTTGATTTCTTCTTCTGGTGTAGTAGCAGTACGTTTGATTTTGTTTTTGAAAAAACTAATAAACGTATTGCTTTTTTGCGCAGCGTAATCTTTCAACTGTTGGTTTTCAATAGCGCCAATTCCAACACGGTAAAACAAATCCAAACTGGTTTTAAGTTTGAAGTAATTGACTAATTCGTTAACGGTTTTTTCGTTAAGCGTAATTTTTAAATGTTTTAATTTTCGAGTCAGTAGTTCTTTTCCTTCTTCGCCAATTTTTTTGGTGTCTTCGTTAAGTACGTTTTTTATTTTTGTTTTGGCTCTAGCCGTAGTTACATAATCAAGCCAATGTGATGTTGGTTTTTGGTTAGGAGACGTAATGACTTCAATTTGGTCTCCACTTTTTAATTCGTAATTGAGCGGTACTAATTTTCCGTTAACACGAGTTCCTCTAGTGCGAATCCCAATTTCTGAGTGAATGCCAAAGGCAAAGTCTAAAGAAGTAGCTCCTTTGGGTAAAGATTTAATATCTCCTTTTGGAGTAAAGACAAAGATTTCTTTGGAATACAAGTTCATCTTAAAATCTTCCACAAAATCAACTGCATTTGTTTCTGCATTTTCTAATGCTTCTCGCAATAAATTTAGCCATACGTCCAATCCGCTTTCTTCTGTAGCGCCATTTTTGTATTTGTAATGCGCAGCATACCCTTTTTCGGCAATTTCATCCATGCGTTCGCTACGAACTTGAATTTCTACCCAACGTCCTTTTGGTCCCATTACAGTGATGTGAAGGGCTTCGTAACCGGTTGATTTTGGAGACGAAATCCAATCGCGCAATCGGCTAGGGCTTGGACGATAATGATCAGTTACAATAGAATAGATTTTCCATGCTAAAAATTTCTCGTCGTGTGGATTTGATTTGTAAACGATGCGCAAGGCAAATTTGTCGTAGACTTCGTCAAAACTCACTCCTTGCGTTTTCATTTTTCGACGAATAGAGTAGATGGATTTAGGTCGGCCTTTGATGGCATATTCTACTCCTTCATCATCCATAGATTTTTTCAAAACATCTGATATGTCTTTGATATAGGCGTCTTGTTCTTCTTTGGTCTCTTTAATTTTGCTTAAAATATCATTGTAAACTGCAGGTTCAGTGTATTTTAAACCTAAGTCTTCCAATTTGGTTTTGATGTTGTACAAACCCAAACGGTGCGCCAATGGAGCATAAATATATAAAGTTTCCGAAGCGATTTTGGTTTGTTTGTCTTCTCGCATCGATTCCATGGTTTGCATATTGTGCAAACGATCGGCGAGTTTGATTAATATCACTCGAACATCATCGTTGAGTGTTAAAATCATTTTTCGAAAATTCTCTGCTTGAACAGATGCATTTAAATCTTTTTGAACTAAGGAAATTTTAGTCAATCCTTCCACCATTTGCGCTACTTTTGGATTGAAGAGGCGCTCAATATCTTCAACAGTAATGGGGGTATCTTCAACTACATCGTGTAATAAAGCAGCTGCAATAGAAGTAGCACCTAAGCCAATTTCAGAGGCTACAATTTTTGCAACAGCGATGGGATGGAATATATAGGCCTCACCTGATTTTCTTCTTTGATCCTTGTGTGCATCCACCGCTACATCAAACGCCTTGCGAATTAACTTCTTGTCGCTGTCGGTTAGTGTTTGGTAACTAATTCGCAGTAACTCCTTGTATTCTTGGGCAATGGCCTTGTTTTCTTTTTCGATATCTATTTCTGTCATGATAGGCGGGGTTCAATTTCTAAAAATAGAAAAAACCGACTAATTACGCAAGGGAATTAAAAGAATATTTTGGATGGAAAATTTAAAAACCTCTTTGTCTTTTGGCTTCAAAAATTAAAATCGCGGCAGCAACTGAAACGTTCATGGAATCAATCTCGCCTTGCATAGGAATAATAATATTTTGATTAGCAGCATCTCGCCATTCTTGGGTCAATCCAGTTGCTTCAGTTCCTACTACTAAAGCAGTTGGAGTCGTATAATTTTCTAGATGGTACCCATTGGAATTTTGTAGGGTAGCGCAATACATAGCAATATTTTTTTCTTTTAGAAAAGCAATAATTTCAGCGGTAGTTCCAGTAGCAATTTGGTTTGTAAACAAACAGCCCACACTAGAACGAACAATATTGGGGTTGTATAAATCACTTTTGGGATTTGCAATGATAACTGCATCGAGATGAGCAGCATCGGCGGTACGCAATAGTGCACCAATGTTTCCTGGTTTTTCAGGTGCTTCAGCAACTAAAATTAATGGATTTTGGGATAATTGTAAATCAGATAAAAGAGTTGATTTCGTTTTGGCTACAGCCAAAATTCCTTCAGTAGTATCGCGGTAGGCTAATTTTTGAAAAACTTCTTTGTTGATTTCAATCAGTTCAGCATTTGGTGCTAATTGAGAAGCTTCTTTTTCGGTACAAATTTCTGGCAAGAAAAGAACAGTTTCAATTTGGTATCCCCCTTTGATTGCAATGCTAATTTCTCGCTGTCCCTCCATTAAAAAAGTGCCAGACTGCTTGCGTGCTTTTGCTTTTTCTTGCAATAACACCAACGATTTGATGAATGGGTTTTGTACCGAGCTAATTTGCTTCATTGGAATTAAGCCGTTTTTTGAACTACTTCAAAAATTTTAGCATCTTCACATTTTAATGTTTTGTATGGAAATTTAACTAACAATGCATAGTCGTGAGTGGACATTACAACAGTTTTTCCATTTTCATTGATTTTGCGAAGTACTTCCAACACTTCAGCACTAGTTTGCGGATCCAAGTTTCCTGTTGGCTCATCAGCCAAAATCAATTCAGGGTCATTCAACAAAGCTCTAGCTATGGCAACACGTTGTTGCTCTCCACCAGATAGTTGGTGTGGCATTTTAGTTGCAAAGTCTTTCATTCCAACTTTGTCTAAAACTTCGTCTATTTTTTGAAGCATTTCAGAACTATCAGTCCAGCCTGTTGCTTTTAAAACAAAAAGCATATTGTCTTTTACAGTTCGGTCTGGAAGTAATTTGAAATCTTGGAAAACAATTCCGATTTTTCTTCGCAAAAACGGAATGTCATCCTCTTTTAAAGTAGCTAAATCAAAATCAACAATATGTCCCGCTCCTTCTTTTAAATCTAAATCAGCATATAAAGTCTTTAATAAACTACTTTTTCCTGAGCCAGTTTTTCCAATAATATAAATGAATTCGCCTTGTTTTACTTCTAGGTTTACGTCAGATAAAATGATTTTTCCTTCTTGGAATATAGTAGCGTTTCTTAGAGATAAAATGGATTGTGACATAATTTGCATTGGTTTAAGTTGTAAAAGTAATTATCAATTGGCAAATTTCAATTATCAATCGCAATTTTTTTTATTTTTTGTTAAAACAATTGTTCATAATAAATGCTACAACCATTTCGTTATACAGCCTATAATATGATACATTTGAATTTTAAACAAAAAATCACAATGCGTACATTTTCTGGGATATTATTCGCCCTATTTTTTTGGGGAACTTTTTCGGTTTCAGCACAAAAATCAACCATATATAATTCTAATTCAAAAGATTTTGAAACTGCGGTTTCGTTATATAATGCAGGGCAATATGCCTCAGCAAAAATTGTTTTGGATCGCGTTCTCTCGAATTCTGATAATCAAGAAATACAAGCAGATTGTTTGTATTATACGGCACTATGTGCAATTCGTGAGCGTCAGCCCAATGCAGGAAGTTGGATGGAACGCTTTGTTTCAAATTATCCAACCAGTACCAAGAAAAATCAAGGGTATGTGGAACTAGGTCATTTTTACTTTCAACAAGGGGACTATGAAAAAGCCTTAACTGGTTATGAAAAAGTAGACGAAATGTATTTGGCAGTTACTGAAAGCGAGAAATACAATTTTCAAAAAGGCTACAGTTTATTTGTTGCCAAAAACAAAAAGCAAGCTTCTGTCTACTTAAATAAAGTATTGACTACTTCAACCTATGGTTCGCAAGCCAAATACTATTTAGGTTTTATGGCTTATGAAGGAGATGATTACAAGCAAGCCAATCAATATTTTGAATCAGTTTTAGACGAAAGCAAATACAAAGAACGCATGTCCTATTACCAATCGGATATGAATTTTAAATTAGGAAATTTTCAAAAAGCAATTGATTTAGGCGTGGTGGCAATTTCAAAATCGACTCCTGCCGAACAATCTGAATTGAATAAAATTATTGGCGAAAGCTATTTTAATTTAAAAGAATACACCAAAGCTGTTCCTTACTTGGAAGGATACAAAGGGAAAAACGGGAAATGGACCAATACCGATTATTACCAACTAGGATATGCTTATTACCAACAGAAAGATTTTCAAAATGCCATTTCGCAGTTCAATAAAATTATTGATGGAAAAGATTTCGTAGCTCAAAATGGATATTATCATTTGGGTCAGAGTTATTTGAGCTTGAACAAAAAACAAGAAGCCCTGAATGCTTTTAAAAATGCATCCGATATGGATTTTGATGCTTCATTGCAAGAAGAATCAAGTTTGAATTATGCTAAATTAAGTTATGAAATAGGAAATTCATACGAAAGTACCCCAGCTATTTTGACAGCGTTTTTGGAACGCTATCCTCAAAACACAAATCGTACAGAGATTGAAAAAATTCTGGTGGATTCCTATTTGTCTTCTAAAAATTACAAAGAAGCGTTGGCTATTTTAGAAAAAAAAGAAAGTCAGGAAAATAAATTAGCCTATCAAAAAGTATTATTTTACAGTGGGTTGCAATTGTATACAGATGGCGAATATCAAATTGCATTGAAAAGTTTTGAAAAAGCAGTTTCTCTACAAAAAGACGCAACGATTACTGCTAGAGCTACGTTTTGGAAAGGTGAAACCCAATTTATTTTAGATGATTTTAAAAATGCATTGCTAACATTCAAAGGATTTATGGGTGATGCAGAAGCTGTTCGCACACCTGAATTCAAAAACTGTAATTACAATATTGCCTATGCTTATTTCAAGATGAAAGAATACGATCAGGCTGGGAATTACTTTCAAAAACAAATAGAAAAAGGAACAGATAAAGTGCGCATGAATGATTCGTATTTGCGTTTAGCCGATTGCAGATTTGTAAACTCCAAATACGGACAAGCCATGGAGGCCTATGCAAAAGTGATAGAACAAAAAAGTGTTGATGCCGATTATGCGTTTTATCAAAGAGCGATTTCCTATGGTTTCATGGGTAAAAATGAAAAGAAAATTGAAAATTTAGTTTCGTTTTTACAATTGTATCCAAAATCAGAATACCGTGATGACGCTTTGTTTGAATTAGGAAATACGTATGTAGCAGAAAACAAAGACGAACAAGCAGTTATAACCTACGATCAATTGATCAAGGAGTTTGAAAATGGTTCGTTTGTTTCCAAAGCTATTTTGAAACAAGGTTTGGTGTATTATAATGCCGATAAAGATGCCCAAGCGATTGCGAAATTCAAAAAAGTGGTAGCGGAGTTTCCAAAATCTTCAGAAGCGCTAGAAGCAGTTTCAACAGCGCGATTGATTTATGTGGAGAATGGTAAAGTAGATGAATATGCTTCTTGGGTTCGCACATTGGATTTTGTTGCTGTTACGGATGCAGATTTGGATAATGACACCTATGAGTCTGCAGAAAAGCAATACCAACAAAGCAATACAAGTCAAGCGATTGCTGGATTTGGAGCTTATTTAACTGCGTTTCCAAAAGGAATTCATGCTTTGCAAGCCCACTTTTATTTGGCACAATCTCTTTTTGCCAATGGATCTGAAGAAAAATCAGCGGTGCATTACGAATATGTAATTGCAGAAGCTCGAAATGAATTTACGGAACCTTCTTTGGTTCGGTTGGGACAAATTTATTTGAAAGCAAAAGAAGTAGAAAAAGCGATTGTTGTGTTGTCTCGAATGGAAACGGAAGCCGATTTGTTGCAAAATAAAACTTTTGCGCAAGCCAATTTGATGAAGTTGTATTATGATAAAAAAGATTTTGCAAATGCGGTAGTTTATGCTGAAAAAGTATTGGATAATCCTAAAACTGAGCAGGATGTAAAAAGCGACGCGCAAATTGTAGTAGCTCGTTCCGCTATGGAAACGGGTGACGAAACGAAAGCCAAAGCTGCCTATGAGAAATTAGCAACTGCTCAAGGTGAATTAGGGGCTGAAGCGTTGTATTATGATGCTTATTTTAAAAATAAAGAGGGGAAGTTTGAAGATTCGAATGTGGTGGTGCAACAATTAGCTAAAAACTATTCGGATTACAAATTTATTGGTGCCAAAGGATTGTTATTAATGGCGTCTAATTTTTATGCATTAGAGGATAGTTACCAAGCTACTTTTATTTTGGAAACAGTAATTAAAAACTTTTCTGAATTTGCAGATATCGTTGCTAAAGCTCAATCAGATTTAGAAGCAATCAAAGCAGAAGAGTCCAAAACAAATTCGTCAATCACCAATTAATTGTATGGGATTACCTTTTTACATAGTAGATGTTTTTGCCGAAAAAAAGTATTCCGGCAATCAGTTGGCTGTATTTGAAAACGCTCAAAATCTTTCCACAAAAGAAATGCAAGATATTGCCACTGAAATTAATTTTGCTGAGAGTACTTTTATAACAAAGATAGATGCTGAGAATAATTCAGCTGAAATACGAATTTTCACACCTGAGTTTGAAATGAAGTTTGCAGGTCATCCCATTATTGGAACCTCATGGGTAATTATGAATATCATCAATTCAAATTCATCCAAAAAATTGAATTTAACCGTTCCAGTTGGAGTAATTCCGATTTTTCAAAAGGAAGAGATGGTTTGGTTACAATCAGCACAGCCAGAATTTTTCAATACGTTTTCAACGGATGGTATTTTGGAATTTAGTAACTTAAAAGAGAATGATTTTTCATCTGATTTTCCAATACAAGAAGTGAGTACAGGAAGCGCCTTTGTAATTGTTCCACTGCAAAATAAAAGTGCTTTGACCAATTTAGAATTAAACAGTTCAAAAATGAATGAGTGGTTGCAATTGAATTGTAAAACTAATTTTAGAGCCTTGTACTTTTTTTGTTTGGAGGAAGGAAATGTATACAGTAGAATGTTGTATTTTGAAAACAATCAACTGAAAGAAGACGCCGCTACTGGAAGTGCTAGTACTTGTTTACAGGCATTTTTATTGAAATATTATTCAACGGATTTAAAAACAATTAACCATCAAGGAGATGCTATTGGGCGTCCTTCAAAAATATATTTTGATGGAAAATCTACAAAGAATGATTTCGAAATTAAAATTGGTGGTAAGACACAATTTATTGCCAAAGGAGAATGGGAGGTTTAAATTTTTGAATGCAGCCGCATTTAAAGTTTTATAAATAAATAATTATGAAAAAAAACAGTTTAAAATATTCAGTGTTTGTATTAAGTTTGGTGTTGAGTCAATTTGCCTTGGCACAGAAAAAACAAGAAAAAATTCGTACAGAAGAAGTGAATGTGGTGAAATCTTACACGCCAACTATTTCGGATGCTTTTAAAATAAAAGAAACTCCTGCTTTGAACGAAGAAGGGACTAGCCCAAAAGAAATAGTAAAATATAGTATTTTTTCTTTTCCTGTGGCATCTACTTTTACGCCTACAAAAGGGAGAGCAGAAGGAGTAGATCAACAAGAATTAGGACGTTTTTATAAGAGTTATGCCACTTTTGGAGGAGGTAATTACGGTACATTGAATGCCGAGTTATTTGCTACTCAAGATCTCAATTCGGAAGAATATGTGGCGGGAATGTTCCGTCATTTATCATCCCAAGGCGGAATTAAAGGAGTGGATCTAGAAAATTCATTTTATGATACCTCATTAGATCTAACCTATGGGGCCGAAGCCGAAGAATTGTCTTGGAATATTAATTTAGGTTATCAAAATCAAATCTATCATTGGTATGGTTTACCAACCCATTTTACGAATTTAATGTTACCATCTGCATACGATGTTTTAGTTTGGGGGATTGATCCTAAACAATCGTTCAATACGATCACATTGGATTCTAAAATCGAATTTAACAATAGTATTTTAGAAGCTTCAAGTTTTAAATTCATTCATTTTTCGGATGCGTTTGGTTCATCAGAAAACCGTTTTTATGCAAAACCGTCGTTTAAATTCAATGCTTTTGGCAAAGAAATAAAATGGAATGCTATCGTAGATTATTTAGGAGGTAATTTTGATCACAATTATAATCGAAACAATACCGAACCAGTAAAATACGGGTTTACTAATTTCGGAATTTCTCCTAGCTACGAATTGGAAAAAGACAAATGGACCATGCATTTAGGACTTGGATTGTATTATAGTTTGGATACTAAAAACAGCAATAACCAACTTTTTTTATATCCACAAATTACAGCCTCGCACAAAGTAGTTGGTGACTTGATGATTTTTTATGCTGGAGCCGAAGGTGGATTGGATCAAAATTCGTATTTGAATTTTGTAAATGTGAATCCGTTTTTGTCGCCTACTTTACAAATTGCGCCAACCAATAAAAAGTACGATTTGTACGCTGGTCTAAAAGGGAAGTTGGCAGACAACATCAGTTATAATATTAGAGGTTCGTTTTTAGATGAGAATAATAAAGCCTTGTTCAAAAGCAATGATTTTTCTTCTGATGTAAATAACCCTCCCTATGCGTTCGGAAATTCAATGAACATTGTGTATGATAATGTAAAAACACTTCGATTCTTTGGCGAATTAAAAGCGGATATCACGGAGGCGATTAGTTTTGGAGCCAATAGTACGCTCTCTCTTTATAACACTGCAAGCCAAGCTGAAGCCTGGAATTTGCCATCATTGCAATTCAATGCCAATCTGGATTATTCCATTAATTCAAAATGGTACGCTGGTGCGGATGTGTTTTTTGTCGGTACTCGAAAAGATATGCAAATCAATAATGATATGGCATACATACAAATTTATCCACCAGTTTATTTTACAACAACAACTACCTTAAAATCGTATATCGATTTGAATGCACATGTGGGCTATAAACACAGCGAGCGATTGACTGGTTTTTTGAAAGCCAATAATATATTGAATCAGGCATACGAGCGCTGGATGAACTACCCTGTTCAAGGATTTCAACTGGTTTTGGGAGCCAATTATAAATTTGATTTTTAATTGAATCTTCCTTTGGGTGCTTTCAAACAAAAAGCACATGCTTATTATTTACAATTAGTCCAAGATCGGATTGATGTTTTTCGGGATATGATTGCTGCTTTGACGGAAGATTCTAAAAACGACGCCAAAGGTTCGGCTGGAGACAAGCACGAAACGGCTTTGTCAATGATGCATATTGAACAAGAAAAATTGAATTACAAACTGAGCGAAGTCTTAGCTCAAAAGGCCATTTTAGATAAAATAGATCCATTAAAAGTCACAGAAATAATTGCATTGGGAAGTTTGGTCAAAGCCAATGGCATTTATTTGTATCTAAGTGTGGCATTGCCTAAAATAGCTATTGAAGGAATTAACGTCATTGCCTTGTCGCCACAATCCCCTTTAGGAAGTAAATTGATGGGCAATCCAATTGGGTTTACTTTTGAGATCAATGGTACTCACTATTGTATTGAGAGTATTGAATAAACCGCTGTTACTTCTTTTTTATATTAGTTGAAATTATAAAATGTAACCAAAATTCTCATTTTGCGTCTTTTTAATTACATTTTATGTGTAAAATTTAAATTTAAGTTAAATATTATAACTTAATTATTCATTTGTGTTTCTCAATTGTAACTAATGACTCATCTTTGCCGCAACAAAATAACAAAATAGTAAATTAAAGATTATGTGCGGAATATTAGCCATCATTGGAAAAGGAAAAGATGAACAATTAGTTAGAGAACTTTCAAAAAGAATGACACACCGTGGTCCAGATGAAAGCGATTTACATATTACAGAGAATGGACATATTTTAAGTCATGAGCGTTTGTCAATTATTGACTTGCATTCAGGGCGCCAACCGATTCAAGGAACTTCAACTGCTTGGATGGTGCATAATGGAGAGGTATACAATCACCAAGCATTAAGAGACGGAGTTTTGAAAGGACATACGTTTAGAACTAAATCCGATTCAGAAGTAATTGTTCATTTGTACGAAGAATTCAAATACGATTTCTGTAACATGTTAGATGGAGATTGGGCTTTTGTTGTGGTTGATGGCGATGATTTTATTGCAGGTAGAGATCCAATGGGAGTAAAGCCATTGTATTATGGTTTAGACGATAGAGGAAGAATCTATTTTGCTTCTGAAATGAAACCTATTGCAGACCAATGTAAAACATTTTCGACTTTTCCTCCAGGACATTATTACACTCCAAATACTGGTTTTGTAAAATACTACCAACCAGAATACGAAGATTATACTAAAGCAGATCAAGAATTAGATTTGGATTTGATTAGAGAAACCTTAACTGAGGCAACTCGTAAACGTTTGATGAGTGATGTGCCAATTGGCGTATTGCTTTCAGGAGGTTTGGATTCGTCTTTAACATCTTCTATTGCGTCACGTTTATTAAAAGAAAGTGGTAAAAAACTACACTCTTTTTCAATTGGATTAGATGCGGATGCGCCTGATGCAAAAGCGGCTAAAAAAGTAGCGGAGTATTTAGGGACTGAACACCACGAAATTCATTTCACTATTGAGCAAGGAATTGAAATCTTAGACAAATTGATTTGGCATTTAGAAACCTATGATGTAACTTCTATTCGTGCAAGTACACCAATGTATTTCTTGTCAAAAGCCATTACTGATATGGGTATCAAAGTGGTATTATCAGGAGAAGGTGCTGATGAGATTTTTGGAGGATATTTGTACTTTAGAAATGCACCATCAGTAGAAGATTTCCAAAAAGAAACGATTGAAAGAGTTCAGAAATTATTTACTGCCGACTTATTAAGAGCAGATAAATCAACAATGGCTCATGGTTTAGAAGCGAGAGTTCCGTTCCTAGATAAAGCGTTCTTAGATATGGCTGTTCGAATTAAACCAGAAGAAAAAATGCCGAAAACCTACGATGGAAAAGAAAAGTACATTCTAAGAAAAGCATTCGATACGCCAGACAATCCGTATTTACCAGATGAGGTATTGTGGAGACAAAAAGAGCAGTTCTCCGATGGAGTTGGATACAACTGGATTGATCAATTGATCGAGTATTGTTCTTCTCAAGTTACTGACGAGCAATTAGCAGGAGCAGAGGCTGAGTTTCCTTATAATACGCCTACAACCAAAGAAGCGTATTTCTACAGATCGATCTTTAATAAATACTATCCGCAAGTAAGTGCAGCTCAAACTGTACGCAAATGGATTCCAAAATGGCAAGAAAATCAAGATCCAAGTGGTAGAGCTAATGCTGCTCACGTTCAAGCCGATGTTGAGATCGCAAAATAAAATTTTAGATTAGTTCAACTATTTTTTTGTAAAAAGACGTTTTTCGTAAGAAGAACGTTTTTTTTGTTTAAAATATAAACAAATGTTGATAACTTAACATTTATAAAGCGGAATTTCTTTCTCCAATAACCCCTGTTTTTATATATTTGCTTGTTATACAATTTTACATTTTAGATTAAAAATATGAGTGAGGAAATTAACAAGAATAATTATTCAGCGGATAGTATTCAAGCATTAGAAGGAATGGAGCACGTAAGAATGCGTCCATCAATGTATATTGGAGATGTTGGAGTACGAGGATTGCATCATTTAGTGTATGAGGTGGTAGATAATTCCATCGATGAGGCTATGGGTGGTCATTGTGATACTATCAGCGTTGCAATCAATGAAGATGGGTCAATTTCTGTTGAAGATAATGGTCGTGGTATTCCAGTAGGAATTCATAAAAAAGAAGGAGTTTCGGCTTTAGAGGTGGTAATGACCAAAATTGGAGCTGGAGGTAAATTTGATAAAGATTCGTATAAAGTTTCTGGAGGTTTGCACGGTGTGGGTGTTTCTTGTGTGAACGCCTTGTCCTCTCACTTACGAGCTACAGTTCATAGTAGTGACGGAAAAATCTACGAGCAAGAATACGAAAGAGGAAAAGCACTATATCCAGTAAAACAAATTGGGGATACTACCAAAAGAGGAACGATCGTTACTTTTTATCCAGACCCAACTATTTTTACTCAAACTACGGAGTATTCATATGAGACTTTGTCGGCGCGTATGCGTGAATTGTCTTTCTTGAACAAAGGAATAAAAATCACTTTCACAGATAAAAGAGAATTAGATAAAGACGGCAACTTCGTTTCAGAAGTGTTTCATTCTACTGAAGGATTAAAAGAATACATTCGTTACTTAGATGGAAACCGTGAGCCAATTATTGCACACGTAATTTCGATGGATCACGAAAAAGGAGAAATTCCAGTTGAGGTGGCGTTAATCTATAATACCAGTTATTCTGAGAATATCTTTTCGTATGTAAATAATATCAATACACACGAAGGAGGTACGCATTTGCAAGGTTTTAGAAGTGGGTTGACAAGAACGCTAAAGAAATATGCCGATGCTTCAGGGATGTTGGATAAATTAAAATTCGAAATTGCTGGAGATGATTTCCGTGAGGGATTGACCGCTATTATTTCGGTTAAAGTTTCTGAGCCTCAATTCGAAGGACAAACCAAAACTAAATTAGGGAATAGAGAAGTAGTTTCTCCAGTGAGTCAAGCTGTTGGGGAAATGTTAGAAAATTATTTGGAAGAAAATCCAAATGATGCTCGTATCATTATTCAGAAAGTAATTTTGGCTGCTCAAGCCCGTCACGCTGCCAAAAAAGCGCGTGAAATGGTGCAACGTAAAACCGTTATGGGAGGCGGTGGATTGCCAGGAAAATTATCCGATTGTTCGGAACAAGATCCAGAAAAATGCGAAGTATATCTTGTCGAGGGAGATTCGGCAGGTGGAACTGCAAAACAAGGCCGTGATCGAAATTTCCAAGCTATTTTGCCATTACGTGGTAAAATCTTGAACGTGGAAAAAGCGATGCATCACAAAGTTTTTGAAAGCGAAGAGATTCGAAATATTTTTACTGCATTAGGTGTTACTATCGGTACTGCGGAGGAT
>JACCDM010960282.1_pt1 | contig 13799 bp, 23 predicted proteins | sample 7445851 | NCBI WGS metagenome assembly JACCDM01 (sample SAMN15323438, study PRJNA562643) | freshwater metagenome | isolation source: river surface water | place: USA:Blue River Watershed | collected 2017-08-16
ACATTAAATTAAAAATGAATTATACATTTCATTAATAGTGATTAAACGCTCTATAAGCTCGTTTAAGCCTCCTATAATACATTTCTAATACAAAGGTACTACCTATCATCTAAACAGTCTTAAATCGCTTTATAGAGTGTTAAGACTAAATACCACATCATCTCATGTCTGTTACAAATAATTACACTGTATTGCAATAGATGTGCTACTATATGTCAACAACTAATCTATCAAAGGAGGGTACTAATGAAATTTACTAACAGTCAACAATTTTTAGATTATGCTAACCAAGTGCATATTAAATGCTATTCCATATTTCCAAATATCTCGTCTATTTTATTACACATGTTTACTGTCTTAGGTAATGGTTATAAGATAGAAAATGGATTTCTTGTCACTCAAGACAAAATGACTAAAAAATCCAATAAGTACATTAAAAAAACAGTCAATAAAATTCTTGCTGATAATCCAAGTATCACTACTTACGACTTTATCCAAATTATTTCCGATAACACGAGGTATCCTGAGCTACTAAGTAGTTTACATGATTACGGGTACATTAGACGATTTGACTGTATGAGGTCTTTGTATGATGAGGATGAGTGGGCCGAGAGAGTAGTTGAACTATATAATAAGCGTAAAGTAGTATCATTTGAAACATTTACACAAGATGATATTTTCGCTGATACTTTAATTGACAGAATGTTACAAGAAATGATAGATACAAAAGATGGTATTTATCCAATGCCTAGTAGGTATTTCATTTTTAATGAATGTGGTAAAGAAACACCAAAATGGCTAGTTACACTTGCATTATGTACAATTAGTGCGGTATTAAAATATATTGAGTCAGACACTTTTATTGAAAATAAAGATAACCGATATTATCCAAAAGAATACTATGTTACTGAATACACGGCGATGTATAATACCATTCTTAATTTATTGAGGACATGCTCATGATGACGGTCTTACCAGCACCTTATGAGAAATATGTTTATTGTAGTGATACCGAAAATGTATATTCTACTAAAACAAGTAAATTCACTAAAATTATTGCATCATTTAACGGGAAACAACAAAAATGTTGGAATCTTACATCTACTGCTTTAAGGTATCATACTGTACGTTTAAGTATTGATGATATTACTAAACTATTGCCTAATGGTACTCCTTATGATATTAATAATGGTGGTATTGAATACATGGCTATGGCATTTAGTAAAGATGGTAAACAAGCCCCGACAATTATTACCAATACTATAAAAGAGTTACTTGACCGTGAGGTATTAACTTATGTCCGTAGTGGGTATGATGTGAAGTTATATACATTAGTCGGGTCATATAAATTAATTCCTGAATCACTAATAGTGGAATAATTATAGTGTCTTGCTATATTTGATGAACCATAGTATAATGCTACCTCGTAACTTAACATAAGGATTTATCTATGTCACGCTCACATAAACACACGCCAATCACAGGTCATACAACAGCCGAAAGTGAAAAAGAAGATAAGAAAATTTGGCATGGTAATTTACGAACAGCCGAACGTGAATTATTAAGCAAAATTGATATTAACACTTCTGATGATGATAATTTAGTAGAACCACATATTAAAGAGGTATCTGAAATATGGGATGGTGCTAAAGATGGAAAGCAGTATCTAAAGTTGGATAATCCTGAAAATATTAAACTCATGCGTAAGTAAATTATCAGTCAATGAGTAAATGAGTGGGGGTCTTGAAATGTCAAAGCGTTATATCCGTGAAGATTTAGAACGAGTCACTAAGCATACTTTGCATATTAGAGACCTGTACACTTATTTTATACAGGACGTACAATATCTAAAGTGAAAAATATAACTGAAATAAGACCCATTAATTACGATAAGCCTGTATTTGTTTATCGTAATTTGCATAAGAAGTGTTGGTCTTTAAAACAAGGTGGATTAGTTGTCGGATACTCTATACATTTAACATTGAAAGATGCTAAATGTATAGTTAATAAGAAAGGCAATGAAAAAGTAAGAATAACAAAACAAAAGAATGTACACGCATTTATTAAAGGTTATATCTGTGATAACTTTGAATTTAATGGCGAAAGTATATCATACAATCCATATATTAATGATACGTTTATTATGAATAATACCCCTGTGCATAACGTATGCTATGTATTATTTAATAATAAGGTAGTTGGTATTAATCAAACAAATATTTTAACACAACTAAGAGAACAAGACCAAGCCGAAAGAAAAGAATATTCAGACTTTGTACTAACCAAGTATAATGGCGATTACAAAATGGCTGTTAAAGAATATTATAAATTAAAAAATAGAGATAGTTTCGATATATTTGATGATAACCAAAGAATGAAAATATTCATGTCAATTGATTTTGATTTTGTTAATTTTACTAAAAATGATTGGGAGAATTATTGGTTATTATCTCAACATGCTGATTTACATATTAAATTCCAGATATTTGCGTTAGAAAAAATTACAAAATATCTTGGGGTGGATAATGAATACTATAAATATTTATCTGATAGGATAAGTTGTAGTCAAAATGGCACACAAAAATACGGGACTCAATGTATTTGTGAAAAATTTAATTAAGTTACAATCTACATACAAAGCCCCTAACTATTTCATTCACTAATCTGCTAATATACTCACATTAGTTTACATTTAGCCAAAGGGTCTTGCTATGTTCGACAAACAATCACCATCATATATCAATGTTCGTATGTTGCGTCTTTTCACACAAAAGTCAACATTCAATTGGCAACCAACAATTATTAAGTTGGCTAATCGTTGCCCTGAACTCCAAGAATTAGACCGACGTTTAGGTGGCGGATTCATCCCTAATCCTGATAAAAAGACATTAAAGCAACATCAATTAGACTTCATTGTTACTTTCACCCATATTGATGAATTTAGCACTGAGTTATTTGAAACATTAATTTCCATTTTTAAATTTAAGATGGATATACGTTAATGATTAATTTAATGCTTGGAGATTGCCTTGAGCGAATGAAAGAAATACCTGATAAAAGTATTGATTTTATTCTGACAGACCCGCCTTATGGTACTACTGCATGTAAGTGGGACTCAATAATACCATTAGAAGCTATGTGGAAAGAATTACATCGCATTATAAAGCCTAATAGAGCAATTGTTTTATTTGGCAGTCAACCATTCACAAGTATATTAATAGCGAGTAATATTAATAGATTTAAGTATGAGTGGATTTGGGAAAAATCAAAATCAGGTAGTGCATTTACCGCTAAATATCGTCCTGTTAATAAACATGAAAATATATTAGTTTTTGGTAAAGGTACTTTACTATATAATCCTGTATTGACAGTAGGTGAGGCTTATAGTAGAACCCATAAAATAAGTGAATGTGATGTCAACAATCACGATATAGGTTTTAATCGACGTACTGTTAAAACCGAAAATACTGGATTTAGATACCCAATCACTGTCCAAAAATTTCAACAGAAATGGCGAAGACAGGACCAAGTACACCCAACGCAAAAGCCTGTAGAATTAATGGAATATTTAATCAAGACTTATTCTAATGAAGGCGATACCGTATTAGATTTTACAGCAGGTTCATTTACAACAGGTGTTGCTTGTGTTAACCTTAATAGAAGCTTTATTGGAATTGAAAAGGATGAGCATTATTTTAATGTAGGTAGCATTCGTGTAAATGAGGCTATCAAATTACAGGAAAATAGCCTGTTAATATTATCACCTTAAAGTGAATATTTTATGAATGCACAATACAAGAATTTTTTGAGAGAGATAAGTAATTATCCATTCATGTTTGTTTCTTATCGGGAACATAGTAAATGTTTGGATATTATTTTTGAATTATCTAAAACCACACGGGTCTCAATTCTTTCTTGTATTACTGCCTATAATTTTGTTACACTTACTCATTCACTATTCATCACTGAACCTTGTATAAAAAATATTGGTGATAAAATAATTATCTATTGGACTGTTGCAAGTTTCTATGTTGAAGCTGAAATAGTAGATAGTGATTTTAATTATTTCATTAAAGGAGTGCCTAATGAGAAAGCAAGCAAAAATGCTAGGTAATATTAAACGATTTGGACGGTGTTCTATAGCAGGGCATCAATTTTGTAACTGTAGTGTCGTGCAAGATATACAAACTACTCCTATTAGTAAGGCCGAAGAACGTGATAGTATGCGCCTAGAACTTGAAGAAGGTTTAGATGAATACTTATCAAATGATTTAGGTGATGACGAATGAAAATTTACGCAGTCGGTGGATGGGTACGGGATAAATTATTGGGTATAGAACCTAATGATAAAGATTTTGTGGTTGTTGGTTCAACCACAGAAGAAATGTTATCACTTAAATTTGAACGTGTGGGTCTGGCCTTTCCTGTGTTTTTACATCCTGTTACAAAAGATGAATATGCACTTGCTAGAACAGAAAAAAAAGTTGGCAATGGTTATACAGGATTTGATGTTAATGCTAATCCTGATATTACATTAGAGTCGGACTTAGGCCGACGTGATTTTTCTATCAATAGTATTGCCTATGATGAAGATACAGGGCAATACATAGACCCATACGGAGGCATAGACGACCTTAAAAATAAAGTGCTACGTCATACCTCTGATGCGTTTAGTGATGACCCCTTGCGTGTTTTAAGAGCTTTGCGCCTTGCTGCTAAGTATGACCTTACTATTGCGCCTGAAACATCACGCTTATTGGATAAGGTAGTTGCATCTGCCGATTTTAAACATCTATCCGAAGAACGATTTATTGTTGAATTAGAAAAAGTATTATCTTCTAATTCATATCGCTATTTTAAGCTCGCAGCAGAATATGAAGTGTATTTATATTATTATGGTCCTGGGTTCGCAGGGTCATTCCTTTGTGATGCTTTTAAGTTGCCAATCAAAGATACTATCCCAAAGGATAATTATCAGGATTTGTTTAAAAAGTTTAGCAAAGTTAAATTAGAAATGGCGATTTTGTATAATGGAGTTAAACCATTATTTTTACAACGAATTGATGCTGAGGTTAAACATTTAGTTGTTGCTTATGCCAATAATTTTACTTTATTAAATCAAATTATTGAATCATTTGAAACAAATGATTTGTATAAGCTATATCAAAAAACTGATTTTAGCAGACGGCCTTATGTGTTACAATATATGTTCTTATTTCGTAATTGTTCAATGTGGACTAGAATTGATAAAACAATTGAAGATAATATTTTCAATTTGTTTAATTCATATAAACGAGCATTAGCGACACATGCTTTTGATAATATGTCTGTACCTGAAATTTTAGAGTATAAGGCAAGATTATTTGCTTCAATTAAAGAAACCATATAGGATGGGTTATGTCAAATAAAGAAATTGATTTTAAGACTTGGGAAGAATTTAGAGAGTCTAAATTACTATGGTGGGTAAATCGTAGCCTACATCTATTTGGGTGGGCTATCGTATTAGAAACCAATAACGATGGTGACATTATCGGGGCAAGACCCGCTAAAGTATCTTTTCGGGGATTTAGTGAAGATGTTGAAACCAAAAATTTTGTTATCCTGACAAAATATTTAACCGAAAACCTTGAACAACTACCAACAGACGATGAGGCAAAATAATGCAAGAAACTACTTACAAAAAAGATTCATGGGCATACCGTATTAATACATCACATAATATGTTAATACCGCATTTGAGTCAACGATATGGCTATGATGAAAACATGAATTATGGTAAATTACCACCAGAAGAATCCTGTACTTATTGGCAGAATGTGCTGTTATATGTGTGTATTCAATTGCCGTTATTATTCATGATTGGGTTAGCATTTGGATTTATGTTTATCTTTCTACCTATAACTAGCGTAGTATTCTACTTAGCTACATTCATTTACTTACCTGAATTATTAGTAGGTTTTTTACTACTAGGTTTGTACGGTTTGCTAGGTCTATTTATTACATTTATGCTGTTGAAAGGCAATGAAAAAGCATCAAAATACATTACGCCTGTAATTAATGATATTGGTGAAATGTATGATTGCCTAAAAGAAAAATATTGCAAAAAATTAAATTTTAAATAAGGAAAACATTATGTTAGTATTCAAGTCAACGTATGAGTTGCTATTATCAAAATATGAAACACTTATGACTACACATAAGTTGTATGTAAAGAAATGTAATTCATTACGTTCAGAATGTGATGAATTACTTTCAGATAATATCAAAAAAGAATTTGAAATTAAATCCCTCCATTTATATATTAAAGAATTACAAAACGGTAATACTACATTAACATATATGGAATTTAATAAATCAAATAGTACTAAGTTTGAACGATTAAATCGTCAAGTAAATGAAATTGCAGAAGAAATTAGACAAAAGTCCCGTGAAACACCGCCACCACAATCTATGAGTCATTACTTCATGACTCAAGATACAAGTAGCTCACGAGATTATTCATCGGATTCTAGCTCGTGTTCATCATCGTCAAGTTCAAGTTCATCATCGTCGGACTCTAGTTCATGTTCGTCTAGTGATTAATCATTGACTGTTAACTTCTAACTGTTTATAATATCGCTTTATTCGCAGTTAGAAGTTAAACAAATGACATATACATTAAACATGGGTAAGACCCCATTCAAATTAAATGAAATCCACGCTACTAAATCATTCCTGCAACATAATTCCATTCCAATTTATGATAAAGAAATAGTCGTTATTGACGGGCCTTTCTATGCAAATGGTAGCCTTCACTTAGGGCATTTTGCTAATAAAGTATTAAAAGATGCAATCGTCCGTACTCATAATCTTATCGGGATTAAATCACGCCTACAAATTACTAGCGACCAACATGGACTGCCTATTGAAATTGAAGTAGAAAAGAAATATGGTAAAGATGGCGACTTTGTTGCTAATTGCCGTACTTATGCAAACGAACAATTTGCTGCACAATTAGAACAGGTTAAAGACTTTGGTATCCTTTACGATGACCGAACTATCGCTACATCATCATTTGATTATGAAGCGTATGAAATGGAAAAATTACACAAATTATACAAAGACGGGAAACTTATTCGTTTATTACGACCTGTACATTTTTGTAGTGCTTGTAATTCATCATTAGCTGAGGCTGAGGTAGAGCATAAGGCTAAGGAATCACCATCACTTACTGTTAAGTTTCCTATTGGTGGAAAGACTTATTTATTAGTATGGACTACTACTCCTTATACATTATTCTTTAATAAAGCAGTCGCATATAATCCTAAATTCACCTATGTCATGTGGCAAGAAGGTGACGAGTATTTTGTTACCCTTAAAGAAATGGCTGAGTCATTAGGTAAAGAATATACCATTTTTAATATGGATAAAATCACAAATGATTATCCTGTGGTATCGCCTATTACTAATGATAGTGTGCCTTTATTAGTTGCTGACTATGTTGAATCATCGGGTACAGGTTTAGTACATATTGCTCCTAACTTTGGTATTGATGATTATCGTGTTGGTGTTAAATATGACTTAGAAATTGTAGATTGCATTGATAATAAAGGTATCTTTAATAATGCCGAGCCTATTATTAATGGAATGAATATTAAACAAGCGTCTGAGGCTGCATTAAATGCGTTAAATGCTAAGGGTCTTGTTTATAAATTAGAAAAAGTATCTCATAATGTTGGTCATTGTTGGCGACATAAAATGCCTTTATTTTTCAAGGCATCTAAAGAATGGTTTTTAGACCTAGCTGATATTCCTTCTTTATATGAAAAAGAATCATATAAATTCTTTCCTCCTAATAGTGCTAATCGCCTAAAGGCAATGATTGATAGTCGTAAGTTATGGTGTATTTCCCGTAACCGTAAATGGGGTGTACCATTACCATTTTTCTATGATGAAAATGACAATGTGGTTGATGATGAACAATTAATTAAAACTGCTATTGATAATGTTCGTCGTGGTGGTGTTGAAACATGGCACAAGCAATCTACGCAATATACACCATCTAATCAAGTTGCTGATGTATGGCTAGATTCAGGCATTTTGTATGATTACTATAAGCATACTTATGGCGTATATAATGTTATTTTAGCCGAAGGGTCTGACCAACATCGGGGATGGTTTAATTCTACCATCTGTACTAATTTATTATTAGGTAATGTTAATAGTAACTTAAACATTTTTACACATGGGTTTGTTGTTGATGAGAAAGGATTAAAACTTTCTAAGTCTAATAAAAACTATGTTGAACTTTCTGAATTGTTTAAAAAATATAGTCCCGACCTATTACGCCTATTAGTATTATCACAAAACATCCATCAAGATATTGTGTATAGTAAAGGGTTAATCGACCAAACAACTGAAAAGTATAAAAAGATTAGAAACACATTTAGATTCGTGTTGCAAAACTATTCTACTTGTAATGAGTTTGAATTAGTTAAACATCATGGGGCTAAAAAGTTGTTTACAGAAATTGATACTGACCATGATATTATGAATATCATTCGTCATAAATTAAATAATTTGATTGAAGTTGTAAAAGAGTCTTACACTGAATTAAACTATCAATATGTATGCAAAGAGATTTTTAACTTTGCTAATGAAGTAAGTGTTTACTTTGATACGTTCAAAGACATCTTATATTGTAATGATAAATATGATATTAAACGGTATTCATTGTGCGTATTCTTAAAACAAATCGCTGATATGTATGCCTATATTGTATCTATTATTATGCCATTTACAGCACAAGAATATTGGGCTTTAATCGGTAATACAGGTAGTGTAAATGACTATGCCGTAAAGTTTAAGCGGTATATGTTGCCTAAAGGCATTGATGCGTTAATGAATGAGTATGAAAAACACAGGTCTGATGTAAATGCACGATTTGAGCTTGTTAAAACTGATGAGCATAAGCAATTATCGCAATTTGAGTTTGTAACTTCTAGTTTAGGGGCTATCAATATTTCTCCAAATACGATACAATTGTCATCTATGTTTGGTGTTGCATCCGTTAAAATCGTGCATCCTGTGTTTAACGACCATCTAAGACCCTATGCAAATAGCGTCAAGTGTCCTAGATGTTGGAACTATCATATCGAGTCGGAAGGTCTATGCAATCGTTGTGAAAGCGTAGAAAATAATTTAATTAAAGGAAATAATTATGAGTGAAGTAGTAGAAGTTGTTAATGACAACTTACCTGATGTAAGTAATGGTGTTTTTCTGTTGGATTTTTATGGCACATTCTGTGGGCCTTGTAAAATGATTGCACCATTCCTAAAAGCTATTGCAAGTGAACGTGATGATGTAACTATTTTGAAGTTGGACATTGATACCAATGTTGAATTAACAAAACAGTATAACATCCGTAGCATTCCTGCATTGTTTGTATTAAAAGATGGTGTGATAAAGGCATCTAAAGTAGGCGGGTCTACTAAAGATAACATTAGTAAATTGATTGATAGTGTTGTGTTGTAATGACTGAATTAACTAAAAAAGAACGTGAGCAAGTCGCTGAAATACTAAAGCGACGAGCCAATGAAATAGCAGGTTATCAGTCAGATTTACGGAATAAGCAAGACCTTGCTAGTGTTGACTTTGCACTAGAACGTGAAATTAAGCGTTTACGAAATCTTGCTGATAAAGTAAATCCACCTGATACTGATGACGATGATTAATTAATTTGGGAATTATGATGGATAATATTTATGACACATAAAGCTAGGTTTCAAATTAATGAGTTGTTTACTATTTATTTTTGGCAAACAAAAAAGTGGGAATTATCACAAAAAGTTGGAAACATAAAATGTAGATTAGGTCTTCATAAATATTCATGGAAATATGATGGGTCTCCAATAATATTAAAATCTGAACCACCATCACATGCAAAGTGCAAACGGTGTGGTGAAAAATATGAGGCATAGTTATGATTATCTTACCTGACGGTATGGGTATGTTTCAGGTAGAGGGTGTATTAAAATATAATCCTTTACGCCAAAAGTTAAAGAAAACTCGTACCCATGACGAGTTTTTTTTGATTCTTGATATACCAAAAAATGTTGGCCTGTACTATCGGTATTGGGTTAAAAAAGAATTTAATATTTTTCTTAATCCACCTGCCTATGGTGAACACATTACTGTTTTAGATGGTCGTAATCCTGTTGGCCCTGAATACTTAGAACATTGGAATAAGTATGAAGGCGAACGTGTTACAATCAATTACACTAATTACATTTATCAACAATGGAAATTCTGTTGTTTGCCTGTTGAATCTGTTAGACTTAATGCTATCCGTAGTGAATTGGGATTTAATCATAATCCTAATTTACATATCACTTTTGGCCGCATGAGATAACAGATATGTTCATTTTATTTTACATCATCCCAATGGTAATGTTTTACTTTGCCTTTAAGACTAAGCGCATATCTAATATTAAAGATACTTTATTATTTTTGTCTGCTACCTGTGTATTCATTACAGGTTTATACTTTGGGATGATGTATTATAAAACACATGATACATTAATTCTTAATGGCTCGGTTACTGATAAAAAACGTGAGGAAGTCTCTTGCAGTCACTCATATCAATGTAATTGTACTACCGATTCTAAAGGTAACAGGTCTTGTCAAACCTGCTATGACCATAGCTTTGATGTTGATTGGAATGTTTATTCCGATGTTGGTAATACCACTATCAGCCGTGAAGACCGTCAAGGTTTAGTACAACCTAAACGATGGGATGCTGTTGTAGTTGGTGAACCATATTCACGTACAGAAAGTTATACTAATTATGTCTTAGGTAATGAAACATCATTGTATAACTATAAAAACTATAACAAAAAATGGGTATCACTAGTTCCTGAGTATCCTTTTGGTATCTATGATTATTATAAGGCTAATCGTATCCTTCAATTAGGTACTTCAATCAATACTTCACTTTTAGAGCAAGAAATCTCTAATATGTTGCGAACAGTCGGGCCTACTAAGCAAGCTAACGTCATTTTAGTATTGACTAATAATCCCGACCATACTTTTGTCTATAGTGTTCGTGATAAGTGGTTAAATGGCAAAAAGAATGATATTGTTGTTGTATTGGGCATGAACGGTAATATCATTAATTGGGTAGAGTCCTTTAGTTGGAATAAGAATACTTATCTACCTATTATGTTACAGCAACAATTAGTAGAAAAAGATATTACTAATGTTCCTGTTATTATTAATGAATTATCTACTGTCATTACTAAGTATTATGTTCGTAAGCCAATGGCTGAGTTTGAATATTTAACATCAACGATTACATTAACGACAGGCCAAATATTATTTGTGTTGTTTATGTCTATATTGTTACCGATTTTATCAGTGGTATTTATTAACAAATATTCATATAATCGCTTTCATCGTCCTTCTTTTAGTACCTCTAGTAGTCGTTTTACTAGCCGAACATCGTTTAATAAACGGTTTCGTTAACAATTGATTACTTGCCATTTTTTGATAGTCTGTTATACTACACATATCAACTAGAGAGATATACCCATGAAGATGAAGTCGTTTGTTTTTTTATTAGTCCTTTTGATAGCGTCTTGTAAAGTGTTTGAACCAGAAGCTAAAGTGGTCGATGCTAACTATGCTCAAGAAATGGTCGATAGTATAGTGTATAAACAAGATGCACGAACAAAAATTTGTTATGGTATCGTAAACACCAACATTAGTGCGTCTAATAGTATTTCCATTACTTATGTGCCATGTAACTTAGTGCCTGAATTTAAGACCGACACTAATAAAGTTGCTGATAAGCTCGAAAATGCTGTCAACGAACTATTAAAGTAAACGATTGAAATAATTTAATTTATCGAATGAGAAGGGTCTGATTATGAAAACTGTTGCTCTTATTAGTAGTGGTGTTGTAGGTATTGTTGCACTAGCAACTATTATTACTTGGTATGGTGTTAATAAAGATGCTACATTAGCCGAAAATGGCATTGAAGCAAAATTCACTGATAACCAAAATGAAATGGCAAGTTACACCAATAAAGTAACAGAGTTAGCCCAAGTTGCTAAATTAAGTACAGATGCACAAACAAAGTTGATGCAGATTGCTAATGAAAGTCGTTATGGTAAGCAAGGTAATACTGTTGCAATGATGATTACTGAACAAAATATCCCAATGGATATTTCAGTCGTTAAACAATTTGCTGTTGTTGTTAGTGCCGAACGTGACCGCTTTCGTAATGCACAAACAGAATTAACTGATAAAGTAAAGCAGTATAAAGATTTATGGGCCTCCCCAATCAATGCAATGCTGTTACATAAACAAGTTAATTTAACTAAATATGACATTATTATTAATGGTTATACTGCTAAAGCGTATGAAACAAAACGTGCCGAAGCTTTAGAATTTAAACTTTAAGGGTGAATTGCAATGTATCCTAAATTTCAAGATGGTTGTGACTACGATAATTATTATGCTGAATTGCGTGAAACATTTAAGCAATTAATTAATCAACGGTATGAAATTATTACTGATGATGCTATTGCAGCAATGTTTACTAAGGCGTATGATAGAGCGTATGATAGAGGTCATTCAGCAGGGTATGAAGAAGTAGTTAGTTGTTTACACTCAGAAACATACGCCTTATTTGACTATCTTGACATTATTTATAAAGATGTTGTTAAGTTTCCTCAATACGTGGTGTACATTGACCCGAATGAGCATACAACATCTAATCCTATTCCATCTAAGGAGGAATATGAGTCAATGTTTGATGCAGGTAAAATGAGTGATAACTACGAGGACTTCTGTGTTAAAGAAGCAGCTAAACGTAGTGCTAAGACTAATTTTACCATTCAACGTGCAATTGTTAAAAATTCCAATGAGTTAGCTACATTGCTATCGAAATACAAGGTGATATAATGAAATTCAAGATAACTAATAAGCAACATCCAAAACATCCTCATTTATATCGCATTATTCGTAATGATGGTTTAGTTGGTGGTTACATTCAATATGAATATAACCTATCACAAGACCCCGATGACGATGCTTGGGTGGGTGATAATGCTTGTATCTTTGGTAATGCCCGTATCTATGATGGTGCGGTAATTAGTGGTTATGCTGAGGTATCAGGCAATTCACATATCTTTGGTAATAACACTAAAATTTTAGATGAATGTGTTATTGTTTCTAGTAGCATTAATGGCGTTATTTTGAATGGTTGCTCTCGCATTTATAATTCTGAAATTGTATCGAACAAAGCAGAAAAAACAATCCTGACTGACTTAAAATTAGAAAGCGGGTCTTCCCTTAAAATGTCTGATAAAATATTAGGCACAACAAGTAATTGGGAAAATGGGTTATTAGGACAAGATGAACAATACGTCCGTAGTATGGATGATGTTATTATTCAAATTGTAGATGGTACATTAACTGTTACTCGAAAAGGTGCTTAATCATGTTAAATCGTTTTATTAATTTTGTCGGTCCTGTTGCTTATATTTTTCCTATTTGGTTAATGTCAATAGCTTATGTATTGGTAGGTATTGTATTTGCATCCCCATACATTATTCCATTTACTGACTTATCACCATTTTTGTTGATTATTCCGTTAGTTGCTTTATACTTTGTCAATGCGTTTTTAATGTGGTTATTAGAGCCATATGAATACTTAGTTACTAGTGCATTAGGACACTTTTTCCTACAGTTATCACAGTTAATGATAGTATTTCTTATGGCAGTTTTATATAGTCCATTCGTTATGTTTATCTA
>JACCDM011530553.1_pt1 | contig 13791 bp, 13 predicted proteins | sample 7445851 | NCBI WGS metagenome assembly JACCDM01 (sample SAMN15323438, study PRJNA562643) | freshwater metagenome | isolation source: river surface water | place: USA:Blue River Watershed | collected 2017-08-16
ATTTGGTAGTAGTCGCGTTTAGCCATGTGAGTTCGATCGGCCCAAGGCCGATCAGGACGCCTTGCGATCCTGATCCTTGTCCTTCACTTCCTCGAACTCGGCATCGAGCACATCGCCACGATCCTTGCCCGAGCCTTCGGCACCACCCGCCGCACCCGCCTGGTCGCCACCCTCACCGGATTGCTGCGCGTAGGCCTGCTGGGCGATTGCGCTCGAAGCCTGCATCAGCGCTTCAAGTTTCTTCTCGATCTTGTCTTTGTCGTCGTCCTTCAGGACGGCCTTGAGGTCATTCAGGGCGTTCTCGACCTTGACGCGCTCTTCGGTGGCGACCTTCTCGCCCAAATCTTTGAGCGTCTGCTCGACCGAGTGAACCATGCCATCGGCTTTGTTGCGCGTCTCGACGAGCTCGCGGAACTTTTTGTCCTCTTCGGCATGCGCCTCGGCGTCGCTCACCATGCGCTTGATCTCATCCTCCGACAGACCCGACGAGGCCTTGATGACGATACGCTGTTCCTTGCCGGTCGCCTTGTCTTTGGCCGACACGTTCAGGATGCCGTTGGCGTCGATGTCGAACGTGACTTCGACTTGCGGCGTGCCGCGACGCGCTGCCGGGATGTCCGTGAGATCGAACTTTCCGAGTGACTTGTTATCGAGCGCGCGCTCACGCTCGCCTTGCAACACGTGAATCGTCACGGCGGTCTGGTTGTCCTCGGCGGTCGAGAACACTTGCGAGTGCTTGGTCGGGATCGTGGTGTTCTTCTCGATGAGCTTGGTCATCACGCCACCCAAGGTCTCGAGACCGAGCGACAGCGGTGTTACGTCGAGGAGCAACACGTCCTTCACGTCGCCCGCGAGCACACCACCCTGGATCGCCGCACCGACGGCCACCGCCTCGTCCGGGTTGACGTCCTTGCGCGGATCCTTACCGAAGAATTCTTTGACGTACTTCTGCACCAGCGGCATACGAGTCTGGCCGCCGACGAGAATGACCTCGGACACCTCGGCCGCCGACAGACCGGCATCCTTCAGCGCGATCTTGCAGGGCTCGATCGTGCGCTTGACGAGATCTTCGACCAGCGACTCGAGCTTGGCGCGCGTGAGTTTCACCGCCAAGTGCTTGGGGCCCGTCGCATCCATCGTGATGTACGGCAGGTTGATGTCGGTCTGCTGACTCGAGGAGAGCTCGATCTTGGCTTTCTCGGCCGCTTCTTTGAGGCGCTGCATGGCGAGCGGGTCCTTGCGCACATCGACGCCGGACTCTTTCTGAAACTCGTCAGCGAGATGGTTGATGACTCGCAGATCGAAGTCCTCACCACCTAAGAACGTATCGCCGTTCGTTGAGAGCACTTCGAACTGACGCTCACCATCGACCTCAGCGATCTCGATGATCGACACGTCGAACGTGCCACCACCCAAGTCGTACACCGCGATCTTGCGATCGCCACCGTCTTTATCGAGACCGTAGGCGAGCGCAGCCGCGGTCGGCTCGTTGATGATGCGCTTGACGTTTAAACCCGCGATGCGGCCAGCATCCTTCGTGGCCTGACGCTGTGAGTCGTTGAAATAAGCCGGCACCGTGACGACGGCCTCGGTCACTTCCTCACCGAGGAATTCCTCGGCGGTCTTCTTCATCTTCATGAGCACACGCGCAGAGATCTCCGGCGGCGCCATCTTCTTGCCCTGCGCTTCAATCCAGGCATCGCCGTTGTCCGCCTTGACGATCTTGTAGGGGACCATGTCGATGTCCTTCTGCACGATCTTCTCGTCGAAGCGACGACCGATCAGACGCTTCACGGCATAAAGCGTGTTTGAGGGATTCGTGACGGCTTGGCGCTTGGCCGACTGACCGACCAGAACCTCATCGTCCTTGGTGAAGGCGATGACCGAGGGGGTCGTACGATCGCCTTCGCTGTTCTCGATCACGCGAGGCTTGCCGCCGTCCATGATGGCGACGCAGGAGTTCGTCGTGCCGAGATCGATGCCGATAACTTTTGCCATGTTGTGTGCTCCGTTGCGGATTTCGTGGGGCCACCGGCCCGTTATGCCGCTTTAAATGGGGGTGTTCGTGCGGGATTCAACCCGGGGCTCGCGCGACGATGACGCGCGCGGCGCGCAGCAATCGCCCGTTCAAGGTGTACCCGCGCTGGATGACCGCGAGCACCGAATTGGGCTCGGCCGTATCCGAGGGCTGGGCTGCCATCGCCTCGTGCAGGTTGGCGTCGAAAGGCTCGCCAACGGGGTTGAGCTCGATGATCCCGGCCTTCTCCATTGCCTTGGCGAGCAATCGGGCCGTGGCCGCCTGGCCCTCTGCCAACGCTGCCGCATCCGCCTTGCCGGCGTTCTCGACGCCCAAATCCAAGCTGTCCTTCACGGGCAACAACTCGCCCGCAAACTTCTCGAGCGCGTAGCGATGCGCCTGCTCGACGTCGCGCTGGGCGCGCTTGCGGATGTTGTCGAGCTCGGCAAGGACCCGCAGCTTTTCGTCCTTCAGCTGTTCCACCAACGCTCGAGTCACGTTGAGCTCTTCGCGCAAAGACTCGATGTCCGGGCTGGCTGCAGCCACCTGTTCTGGCGATTCACTCATGAGATATCACCTTGAAAAACAATAATTTACGATGGGAAATTAGAAAATAAGGCAGCTCTTGACTGCCCCTATTCGACCCACTCCCTGACGGGCTAGATGGGGTCTAGCGGCGGGAATTCAAGGCGGAGCCTAAGAGCCGCGCCGTCATGTCGACGATGGGAATGACGCGCTCGTAGGCCATGCGGGTCGGGCCGATCACCCCGATCACACCCATCACGCCATCGTCACCGCTATAGGGTGCCGTGACGATGCTGCAGTCGTCGAGCACCTGATAGCCCGACTCCTGTCCGATGAAGATCTGCACACCCTCGGCATGCAAGCTCTGATCGAGCAAGTGCAGAAAGTCGCGCTTTTCGTTAAACGCCTCAAAGAGCCGCTTGAGCTTCTCAACGCTCGAGAGCTGGGCTACGCCCATCAGATTGGTCTCACCCGCGACAATGTACTCAAGCCCCGCTGTCGGCGTCGGCGCCTGATCGACCACTTGCTGGGCTGCACTGATCGCATCGAGCATCAAGGCGTTCATATGCGAATGCGCGTCCTGCAGTTGCTGCAGAATCTCCCGCCGCGCCTCGTCGGGAGTACGACCCACGAGCTGCTCGTTAAGGTACTGCGCTGCGCGCCGAAGCTCCTCACCCGTGTAATGCCGAGACAGGTGGATGATGCGGTTCTGCACCTCGCGATCATCGAAGACCATCACCACCAGCACGCGATTCTCTGACAAGGCGACGAACTCGATCTGCGTGATTGAGGCCACCTTCGGGCGCGGCACGGTGACCACACCCGCGAGCCGTGTCACGTTCGAGAGCAACTGCGACGCATTGGCCACCAACGCCTTCGGATCACCCGTGAGGTTCGGGCCGAACTGCTGACGCAGTTCATCGACCGCCAGCCCCTCGAGCGGCCGCGATCGCAACAAGGTGTCGACGAAGAAGCGGTATCCACGATCGGTCGGGATGCGCCCCGCCGACGTGTGCGGTGAGACGACGAAGCCGAGCTCCTCGAGATCGGCCATCACATTACGGATGGTCGCCGATGACAGACTGAGCCCCGAATCGCGCGACAAAGCGCGTGAGCCGACGGGCTGGCCATCCCGGATATAGCTCTCGACGAGCACCCTCAAGAGCTGTTGGGCGCGGTCGTTCAGGGAGTCGTAATCGTGGGCCATGGGTAAAACGCTACCGACCCATGACGAATCCCGTCAAGCGACCCGTTTTGCGAATTGGTGCCGCCGCGAGGTCCGTGATAAAACGGCGCAGCTTTTACCCGGTGCTTCCGCATGTCGTTAATCCGTCGCTGCGCTCTCGTCACCCGCTTCGCCGATGCTCGCGTCGCCGAAAGCGCCGCCCTGCTCGCTCGTCATTTGAGTGAACGGCAAATCGAGGTTCTCGCACTCGAGTCCGAGGCCGAGCGTCTGCCCGATCTCGCGGTTCGCTTCGTCCCAGACGACATGCTCGCTGATGACGCTGATCTCGTCATCGCGATCGGCGGCGATGGCACCTTGCTGCATGCCGCTGGGCTTTTCGCTCGCACCGACACCCCTCTGCTCGGCGTCAATCGCGGCCGGCTCGGCTTCCTCACCGACGTGATGCCCGAAGACATGCTGGCCTCGGTAGACGATGCGATCGAAGGACGATGCGCGCGCGACTCGCGCCCTCTGCTCGCGGCCGAGCTCACCACCCACGATGGCCAACGTAAGACCGGTCTCGCACTCAACGACATCGTGCTGCAAACGAGCCAGATCGGTCGCCTCGTCGATTACGAAACTTGGATCAATGGTCGCTTCGTCAACGCGCACGGTGGCGATGGCCTCGTCGTGGCGAGTGCGACGGGCTCGACGGCCTATGCGCTCTCTTGCGGCGGCCCAATCGTGGATCCGGATCTCGAAGTCCTCGTCGTTGCGCCGATCTGCCCGCACACCCTGTCGGATCGACCCATCGTCGTTGGCGCCAAATCCATCGTCGAAGTGCGGATGCTGGATCGCCCCGATTCCATCGCTGAAATCGCCTGCGACGGACACGCGCTCGGGCGCTTGGCGCCGGGCGGCACGCTCGCCATTCGACCGGCCACGCAGCGCGTCACACTGCTGCATCCGGCCGGTTATGACTATTTCCGATTGCTGCGCAGCAAGCTCAACTGGGGGCGTCGCAGTTTCGATGCTGTCCGCTGACGAGCGCCCATCATGCTGAGCCACTTACACATCCGCGATTTCGCGATCATCGAGAGCGTCGAACTCGATCTTCGTCGCGGCCTGACGGTGCTCACGGGTGAAACCGGCGCGGGTAAATCGATTCTGGTCGATGCACTGCAACTCGCGATCGGCGGTCGCGCTGGGGCGGAGGCGATTCGACATGGCGCGGATCGAGCGGAGATCACCGCCACCTTCGACATGACCGGCGCACCTCTGGCCTTACGCGAGTGGCTGGATGAGCAGAGCATCGAGATCGACGACGAGCTTGTCGTCCGTCGGGTCATTCAGCGCGATGGCAAATCCCGCGCCTATCTCAACGGTCAAACCGTCGCCGTGCAATTACTGCGTCAAGCGGGCGAATGGCTCGCCGACATCCACGGCCAGCACGAATTTCAATCTTTGATGCGCTCCAATGCGCAGCGCGACTTACTAGACACCTACGCGGCCACATCGCAGCTCTGCCAAAAGGTCGGCGATCTGCATCGAGAGCGCGTGAAAGTTGACCAGGCACTCGACGATCTTTTGAACGCCGCACGCGATCGCGACGCGCGACTTGAGCTGCTGCGTCATCAACTGGGCGAGTGGGAATCGCTAGCGCTGCGAGACGGCGAGCTAGCCTCTTTGGTGGAAGAGCGTCACCGATTGACGCACGGTGCAAAGCTCGCCGACGCCGCGCGCGTGGCGCTAGAGATGATCGACGCCAACGAGTCGTCCAACGCCCATGCACTCGCCGCTCGTGCACTGAATCAAATTCGTCAGGTTGCGCATCTCGATGCGAGCTTGGCCGACACCCTGCCTGCGCTCGAAGAATCGGTGATCCGTCTTCGCGATGTGGCCGGCGATCTCACGCGTTACCTCGACAAACTCGAAGCAGACCCCGGCCGACAGGAGCTCGTCGAGCAGCGCCTCGCGACCATAGAGTCACTCGCTCGAAAACATCGGGTCGCGCCAGAAGGATTGGCGTCGGTGTTCAGCGAGATGGGCATCGAGCTCGAGCGGCTCGAGAAGTTGGAGCAACACTCCGGCTCGTTGACCGCCGAGCGTGACCGGCTTGTCGCCGAATGGCGCAAGGTGGCTGAGCAGCTCGGCAAGTTACGTCGCAAAGGCGCAGCCGAGCTCGCCAAGGACATCACGCAACGCATGCAGGGCCTCGGCATGGTCGGCGGCGAATTTCGTATCGCACTGAACTCGCCATCGTCGCCTGACTTAACGCAACAACACGGTGGCGAGACCGTCGAATTTCAAGTCTCGGCCAACGCAGGTCAGCCACCCCGCCCCCTCGCCAAGGTTGCCTCGGGCGGTGAGCTGTCACGCCTCTCACTCGCGGTTCAGGTGGCGCTCGCCGCCCGCACGACGAACGAGTCGAACTCCGCCGCCTGCATGGTGTTCGATGAAGTCGATTCCGGTGTGGGCGGCGCCGTTGCCGAAATCGTTGGTCGTGAACTTGCCGCGCTTGCGCATAGCGCTCAGGTACTTTGCGTCACACATCTGCCGCAGGTGGCCGCGCTAGGTACTCAACATCTGCAGGTGCGCAAAGCGAGCGACGGCAAACAAACCCATACCGGCATCCGCGAACTGCAAGGATCCGAGCGTGTCGAAGAAATCGCTCGAATGCTGGGCGGGGTCACCATCACCGACACGGCGCGTGAACACGCCGCGGAAATGCTGCGCGGCGGCGTCAGTCCGCCGCGTTCGCGCGATGCGGGCAGTTCGTCTTCCGGCAGTGTCCGTAAATCACGAGCGCGTGGTCGGTGATTTCAAAACCGTGACGCTCGGCGACGGCATGCTGCCGACGCTCGATGTCCTCATCGATGAATTCCTCGACATGTCCACAATCAACGCACTTGATGTGGTCGTGGTGGGCCCCCTCGTTGAGCTCGAAGACCGCCATGCCATCAGTGAAGTGATGGCGGGTGACGAGCCCAGCCGCTTCGAACTGGGTTAGCACGCGATAGACGGTTGCGAGCCCGATGTCTTCGCGCGAGTCGACCAACCGTCGATAGATATCCTCAGCCGACAGATGCCGATTGCCGCTGTTCTCGAGGATTTCGAGAATCTTGACGCGCGGCAACGTCACCTTCAGTCCAGCCTTGCGTAGATCCTTGCTTTCCACGTGAGCCCCAACGGGTTGAGTTAGAATGCATGGATTATGGTACAGCGCCACCGAACTGCTCCAGTTTTTCGTCCCCGCCTGCCGAGCCTGACCTTACTCGCGGCTCTGCTCGCCACGCTGCTCACTTCAGGCTGCGTTTATCGAATGACGGTGCAGCAAGGCAACTTCCTCGACGCCCGTCAGGTCGTGCAGGTGAAGGAAGGTATGACACGCGCGCAGGTTCGCTTTCTTCTTGGCACTCCTATGCTGCCCGACGCATTCGACCGCGACCGCTGGGACTACCTCTACTACCTGAAAGTCGGTCGCCTGCAAAAAGCGGAAGAGCAACGGCTGACCATCTACTTCACGGACGACAAAGTGAGCCGCATAGAGAACGTCGGGGCACCGACCGAAGTTCCGGCCACCGAAGCACCGGCGGCTAGCACGCCGGCTGCTGAGAGTCCGCCCGCCAAGACTCCCTAATCCGAAGTCTCAACGACCGGGTTTACGCGTCAGCGGATTGCGGCCTTTTTCCGTTTGATGCGGTTGCGCACGCTCACGTCGCGCTGCCTTCGGATCCACCTTCAAAGCGACATACATCTCGACGCGATCACCGTCGACGAGCACACGCGACCGATCGCAACGCTCTCCAAAAATACCGACCGGGGCACTGCGCCACCAAGCCTCATCAAGCGGAGATGCTTCGCTCGCGCTCTGATTCTCCGTTGCGAGCCGCTGCTCGAGCTCGACGCGCACTTGGCTCAAAAGGTCATCGACGGTGGCACCCGAATCGAGAACGACCGTTAACTGCCCTTGCCAATCGGCTAGCGCGCACGCGAAGAAACACTTCATGGCTGACGCGAACGACGCACGAAGGCATCAACTAACGAAGCGGCGGTCTCCTCGAAAAGCGGTGCGAACATCGCACCCGCCAATCGATTGGCAAACTCGAACCGAAGGCGAAGCGTGACCGAGCAACCTTGGTCGCCGATGGGCGCGATATCCCAAACTCCTTCGAGGAAACGGAACGGCCCTTTCACGAGACGCATGGTCACACGACGACCCGGCTCGAGCTCGTTGCGAGTCGTGAATTCGGTGTTGAGTGCGCTGCGCTGCACGCCGAGTGTGGCGACGACATAGCCCTCACCGCGCTCCTCGACCCGAGCGACTCGGCATCCGGGAACGAACTCGGGATAGCGCTCGACATCGTTGATGAGCTCGTAGAGCTTTTCGGCCGAAACCGCGACCATGGCAGAACGAACGACTTCGCGCATCGGAGCATTGTATAGAATGCTTGGTGACCATGAAGACCGAGACCAAGGCGAATACCAACGACGGACCAAAAACGATCGCCGAAAACCGTCGTGCACGCTTCGACTACTTCATCGAGGAGCGCTACGAGGCCGGTATCGTTCTGGAGGGTTGGGAGGTCAAGGCACTGCGCGCAGGCAAAGCGCAGATCACCGAGTCGCACGTGTTCGTGCGCGATGGTGAAGTGTTCTGGATTGGCGCGCACGTCAATCCGCTGAAGACGACATCCACGCATGTCATCGCCGACCCGATACGCACGCGCAAACTGCTCATGAAGCACAGCGAGATCGCTCATCTCATCGGCGCGGTCGAGCGTAAGGGATACACCATCGTGCCGCTCGAGCTGTATTGGCAGCGTGGTAAAGCGAAGCTTCGTATCGGTTTAGCCAAGGGTAAGAAGCAGCACGACAAACGCGAAACGGAAAAAGAGCGCGACTGGTCGCGCGACAAGGCGAGATTGTTGCGACGCGGTTGACCTCGTGCACGTGCGCGCGGCGCACACAAGTTTTATCTCGCACGCGCCTTACGGCGATGTCACCTGCGTTTCGTTGACTCCGTTCCAAAATGGAGTTACCCATTAGGTTCTCCAATAACAACCACGACGGAGTTCCCTGATGAAACCTATCCGCTTGGGTGTCGCTGTTGCGGCAACCGCGTTGGTTTTCGCAACCGGTGCTAACCTCACCGGACCGCAAAGCCTCGCTTTTGCCGATCAGGCCCAGCCACCGGCACCGCCCACCCCACCGACCCCACCACAGCCGGGCAGTCAGCCCCAGGGTGGTCAGAAGCCTCCGATGATGCCGCCGATGAGTGGCCCGAAGCAGCCACCGCAGGGCAGCCCCGTGGGTCCGCCGCCGCCTCCGGGTGGTTCGGTGCCACCGCCGCCGGGTAGCCCACCGCAGGGCAACAACCCGCCGTCGAATCAGCCGCCGACGGGCGCGCCGAACCAAGGCGGTGCCAAGCCCCCGCAGCCGCCGGTCATGCCACCGATGAGTGGACCGAAGCAGCCGCCGCAAGGTGGCCCGGTCGGTCCGCCGCCGCCTCCGGGTGGTTCGGTGCCACCGCCGCCGAACCAGCCGCCCGGCGGCTAATTTCAGCTAAGGCTTTCGCCTGAATAACAACGGGGATTGGGGGAACCCAATCCCCGTTGTCGCGTGGCCCCGTTGATCAATCCCTCATAAAAATCAGACTCGCGCACGGATCCCCTATGCAATACGCCAGCCTCAAAAATCGATTCGCCATCGCCACACTCGTTGGTACCAGCTTGTTATTAGCTGGATGCGTCTCGATCGGACCTCGAGGTCTTGAGCTGTCGCGCACGGAGTTCAACTCGGCGATTCAACGGACCGACGGCGAACAGTTACTTTTGAATATCGTTCGTCAGCGCTACAACGACCCGGTGATGTTTCTCGAGGTCGCCTCCGTCTCGAGCTCGATTTCGCGATCCGCGAGCTTGAACCTCTCGGGCTTCTTCCCTGGCGGCGGTAGCCCGGACTCTTACAACGGCGGTTTGGGCGGAAGTTATAGCGACTCCCCGCTCGTCTTCTATTCGCCGAATACCGGCGAGCGATTCGTTCGCCAGATCCTGACCCCGATCGATCTGCGCACGATTTCTTTGTTGCTGCAGTCCGGATGGAGCATCGAACGCGTTCTGCTCGTCGCCGGCGACTCATTTGCGGGCCTCAAGAACACCACGGCCGGCGCCGGCGATTACCGTGCTTTGGTTGATCACCTGCGCACGCTGCAACGTGCCGATCAACTGTCATTCGCGCTTGAGACGTATAACAACGTCGATATCTTGGCAATGATTCCGACCACAGCCGCCCTTTCGAGTGAGGCTTACCGAGAAGCTTGTCGCTTGATGAACTTCCCAGCGGATGGGCGCCCGATCCGTGTTCAGCTTGGCATCGGCGATCGCCCAGACCCCAATTCCTACGTCTTTCTGGCAACACGCTCGCTGTACTCGTCCTTTTACTTCCTATCCAACGGTGTCGAAGCACCCGCGGGCGACTTGAGCGAAGGCGTACTGCAGCGACGCCGTTTGGATGGCGGCGTGTTCGATCGGGATGGCGATCTGTTTCGCGTGCAAACCTCTACAGGCAAGCCTGCAGATGCGGCGGTTAAAGTTCGTTATCGTGATCAATGGTTTTACATTCCATCGAAAGATCCGGACTCGCGTACCACGTTCGCGCTACTTAGCATGATGTTGATGCTACAAAGTGGCGACACCGCGCGAATGGCCCCACTGATTTCCTTGTCGCCGACTCGTTGATACTTCGGTCGAGCAACCACACAAACACCGGTCTATCGTGGACTCGGGTATCTATCGATTCATCCTGCGGCACAGCAGACGAGATCAAATCGCGCTCGTACTGCTGTCGCTCGCCGGGATGCCGATCCTCTACTACTCCTTCGAGCTGCCAAAAATCATCATCAACGAGGCGCTCGCTGCCAACGGCGAGTTTCCCAAACCATTTTTCGGCGTTTCGCTCGATCAGATCCCTTTCTTATTAACCCTGAGTGCAGCGTTCCTAGCACTCGTATTGATCGGCGGCGCATTCAAATTCCTGACTTCGACATATCGATATCGTGTTGGCGACCGATTGCTACGCCGTCTACGCTACGACCTGGTCGAACGCTTACTTCGTTTTCCTGTCAAAGACTTTCGAACCCAATCATCCGGGCAAATCGTCTCGATGGTTGCTGCGGAAACCTCGCCCCTCGGACTATTCATGTCGGAAGCCTTTACGGTTCCGACCGTCGCAGCGGGGACTTTGTTCACCGTTTTACTGTTCATCTTCATGCAGGATTGGATGATGGGCGTGGCCGCACTGGCCCTGTACCCGCTGCAGCTGTATCTGATCCCCCGAATCCAAGACCAACTGAACGAACTCGAACGCCGGCGCGCCCTGGAACTTCGACATGTTTCTGACAACGTCGAGCACATCGTCACCAATGCGGCCGAAATCCACGGCCACGACACATCGAGACTAGAACTCGCCATCGTCGGCAAGCGTCTGCAGACCATTTTCGACATTCGGGTTCGAATCGCGACGCTTCGATACACGATCAATGTACTGAACCAATTTTTCTCGCAACTGACTCCGTTTTTCTTCTTATCCATCGGCGGATACCTGGTGATCCAAGATGAGATCAGCTTGGGCTCACTCGTCGCCGTTCTGGCCGCGCATAAAGATATGTACGCGCCCTGGAAAGATCTGATCGACTACTACCAGAAGGCTGCAGACTCGAGCGTCAAGTATCAGCAGCTGAGCGAGTTTTTCACCCCTCCTTCGCTGATGGATCGCAATGTCATCGTTGGCGATTCACCGAGTTCCGCTTTGACAGACAGTTATCTGCTCTTGAGCAATGTCGTCGTTGATGCAGGCGACGGGGCCAAACCACTTGACGGCGCAAACCTTCGACTACCGCTGCCCGCTCACGTGGCATTCATCGGCGGCAGCGGCAACAGTCGAGATGAACTCGCTCGAGTCTTGCAGCGACAAACGACTCCCTCATCCGGTGAAGCTCGCCTCGGCGATGCCACGATCACCGCTCTCTCGGATCGAGTGATCGGCAGAACCATTGCCTATGCGGGACCCGATGCGTCACCCGGCAGAGGGACACTGCGCGATAGCCTGCTCTATCCGTTGGCTCGACAACCGTCGAAGACGTTGCAAGACGCCCGCCACGCGCGCGAGGCGGCATTGACGGGCAATTCGTCGCTGGACCCTGATGCTGACTGGCTCGACTATTCCGTGCTCGGAGATAACAGACCCACGCGTCTCGAAACCCATATCGACGCCGTGCTGCAGACCACCGGGCTCGATCAAGACACCTTCGATTGGGGCATCCGACGCACCGCTGATGGACTCGACGAGAACACGCATTCCCTGCTGTTGACAGCGAGACGACAACTGCGCCGCGTGCTTGACGAATCGAATCTGGCCGACGCGATCGAATCGTTCGATCCCGAGCGGTTCGTGGAAAACACCTCTCTTCTCGAGAACATTCTTTTCGGCGCCATCAGCGACGAGAAGCTGCAACTACTCGAGTCGCACGTTCTGCAATGCATCGATCGCGCAGGACTCACCGAGACTCTGGTTGAGCGAGGACGAAAAACCGCTGAATTGATGCTAGAAATGTTCCGCGACTTGGATCCAACGGATACGTTCTTCCAAAGCTTCAACTTCATCAGTCCGAACGAAATGCCCGACTACGAGCGCCTACTGCGACGCGAGCTCGGAAGTACGGATCGTTTGAAGCTTCTACAACTGTCGCTGAAACTGATCCCCGCCAAACATCCGATCAGCGAATTCGATAGCGAATTTCGTCATCGGATCGTGCAAGCCCGTCGAATGTTCCGCGACAGCCTGCCGGCAGCTCTGGAGGGACAAATCAGCTTCTTTGATCCCTCAACGATCAATACCGCGCTGACGATTCGCGACAATCTGGCCTACGGAAAATGGGTGGCCGCTCACCCCGACCAACTGGCCAAGGTGGATGAAATCATCCGGCAGGTCGCCACGACCTGCGGACTGGCGAGCGGGATCGCCCACCTTGGCTTGCAGTACGACATCGGCGTCGGCGGTGCCCGATTGACAGCCTCACAGCGACAACGGTTGATTCTCGCTCGCGCGTTAATCAAACGCCCATCATTACTGATCGCCAAAGAAGCGTTCTCTGCGATCGAGCCATCCAGACAGTCAACCATCATCAGACAAATCAAATCGTTCATGAGCGAGGCGAGCTTTTTCATCATCGAACCGGACGATAGTCGTACCAGCGAATTCACTGTGTTGTTCGAACTGAAACAGGGGCGACTGTTTGAACGCAAGCTTTTGACGGAAAGTGTATCGCCATCTTCCGAGACACAGGCGAGTCGCGCCGGCCTTGGTGCAACGGCGGAGGTACTGTCGCAAATTCCGCTCTTCGCCTCGATCGATCGCGCCAAACTGAAGTTGCTCGCATTCACGAGCGACTGGCTGACTTGTGAGCCTGGCGAATACGTGTTCAGACAGGGGGATCCGGGCGATAGGGCTTATGTCGTTCTGGAGGGCGAAGTCGACGTCGTATTGCAACAACCCCAAGGCGAGACCGTGCTCGCTACGCTCGGCAGCACTCAAATATTTGGCGAAATGGCACTGCTAGCGTCGCAGCCACGCACCACCTCGATTCGCTGCAAGAGCCACACCCGAATGCTCGCGATTAGACAGGATGTTTTCATCAAACTGGTTCAAGAGGATGCCAATATCGCTCTTGCCATCACGCGCGTACTGATCGGGCGTTTGTCGAACACCCTACGCGATGCCGCTCGTCGGTAGGACGAGCGGCACCCGCGGGACGCCGATCTTGATCGGCACTTGAAAGCGACGGTTTCGTCTATACTGTATGGGTATCTTGAAGGGGGCGACCGGCTTCGACGTGGGTTGCGAACCTTCAGGGGCGTGCCGAGGTGCAGTGAACCTCGTAAAACTTTGCTGCAAACTACAGTTGCCAACGACGACAACTACGCTCTGGCGGCTTAATCCCGCCTAACCTCTGACCGGCTGGTGCCTATAACACCGAATCAGGGGACGCGCTTATAGGATCGCGGGCTGCCGTGCGACGGGGCAG
>JACCDM010288247.1_pt1 | contig 13788 bp, 13 predicted proteins | sample 7445851 | NCBI WGS metagenome assembly JACCDM01 (sample SAMN15323438, study PRJNA562643) | freshwater metagenome | isolation source: river surface water | place: USA:Blue River Watershed | collected 2017-08-16
AAGAGGGCATTAAGTCGTACCTGGTGGAATTCCAAGCGACGGCGAAATAAGTTCCCTTTCGGGGTTTCTTGTGGGTGGGTCGATTCTTCTTCGCAAGGAGGAGGGTCGGCCGCCCCGGTTGTATGTATAGTAGTAAACCTTTCTATGTTCTTCCCGGGAAGAAAAGGAAAAAAGATAGAGAAAGGGCGGTCTTTGCCGTAGGATGCAAGTACCTTTCGAATGTACGTATCCGTGTTTCGGATACTTTGTAAGGATTCCCGGGGTGTTTCCTCGTGCATCCGCTTTTCTTTCTAGCTCTTTCGCGCTCCCTTATGACGATCTCTATCGGCAAGGTTGAAGAAACTCGCGGTTGGTTTGACCGCGTCGACGACTGGCTTCGTCGTGACCGTTTCGTATTTGTTGGTTGGTCTGGTCTTCTTCTTCTCCCATGTGCTTACTTTGCAGTGGGTGGTTGGCTGACTGGTACCACGTTTGTAACTTCTTGGTACACCCATGGTCTTGCAACTTCCTACCTAGAAGGTTGTAACGTGCTAACCGCAGCGGTGTCTACCCCACCAAACAGTAGGGGTCATTCCCTTCTTTTCCTTTGGGGTCCAGAAGCACAAGGTGACTTCACTCGTTGGTGTCAACTAGGTGGTCTTTGGGCTTTCGTAGCTCTTCACGGTGCGTTTGGTCTGATTGGTTTCAGGCTTCGTCAGTTCGAAATCGCACGTTCTGTGCGTCTTCGTCCGTACAACGCGATCGCATTCTCTGCGCCGATCGCAGTTTTCGTATCCGTATTCCTGATTTACCCTCTAGGTCAATCCGGTTGGTTCTTCGCTCCTAGCTTCGGTGTGGCAGCGATTTTCCGTTTCATTCTGTTCTTCCAAGGTTTCCACAACTGGACCCTAAACCCATTCCATAGGAGGGGTGTAGCCGGTGTTCTAGGTGCGGCTCTTCTTTGTGCTATTCACGGCGCAACGGTAGAAAACACCCTGTTCGAAGACGGTGACGGTGCAAACACGTTCCGTGCTTTCAACCCGACCCAAGCAGAAGAAACCTATTCCAGGGTAACGGCAAACCGTTTCTGGTCTCAAATCTTCGGTGTAGCGTTTGCAAACAAACGTTGGCTTCACTTCTTCAGGCTGTTCGTTCCTGTAACCGGTCTGTGGAGGAGTGCTCTAGGCGTAGTAGGTCTAGCGCTGAACCTTCGTGCTTACGACTTCGTATCTCAGGAGATCCGTGCTGCGGAAGACCCTGAATTCGAAACTTTCTATACCAAAAACATTCTTCTAAATGAGGGTATCCGTGCCTGGAGGGCAGCTCAGGACCAACCTCATGAAAAACTTGTATTCCCTGAGGAGGTACTACCACGTGGAAACGCTCTTTAACGGTTCGCTTAGTGTTGGTGGTCGCGACCAAGAAACCACCGGTTTTGCATGGTGGGCGGGCAACGCTCGTCTTATCAACCTTTCGGGTAAACTGCTAGGTGCGCACGTAGCCCACGCAGGTCTGATTGTTTTCTGGGCAGGTGCGAGGAACCTTTTCGAGGTAGCTCACTTTGTGCCAGAAAAACCAAGGTATGAACAAGGTCTGATCCTTCTTCCGCACCTAGCAACCCTAGGTTACGGTGTAGGTCCAGGCGGTGAGGTGGTAGACACCTTCCCATACTTTGTTTCGGGTGTTCTTCACCTGATCTCTTCTGCCGTTCTAGGCTTCGGTGGTGTCTACCACTCCCTGATCGGTCCAGAAACTCTAGAAGAGTCCTTCCCTTTCTTCGGCTACACGTGGAAAGATAAAAACAAGAGGACGACCATCCTTGGTATTCACCTGATCATTCTTGGTCTAGGTGCATGGCTTCTTGTTTGGAAAGCAAGGTACTTCGGCGGCGTATACGACACCTGGGCTCCAGGTGGTGGTGACGTTCGTGTGATCAGCAACCCAACCCTAGCTCCAGGCGTGATCTTTGGTTACCTTCTGAAATCTCCTTTCGGTGGTGACGGTTGGATCGTGAGTGTGGACAACAGGGAAGATGTGATCGGTGGTCACATTTGGATCGGTACCGCTTGTATTCTAGGTGGTGTTTGGCACATCTTTACCAAACCGTGGGCATGGGCGCGTCGTGCGTTCGTATGGTCGGGTGAAGCATACCTTTCCTACAGTCTGGGTGCGATTGCAACCAGGGGCTTCATCGCTTGTTGTAGGTCTTGGTTCAACAACACCGTCTACCCAAGTGAGTTCTACGGTCCAACCGGTCCGGAAGCTTCTCAAGCACAAGCGTTCACCTTCCTAGTGCGTGACCAACGTCTAGGTGCGAACATCGCAAGTGCGCAAGGTCCTACGGGTCTTGGTAAATATCTAAGGCGTTCTCCAACCGGTGAGGTAATCTTCGGTGGTGAAACCAGGCGTTTCTGGGACTCCCGTGCGCCATGGGTAGAACCTCTTCGTGGTCCAAACGGTCTTGACCTGAACAAACTGAAAAACGACATCCAGCCTTGGCAGGAGCGTCGTGCCGCAGAATACAGGACCCACGCACCTCTAGGTTCTCTGAACTCTGTAGGTGGTGTAGCAACCGAGATCAACGCGGTGAACTTCGTGTCTCCTCGTTCTTGGCTTGCTTGTTCTCACTTCGTCCTTGGGTTTTTCTTCTTCATCGCTCACCTTTGGCACGCGGGTCGTGCACGTGCAGCAGCAGCAGGCTTCGAGAAAGGTCTGAGCCGTGAAAACGAGCCAGTACTTTCTAGGCGTCCTCTAGACTAAGAAGGAAATACCTCTCTTCTTTCTCTTGTTTTTTCTTGGGAAACCAAAGAAAGACAGGGGGAGGGGGGTTCTCTCTTTTTCTTTTGTAAATTACGAGTAAAAATAAGGCGGGTGGACCCGTCCCCGGGTTTCCCCCGAGGCCTTGCAACCTAGGCCTTCCTCCGGTAGGCTGACCCTATCTATTCTCTTTCTTTTGTGTACCACGACTTCGGTCCGCGTACTGAAAACGATTTTTCTCATTCCTACCGTATGGAAATCAACATCCTAGGTCTTGCGGCGGTGTCTTTCTTCATCATTATCCCTACCGCATTCCTCCTAATTTTGTACGTGAAAACGGCTTCCAGCGCAGAAGCAGAAGCGTAAGGTTTTTCTCGTGCACCTACCGTTCTTGCACCCACGGCAGGTGCAAGGGTCAAGGGCGAGGGAGGTACGTGATAGGACATTGGAAACGTGAAGCCCAGAGAATTGCGTTCCGTCGCCTTTGGGCGTTCCCATCCGTTTCCGAAAGAACAGTGTCTTTTTTCCCCACGGCTTGCGTCCAAGAGATGCGAGCTTGGAAACGAGTTTGCCTCCGCGAACCACGAAGAAGCAAGGCAAGACGACGTTCCAAGGTTTGTTAGAAAAAAAGTAGTTCATGTTTTATATCTTTTTCTCTTGCGGGAAGGGAAGGGAGGGGGGTATACTGGAAGTAACAGGCATCGCTTCTTTTTTTGGTGCTTGCGAGTTTTATAATCATTAATTTAAGGTAAACCTATGACCGCTGTTCTACAACAACGTGAGTCCGCTTCTCTTTGGGCTCGTTTCGCAAATTGGATCACTTCTACTGAAAACCGTCTATACATCGGTTGGTTCGGTGTAATCAGGATCCCATGTCTTCTAACCGCAGTTTCTGTGTTCATTATCGCGTTCATCGCAGCGCCTCCAGTGGACATCGACGGTATCCGCGAGCCAGTATCTGGTTCTCTTAGGTACGGCAACAACATCATCTCCGGCGCAGTGATCCCAACCTCTAACGCGATTGGTCTTCACTTCTACCCAATCTGGGAAGCTGCTTCTCTAGACGAGTGGCTTTACAACGGTGGTCCTTACCAAAGGATCGTTCTTCATTTCCTTCTTGGTGTAGCTTGCTACAGGGGTCGTGAATGGGAACTTTCTTTCCGTCTTGGTAGGCGTCCTTGGATCGCAGTTGCGTACTCTGCACCAGTTGCAGCAGCAACCGCTGTGTTCCTAATCTACCCTATCGGTCAAGGTTCTTTCTCTGACGGTAGGCCTCTAGGTATCTCTGGTACCTTCAACTTCAGGATCGTGTTCCAAGCTGAACATAACATCCTTAGGCACCCTTTCCACAGGCTAGGTGTAGCAGGTGTATTCGGTGGTTCCCTATTCTCTGCAAGGCACGGTTCTCTAGTGACCAGCTCCCTAATCCGTGAAACCACGGAAAACGAGAGCGCTAACGAAGGTTACAAGTTCGGTCAAGAAGAAGAGACTTACAACATCGTGGCAGCTCACGGCTACTTCGGTCGTCTAATCTTCCAATACGCGTCCTTCAACAACTCTCGTTCTCTACACTTCTTCCTTGCAGCATGGCCTGTAATCGGTATCTGGTTCACCGCTCTTGGTCTTTCCACCAGGGCATTCAACCTAAACGGTTTCAACTTCAACCAATCTGTGGTTGACTCTCAAGGTCGTGTAATCAACACCTGGGCGGACATCATCAACCGTGCAAACCTAGGTAGGGAAGTAAGGCATGAGCGCAACGCGCACAACTTCCCTCTTGACCTTGCTTCCGTAGAAGCTCCTGAACTAGCGTAAGCTACGTTCTCGGATCTCTCTGAGCCAAGTTTAAGACATCCACACTCTCCCCGAAAGGGGAGGGGTGGGAAACCCTTTTTCTATTCTTTTATATTGTATAATAAAACCTTCCAATTGGAACAAAATACTTAGATCTTTTCTCTTTCATGGGTCCAAGTCCGAAAAAGAGGATGGAGTGTCTCTATCTTCGTAAGAGAGCTGATTCTGAACATGTTTATGGAGATGACCTCCTTTGACTCCACAAAAGCCTAGCGACTGTAGAAAGGGCCTGATCTGAAAAAGAGAACAGGGTGTTCAGTTCGAAAAAAGAAGAGGTAAGTCTCTTGACGGGGCGTTTTTCTCCTGCTATCCTGATCCCAACTCCAAAAAAGTTCTTCCGAAAAAAAGAACACAAAAGGATGCTCAGCCACCGTGGCGCAGTTGGTAGCGCAGTAACTTCCTAAGTTAAGGGTCGCAGGTTCAAGTCCCGCCGGCGGCAAACACACCCTCCGCCCAACACAGAGGGTTGATTCTTACTCGAAATTTACAAAAGAAAAAAATCCCTTCCAAGGAGACAGTCCTGGTTCTTTCCAAGTCTGTTGGTTGACTTCTCCAAAGAAGGTTCTTCAACGAAAGGGTTTTATTTATGTATAATCGATAATTCTTCCAAGAAGGAAATCCCTTCGGCTTTGTTGAGTGGAAAGGTTCGAGAACGACGGGAATCGAACCCGCGCTACCACCGTGACAGGGTGGCGTGATAACCGCTTCACTACGTCCCCATAGAAAAGAACTCCGAACGTGTTTCTTCGGATGAAGGGCAGCCTAGCAGGGTTTGGTTTTGCCTGCAAGCCCCCCTGAAATCGCTCCGGAGAGCGACTTCAGAGAAGACACAAGGTTAAATCGACAGCTGGTCGCCGCGTTTGAATTGAAGAAACGCAGCCGTCAGCAGACCACCGATGGTCACCGGCACAAGGCCTAGGACGATCCCACTTAGAAGAGGTTCTACCATACGAGAAGAGAGAAAGGGACAGAGACGAGAAGATTAAATGAGTTTAATCTTCGTAAGGGCTAGATAAAGACCCACCGAGAAGGTAAGCCTTGCGATCAGGAAACCCAGATAAGAAAGAACGGTCAGCATAGCAGAATCGAATAAAACTGGGAAATAGTTAGAAATTCCTCTCCGCTAGTTGCACCTTCTCGTACTGTTTCTTCTTCAGTACTAGCCTGGTTTGGGTGAGAAGAACGGTCGCGAAGAAGGCAAGCCTACCTTGGATACGCGCTGGGTTTTGAAGCACGATCTCGGTTTCCGCTTGACCAAAGCCACCCACGTTCGGGTTGCTAGTAATCGGTTCATCCGCACGTACGGTTTGACCCACTTTCACGGTCAGAGCTGGACCCGGTGGAATAGTATCGGTCACGGTCGTACCCGCGGCGGTTTCGATGGAAAGGGTGTAACCACCTTTCTTTTCCACGGGAGTAATTTCACGAATCACACCGGCGGTGGAAGCGGTGTACACGGTGTTGTTACTCTTCGTACCGTCTGGGTACACTTGTCCACGACCACGGTTGCCACCTAGGTACACAGGGTACTTCAGGTAGTGCACCGATTTGTCGGTTTCTGGGTCTGGGGACAGCACTGGGAAGACCCTTTCTTGGTATTTCTTACCAGGAACTGGACCTACTACCACCACGTTCTTTTGCTCGGCACTGTACGGTGCAAAGTAAAGTTTGCCGACGCGTTCTTTCCTTTCGGTAGGAATACGTTCGGGAGGGGCGATCTGGAAGCCTTCCGGAAGGATCAGCACCGCACCTACGTTGAGGTCGCCACGCTTACCGTTCGCAAGAACTTGTTGGATTTGTTGATCGTACGGGATCTTCACCACCGCTTCAAACACGGTGTCGGGAAGAATCGCTTGCGGCACTTCCAGTTCGACAGGTTTGGCTGCAAGGTGACAGTTGGCACACACGATACGACCGTTTGCTTCACGCGGTTTCTTGTAGTTTTGTTGGGCAAACAGAGGGTAGGCTTCCGACAGTCCTGGAGCCGCGAAGGTTACCGCCGCTGCAAGAGCGAGAACGGTCCTCCTACGGGAAAGAGGAGTGAAAAGTTTCATAAAGAGCAAGGAACAAAGAGCACTCTTTCAACGAGCACTCCGAGTCTGATTAGTTTCTCCATTGTACACTCTATCCGGCCCCGGGACCCTTTGTCAAGTCCGGGGTCTCTTTTCTTCCCGGGGCCCTTCGCGGTTGAAATGTCTCGGAAATCTCGCTAGGATAGAAGGTCCGGAGCAACCTCCCAGGAACAGTGGTCGAGTGGCTGTAAGACAACATCTTGCTAAGGTGTCAAACGGGGAAACCTGTTTCAAGAGTTCGAATCTCTTCTGTTCCGTTCTTCGTTCAGGAAGACGAAAAAGCCCGCGGGGCCTAGAAAAACGTGGTATGGAGAGGCACCCTAGACAAGGGCCTCTAGACACGTAAACGAGAGGTCGCTATACTAAAGATACGTTTCCAAAAGAAACACGGAAGAACCCACAACCCACACAACTTTCGGAGAGTTTGATCGTGGCTCAGGATGAACGCTGGCGGGGTGCCTAACACATGCAAGTCGAGCGATCTCTAGGGCAACTTAGAGAGAGCGGCGAACGGGTGAGAACAACGTAAGAACCTACCCCTGGGAGAGGAACAACGGATGGAAACGTCCGCTAATACCTCGTACACTGAGGAGTGAAAGACCGAAAGGTCGCCAAGGGATGGGCTTGCGTCTGATTAGCTAGTTGGCGGGGTAAAGGCCCACCAAGGCGATGATCAGTAGCTGGTCTGAGAGGATGATCAGCCACACTGGGACTGCGACACGGCCCAGACTCCTACGGGAGGCAGCAGTGAGGAATTTTTCGCAATGGGCGCAAGCCTGACGAAGCAACCCCGCGTGAAGGATGAAGGCCCGTGGGTCGTAAACTTCTTTTATTTGGGACGAATTTTGACGGTACCAAAAGAAACAGCATCGGCTAACTCTGTGCCAGCAGCCGCGGTAAGACAGAGGATGCAAGCGTTATCCGGAATGATTGGGCGTAAAGCGTTCGTAGGTGGCCTCCCAAGTCTCCTGTCAAATCCCAGCGCTCAACGCTGGACCGGCACGAGAAACTCGGAGGCTTGAGTATGGTAGGGGTAGAGGGAATTCCCGGTGTAGCAGTGAAATGCGTAGAGCTCGGGAAGAACACCCATGGCGAAGGCACTCTACTGGGCCATGACTGACACTGAGGAACGAAAGCTAAGGGAGCGAAAGGGATTAGATACCCCTGTAGTCTTAGCCGTAAACGATGGAGACTAGGCCTTGGTGCTTCTCTTTTGGCAACAAAAGGGAGCAAAAGGGTCGAAGCCAACGCGTTAAGTCTCCCGCCTGGGAAGTATGCTCGCAAGAGTGAAACTCAAACGAATTGACGGGGGCCCGCACAAGCGGTGGAGCATGTGGTTTAATTCGATGCAACGCGAAGACCCTTACCAGGGCTTGACATGTCACCTAGCTTGCTAGGGTGTCGATGAAAGTCGCTTTAGAGCACAGGTGGTGCATGGCTGTCGTCAGCTCGTGTCGTGAGATGTTGGGTTAAGTCCCGCAACGAGCGCAACCCTTGTCTCTTGTTGTTCCGCAAGGAAGATCGAGAGAGACCGCCGGTGACAAGCCGGAGGAAGGTGGGGATGACGTCAAGTCAGCATGCCCCTTACGCCCTGGGCTACACACGTGCTACAATGGCTGGGACAAAGGGATGCTACCTCGCGAGAGTACGCCAACCTCAAAAACCCAGCCTCAGTTCGGATTCGTCTCTGCAACTCGAGACGATGAAGCCGGAATCGCTAGTAATCGCCGGTCAGCTATACGGCGGTGAATACGTTCCCGGGCCTTGTACACACCGCCCGTCACACCATGGGAGCTGGCTACGCCCGAAGTCGTTACTTCAACCCGCAAGGGGGGAGGGCGCCGAAGGCAGAGCTAGTGACTGGGGTGAAGTCGTAACAAGGTAGCCGTACTGGAAGGTGCGGCTGGATCACCTCCATAAAGGATATACAAAAGGGTCTTTTTTCTTCGAAGGAAACTTCGAAACGCATGGGCTATTAGCTCAGGTGGCTAGAGCACACCCCTGATAAGGGTGAGGTCGCTGGTTCGAGTCCAGCATAGCCCATGCAAAAAAGGCCCGGGGAATTAGCTCAGTTGGTAGAGCGCCGCCTTTGCAAGGCGGATGTCAGCGGTTCGAGTCCGCTATTCTCCACTCTCTCTCTTCGGAGAGGGGAAACATGGTCAAAGGACCAGCAGATCACGGTGGATACCTAGGCATCTAGAGACGATGAAGGGCGTGACCACCCACGATAGGCCTCGGGGAGCCGGAAGTAGGCTTTGATCCGGGGATTCCCGAATGAGGAAACTCCAAGAATCTGTACCCTGAATTCATAGGGGTACGGAAGAAAACCCGAAGAACTGAAACATCTAAGTACTCGGTGGAAAAGAAAGCAAACGCGATTCCCTTAGTAGCGGCGAGCGAACGGGGAACAGCCTAAACTGGTTGTTTCGACGACCAGGGTTGTGGGACAGGCATCCGCGTACGGAAATTTCAGACGAAGTGGTTGAATCCCACACCAGAGACGGTGAAAGTCCGGTAGTCGAAGAAAGAACCGTGCGTGCCTGGATCCCGAGTAGCATGGGACACGTGAAATCCCGTGTGAATCCACGAGGACCACCTCGTAAGGCTAAATACTCCTAGATGACCGATAGTGAACTAGTACCGCGAGGGAAAGGTGAAAGAGAACCCCGGGAGGGGAGTGAAATAGAACATGAAACCGTGATCTTTCAAGCAGTGGGAGGGTGTGATCCGCAAGGAACGCCTGACCGCGTGCCTGTTGAAGAATGAGCCGGCGACTTAACGGGAGAGGCCTGGTTAACGTCCCAAAAGGACGGGAGCCTCAGCGAAAGCGAGTCTGAATAGGGCTTTTGTCTCTCTCGTTAGACCCGACCCCGGGTGATCTAACCATGACCAGGGTGAAGCGTGGGTAACACCACGTGGAGGCCCGAACCGACCGATGTTGAAAAATCGGCGGATGAGTTGTGGTTAGGGGTGAAATACCAATCGAACTCGGAGCTAGCTGGTTCTCCCCGAAATGCGTTGAGGCGCAGCCGTCTATGATGAGCGACTGAGGGGTAAAGCACTGTTTCGATGCGGGCTGCGAAAGCGGTACCAACTCGTGGCAAACTCAGAATACTCAGTCTGCATTCCATCGGCGAGTGAGACAGTGGGGGATAAGCTCCATTGTCGAGAGGGAAACAGCCCAGACCAACCGCTAAGGCCCCTAAATGACGACTCAGTGGCAAAGGAGGTGAGGATGCGTAAACAACCAGGAGGTTCGCTTAGAAGCAGCTACCCTTAAAAGAGTGCGTAATAGCTCACTGGTAAAGCGTCCTTGCGCCGATAATGATCGGGACTAAGTCGTCTGCCGAAGCGATGGGTTCTTCTGTAAGCAATCGCAAGAAAGCCAGAAGTGCGGTAGGGGAGCGTTGTGTATCGGGGGAAGCTTAAGCGTAAGCCTAAGTGGACGGTACAGAAGTGAGAATGTCGGCTTGAGTAACGAAAACGAGGGTGAGAATCCCTCGCTCCGGAAGTCTAAGGGTTCCTCCACTAGGTTCGTCCATGGAGGGTGAGTCAGGACCTAAGATCAGTCTGCCAGCAGGCAGGGTAGTCGATGGAAAGCCAGTCAATATTCTGGCACCTCGGCCGTCGCGGAAAGGAGGGACAAAGAAGGGAACGATGTGTCGGAATTCATTGCCGATGGAAGCGTGTAACGTGTTGAGGACTTGTAGAAAAACAGGTCTGAGCGAAGCCGTGACCCTTCAGGACCGTGCTTGCATGGGTCTGAAACATCCGCCTCATGCTTTCAAGAAAAGCTCCTGTTTTCGTTCGAACGGCCAGCCTGTACCCCAAACCGACACAGGTGGACTGGTAGAGTATACTAAGGAGCGCGAGCGAACTCTCTCTAAGGAACTCGGCATATTGACCTCGTAACTTCGGAAGAAGAGGTACTGACTTCGGTCAGTCACAGTAACCAGGCCCAGGCGACTGTTTACCAAAAACACAGGTCTCCGCAAAGTCGCAAGACAACGAATGGGGGCTGACGCCTGCCCAGTGCCGGAAGGTGAAGGAAGCTGGTTATCGCAAGAGAAGCTGGCGACCGAAGCCCCGGTGAACGGCGGCCGTAACTATAACGGTCCTAAGGTTAAAAGCTAGCCTTAGAGAAAGTGAACCATATGCGGGAAAATCCTCAAAAACGCTCTTGTACTCGTAGGATCTGCTTTAAGAACTCCCCAAGAAGGCCATCGATGGCGGGACCCTTTGGTCCGCTTCTCCCCCTTCTTGCGGCTCGAAGCACCCTGCAGTAAAAATCAAGACGACACGGGGGCAATCCGCAGGAAAGATTGGATCTAGCATCCAAAATCCTCAGAGACCAAATGTTCACCAAGTTAATTATGAATCTAACGACGGAATGGGTTGTCGGTTTTACCGATGGAGAAGGTTGTTTTACCATCTCCATCAACCAAAATCGAACGACGAAGCTGGGCTACCAAGTCCAGCTGGAATTTATCCTTACGCAACACAAAGACGATTGGGCCGTGTTGGAAGCCAGGAAACCAGTTTTCGGCTGCGGCAGGGTCCAAGACGGAGGGGAGGGCAAGAGCGTGGCTTACTACCGCGTTCGGAACCTCGAGCATCTTCGTGACTTTGTGATTCCGTTTTTCCAGAAGCATTCTCTCAAAACGCGCAAACGTCAGGAATTCCTGACCTTTTGTGAAGCTGCGAAGCTCAGGTTGGACTTGCGAGAACTCGGAAAACCGAGGGATGTCGCAACCCTCCGGAAACTCGCGGAATTGGGGGGGCGTAGGAACAACCGGAAGCAAGGGAAAGCGGCGGAGAAATTTCGCCGGATCCAGGAGGCGTTGAGGAAACTTGAAGATAGAGTCCAGCCTTCGGGGAAACTCGAGGGAAGAACTGAGCGAAATTCCTTGCCAGGTAAGTTCTGGCCCGCACGAAAGGCGTAACGATCTGGGCACTGTCTCAGAGAGAGGCTCGGTGAAATTGAAATGTCCGTGAAGATCCGGACTACATTTGCTAAGACATAAAGACCCTATGAAGCTTGACTATAACTTGAGATGGAATGCGGATTCTGCTTGCGCAGGATAGGTGGGAAGCGTTGATCCTTTTCTTCCGGGAAAAGGGGAGCTGTCGGTGAGATACCACCCTGGCGGAATTAGCCTTCTAACGCGCATCCCTGAAGCGGGAGTGCGGACACTCTCAGGCGGGTAGTTTGACTGGGGCGGTCGCCTCCTAAATGGTAACGGAGGCGTGCAAAGGTCCTTTCAGGTTGGATGGAAATCAACCGTAGAGTGCAAAAGCAGAAAAGGGCTTGACTGCAAGACCTACAAGTCGAGCAGGAGCGAAAGCTGGCTTTAGTGATCCGACGGTACCGAGTGGAAGGGCCGTCGCTCAACGGATAAAAGTTACTCTAGGGATAACAGGCTGATCTTCTCCAAGAGTCCACATCGACGAGAAGGTTTGGCACCTCGATGTCGGCTCATCACATCCTGGGGCGGTAGTACGTCCCAAGGGTTTGGCTGTTCGCCAATTAAAGTGGTACGTGAGCTGGGTTCAGAACGTCGTGAGACAGTTCGGTCCATATCTAGCAAGTGCGTTAGAGCATTGAGAGGATTCTTTCCTAGTACGAGAGGACCGGAAAGGACGCACCGAGGGTATACCAGTTTTCGACAAGGAAGACGCTGGGTAGCTACGTGCGGAGCGGATAACTGCTGAAAGCATCTAAGTAGGAAGCCCACCTCAAGATGAGTGCTCTCCATGAGGCCACAGGAAGACAATCTGTTGATAGAAGGAAGGTGTAAACGGGGCGACCCGCCAGCTGATCCTCACTAAGTGCCCATTGAATTTGACCATCTATTTCGATCCTTCTCCTTCCTCTCTTGTAGAGGAGGGGGAAGAGCTTCGAATCTTAAACAAAATTTTTTCTGGTGTCCTCGCGTTTTTGGAACCACCTCTATCCATCCCGAACTAGAAGGTGAAACGAAAACGGACCAACCATACTGCAAGAGGGATCTTGTGGGAACATAGGTTGATGCCAGGTCGTGCGGACATAGCTCAGTGGTAGAGTTCCTGCTTGCCATGCAGGTTGTCGCGCGTTCGAATCGCGTTGTCCGCTCTTTAGCTCTGGTGGTGGAATGGTAGACACACTGGTTTTAGGAGCCAGCGCGCGAGCATAAGGGTTCAAGTCCCTTCTAGAGCAAAGTGTTGAAACAAAGGACCCGTGTCGAAGTTGCCTTCGTAGCTCAGGGGTAGAGCATCTCCTTCGTAAGGAGAGGGTCGTCGGTTCAAATCCGGTCGAGGGCTTTCCTTCGGAAACCCACCTCGTCGTCTCTTTCTTTCGAAGGGGAGATATCTACTATAGATAAACCAAGGGTTCCCCGGATTTGGTTTGTACGGAGGAAAGAACCTCCTCCTCGCGTGAAAAATGCTCCCAGGGGCCTGCTACGCGTCGTTTTCGAGCTTCTTTTTCTCTTTCTGGACTCCTGTCTTCTTTTTAGAAAAGAGAGTCTTATTTTGCTCCAAGAGAAGGGTTTTATTATACATTAAAAAGGAGGGCAGAAAGTTTGTTCGTTCCATGAAAAGCAGGCTCAGGGCGGTGCAAGGTCCCACCGGAAACCGAAGAGGGAAAACCAGCTCTTCCTTCCAAACAAGAGTCCAGCTTCCAGGGCCCTGAGAGGTGGAAGACAGAATGCGAAACCTGGGGGTTTTTTCTTTTGTAAATGTCGAGTAAAAAACGTTTCTCTCTCCTGCGGTGGGGGGAAGGGGGAGGGGAAATGCGATCTTTCCTTTCCGTTTTTCAAGGGCAAAAAAGAACTCAAAGAACTCACTTCATTACAAGAATGCCTCGGAGACCACCGCCCTTCCCTTTCCGGAATCCCTAGAAACACCTCCCACGGGGCCCGGATGCCGAACGTTTCCACGTCCTCGGTCCTTCCTACGGGATTTGATCTCTCGGAAGTATTTTTATTCGAAATTTACAATAGAACAAAAGGGAAAGGAGTTCGAAAGTTCGAACCTCCGCCAACTTACTTACGAATCTGAAGAGGTTCGAACTCCTGACCCTCACGTCCGTAGCGTGATGCTCTTCCACTGAGCTACAAATTCTACAAATCGCTCCTTCAACAGGACT
>JACCDM010665514.1_pt1 | contig 13785 bp, 17 predicted proteins | sample 7445851 | NCBI WGS metagenome assembly JACCDM01 (sample SAMN15323438, study PRJNA562643) | freshwater metagenome | isolation source: river surface water | place: USA:Blue River Watershed | collected 2017-08-16
AAAAATCTTTCCGGGTTGTGGCCCATGGTTTACGGATTTAAAATAATCCCTCGATTCCTGCGCGACATCCTCTACAACTGGATAGCCAAAAATCGATACACCTGGTTTGGGAAACGTGATTCCTGTTTAATAGCTTCACCGGAATTGAGCGGTAAGTTTCTCGACGCAGTTCAATAACAAAAAAGCCAATACCCATAATCAATCTCCTTTTTCCAGAATAAAAATCTCATTCACGGTTGTCTCAAACGCAAAGGACGCAATGGAGACGCAAAGTTCGCAGAGGCAAAAGACATCTTTACGCTAACTACGCACAATCACTTTCCTCCATGTGGACAACAACAAAAAGGCAGTGCCTAAAATTCAACCAAATCTTTGCGCTCTTTGCGTATCCTCAGCGCCCTTTGCGTTAGAAAAAATTTTTGACATTCAAGTAATCTGAATATTGAAGCCTCCAAGATCGATTAGAAAGAATGATCCGCATAATTTATAGGCGCGATTGCATAAGACTATTCTCAACTTAAAAGGACTTTTGTTTTTTTATTAAATATAGATAATTGTCACTTTTAAGTTACATTTGCATGCAAACACATAAGGTTCGAAAAATCGTTGAATTCGAAGATCATTTCAGTAGTTTCCTTAAAGAACAACCTGAAAAAGTTCAGAATAAAATATTTAAGGTTATTGAAGCCATTGAGACGCTTGAGCGAATACCTAGCAATTATCTCAAGTTCATCCAAGGAACAAAAGGGCTGTACGAAGCTAGAATTCAATTGGGCAACAATATCTGGAGAGTGTTCTGTTTCTTCGACAATGACCGATTGGTGATATTACTAAATGGTTTTGTCAAGAAAACTCAAAAGACACCGAATCGAGAAATTAAAAAAGCTCAAGAACTTATGTTTAATTATTACGAAAGCAAAAAGGCAAAATGAAAACACGCAATTGGAACGAAATCAAAGATGAGGTTTACGGTAAAAAAGGAACCCAAAGAAGAGACGCGCTAGAGCGTGAAATGGAATCATTTAAAATCGGACTCCTGCTCAAAAAAGCCAGGGAAGAAAAACAAATGACCCAAGAACATCTTGCTGAAAAGCTGAACAAGAAGCGATCATTCATTTCCCGTATCGAAAATGACGGAAGCAACATGACCTTAAAAACGCTGTATGATATCGTGGAGAACGGATTCAATGGAAAGGTCAACATCTCGATTGATATTCGATAATCATTTTCAATCACCTCTCTCAAGAATAAAAATATCATTCACTGTTGTCTTAAAAGCCTTAGCAATCTTTAAAGCCAAGACCGTTGATGGGACGTATCGCTCAGCTTCTATGGAATTGATGGTTTGACGAGATACGCCAACTTTATCTGCGAGCTGTTGCTGCGTCCAATCCAACTTAGCCCTTTCAACTTTGAGAGTGTTTTTCATTATCGATTTCTTTTCTGCCAGTTGTACATGATCAAATAACCACACAACATACTACCTACTACTTGCTGTCCCGATAATGGTTCGATTGCATCATCAAAGAGAAGGTCGATAATCGGAGTAACAATCACAAGAAACACCGCCCAAACAAAAGTCCAAGACATAGATTTCAAACGGATCAACAAGGTCAGCTCATCTTCTACCTTGTCTCTAGACGTCACCAAAAACAACAATCCCAGAATAAAAGCATTCATCGTTAGTTCGCGCAACAATTCCTTTTGTTCGATTCCCATTGCAACATTCATCGACTTGAAAGAAATAGCAACAGCAAACGCAAGAATCATTATCCCGATTCCAATCATTTTAAAATAACCCGGAAGGAGAACCGGCTCTTTCGTGTAATTTACATTTTCCATATTGACAAGTTTGTTTTTCATAATGACAAATATACTTTACATTATTGAAATTTCAAACAATTTTTTTATCAACGCAAAGGACGCAATGGAGACGCAAAGTTCGCAGAGGCATATTCATGGATATTCGATAATTATCGCTTCGAAAAACAATTTAATATTTGTACTGATTTTTTCCGTACATTTGATGAAACACATAATCATGAGCGAAAAATCCAAAGAATATGCGCGTTTTGATGCACGACTTTCAAAAGAACAAAAGAGCTTTTTTGAAAAGGCCGCTGCATATGGAGGATACAGAAGCTTGACCGATTTTGTTATTCTTACCGTCCAGTCCAAGGCAAAAGAAATTGTGCAGGAAAAAGAACAAATTTTAGCCTCAGAAAAAGACGCTGAAATATTTTTCAATGCCATTACTAAAAGCAAGAAACCTTCCAAAACATTGAAAAATGCTTTGAAGGATTATGAAGCATTCGAATCACAATTTCTGAAATGATCGAAGCTTTAAATAGATTCCACGATCGAGATCATTTTGATTGTGGCCATCCTCAATTGAATGATTATTTCAAGCATCAAGCGGGTCAAGACATCAAGCGAAAATTAGCAGCCTGCTTTGTTCTGAGTTTTGACAATAAGAATGTTCTAGGATTCTACACCCTATCCAATGCCAGTATACCTGCCACGCTGATCCCATTACATCTCCAAAAAAAGCTTCCCCAATCATACGTTGCTCTTCCTTGTACCTTAATCGGAAGAATGGCCATAGAAAGAAAACATCAAGGCAAGGGACTGGGTAAGATTCTTTTGATGAATGCCTTGAAAAAAAGCCATGAAATTTCCCAGGAGATCGGATCATACGCCGTCATTGTGGATCCCATTGATGAAGCAGCATCGGCATTCTATTCGAAATATGATTTCATCACCTTACCCGACAGTAAAAAGATGTTTCTATCTATGACAACGTTGAAGTCGCTTTTTGAATAAACGCAAAAACAGGTTTCACCATGTCTATTGGGCAAACTAGACGATTCAACGCAATGCCCAATTCAAATCACGCAATACCTACGCTTTGATTTTCAGTGATTATTGATTATACTTGTGTTATACCTGTTCTGAATACTCCATAGTAAAAAGGCATTTATTGAACAACCCTCAGTAATGATAAAAACTGAAAACAATGCTAAGCCCAAAAACGAAAAAGAAAACAATATGTTAGATAAAATAAATAGATTTTTCGAGTCAATTCAACAAACGCCAATTGAGCTTTATAGCGAATTCGGACTGCAGCATGAACTTGCCATTTTTTTGAGAAGTAATTTTCCTGACTTGATTGTCAGACTGGAATACCCAACGCCGAGAATATTTCACCCATTACCTGATTTAATAAAAAAAGAAATTGATATTTATGTCACAACAGAAGATGGACATCGTTTTGTGATAGAATTAAAAATGCCAAAAGATGATTGCGGAACTCCACATGAAATGTATCGCGCAATTCAAGATGTAAAATTTCTTGAGCAGTTGAGACAAAATCACTTAGATGGTTGTTATGCTATTTTGTTAACGGAGCGCCAAGCTTTTTGGCAAGCCCCACAAGCCAATGCAGGTATTTATCAATTATTCAATGGACAACATGTAAATATCCAAACTATTGAAGTAGCACAATTGCCTAATTTTCTACACAAAAAAGGTGGTATCCAACTTAACAATCAATATCAAGGTATTTGGAATAACTATGTGGATGTCCACAATACAACATGGAAATATTATGTGCTTGAAATCTAAAATGAAACCAAGGCCTAACCAATAACAGCGTGTAAGCAATATTGCCTTGCCGCAGGCGCAACACAAGGCAACATCGCTTACACGCAAAACGTTAGCGGTCAGTGTAAATAACAAACAGAAAACAAAATATGAGTGATTTATTTCGAAAATATTATTTGAGTGAAGTGTTATCTAATCAAAGAAAAAACCTTTTACAACGTATTGACAAATTAGAAGTAACTGACAATACGGATATTATACAACTTGTCGAAAAAATAAAAAATGAATTCACAATATATCCAATCATAATCGGTCAACCTGAGCCGTCACAGCCAAGAGAAACAACAAGACAAATCCGAAATGATTGGGGAGAAATGTATAATCAGAACGTTGTTGAGATTACAGTAACTATACCGTTTGAAGGAGACTACAACTTATTCTATTGTATGCCTTCACAATCAACAGTGGTTTATCTCGATAAAAACGTAGTCATTGGAACATCAAACATTAAAGCAATTATCACATTGACTCAATTTGATGAGAATGCATATTTTTCAGAAGTAAACAAAATCATTGGAACAGTGAGTACAAACTTACCTAGGACACACGCTGAAATTAAACCTTGGAATGACGGACTTGAAACTTTAATTCAACAATCCATAGAAAGTAGAAAAGGCGTTGTTTCAAAAAAGTTAGACTTTATGGAAAAAATTGGATTGAAAGTAAATCCAAAATCAACAGAATATTTAGTTCCGCCAACTATTGTAAAAAAAGCAATTCCAACACCAGCGACAGAAACAAGCAAAACTGTAGCTAAAGAAAAAGTTCCAATTCTTCAACAGGAAGTTTATGCAGACATTAGGGAGGTATTGTATAATGTTGGAAAAGCAATAGAGCGAAAGCCTTCAATTTACAAAGACAAACACGAAGAAGATTTAAGAGATGTTTTTTTGCTATTCCTTGAAACAAGATATGAGGCAACTACAGGTGTTGGTGAAGCATTCAACAAAAAAGGTAAGACAGATATTCTCTTGAAATATGCTAAAGACGGAACAAATCTTTTTGTAGCAGAATGTAAATTTTGGAAAGGTCAAAAGGAATTTTTAAAGGCTATTGATCAATTATTGGGCTATTTGACTCACAGAGATTCTAAGACAGCGTTAATATTTTTTGTTAACCAAAAAGAATTGACAAATATTATAAGCACAATAAAAACCGAGATTACTCAACACAAAAATTACTTCAGCCATATTAAGGACACATACGAACATTCTATTAACTATGAATTCACTTTGCCAGACGACAGCAACAAAAAGATTCAGGTTGAAGTAATGCTTTTTCACTTTCCGACAATTTGACAACTATAACTGAAATAAAAAAACACCGAACCGCTAACAGGCGTTTGGCAAAAAAGCGGGTTCAGTACTTAATTGAAACTTTGTACTTCGTATCAAGTTCAGTTCTGGCAGACAGTTTAGTGCTTCGGAATCCGCTTCTTCGCCAAGTGCCAAAACGTTACCTGCAAGCGTGGGACGACCGACAACTCGACATCAAACCGAAAGGAAGGAAGAACGAAAATGCCAGCGCTTCGCAAAATTAAAAGAGCTGCAATCCAATCGCGCAAATCTACCAAATTGCAGCACATTTAATTTTGCCCAACCGCACCCAAAGCCCACCCACCACCCATAGTGAATAACTTCTAAGCCAACATATTTGACAAAGAAGCTATAATTGCTATTTTTGACAAAAATGTCAAGGTAAAATAATCAAGATGATGAAAGAAACATTTGGAGAGTATATTCATAAACTCAGGTCTGACAATGGTTTGACCTTAACAAAGCTTGCTGCTGCTTTAGATATTGACCAATCTACATTGTCAAAAATCGAAAATGGTAAGAGAAATGTGCCAGAGGAAATCTTACCTAAACTTTCAGCATTTTTTAATCTTGACCTTAAAAAATTAGAACACGAATATTTAAGTGAAAGAATAGCAGAATTAATATACCCACAAGAAGAAACTAAAGCCTTATTCAAAGCAGCTGAGGAAAAGGCAAAGTATTTTAGAATTATAAAAACACAACAAAGTACACTCAAGTTTTAACTATGGTAGGAGCATCATTATTTTCAAGTGCAGGCATAGCAGAAACTTACTTTGAAGAAGTAGGGATAAATATCATTGCCGCTAACGAATTGGTTCAGGAAAGAGCTGACTTATATCAGGCATTGTATCCAAATTCAAAAATGGTTGCAGGAAACATACTTGACGACAAAATTTTCAAAACTCTTGTAAAAAACACTCCTAAAAAATTAGATTTTTTAATCGCATCACCGCCTTGCCAAGGAATGAGTGTTGCAGGAAAAAATAGAAATGTTGAGCAAATGCTCAACGATGAAAGAAATTATCTTGTTTTTAAAATTATTGATTTTATAAAATTGAAATCCCCTGACTTTGTGCTTATTGAAAATGTTCCGACATTTTTTAAAATGGTTTTACCATACAAAAAGCAACATTTGAGAGTTACTGAAATTTTAAATCTTTTGTTTGGCAGAGAATACAATATTGAAGCAGATGTTTATGATGCGGCTGAATATGGTGTTGCTCAAAGAAGAACAAGAGCTATCATAAAACTATACAGAAAAGGGAAAAAATGGGGGCAGCCAATTAAATCTAAAAAGGTAATAACGGTTGAAGATAAAATTGGCTTTTTGCCTAGCATAGAAGCTGGACAAAAATCAAAAATCAAATGGCATTTTGCCCGAAAACATTCGGATAACCACATTAAGTGGATGCAACATACACCAACAGGGAAAACTGCTTTTGAAAATGATAAGTATTTTCCAGTAAAACCAAATGGAGAAAAAATTAAAAGCTATAATACAACATACAGACGAATTAAGTGGGACGAACCTGCTCCAACAATTACAATGAGAAACGATGCAATTAGTTCGCAGCTTAATGTACATCCCGGAAGAAAATTGAAAAATGGAATTTACTCAGATGCTAGAGTTTTAACACCATTAGAATTAATGTTATTGTCATCGCTTCCAAAAGATTGGAATATTCCCGACAATACGCCTGAGTTATTGATCAGGAAGTGTATTGGTGAATGTATTCCACCTTTGTTAATCAAAAATATTGTTGCTCAAATAAACAAATAAAATGACTTTAAGAATTGATAGTAAAAAATGGATATTGTACCGCCACACAAGGGATTTTGATAAGCTTTGTGTAGTTGCTGAATTCTTGAAGTCGTACACTAAAACAGGAATTTCAAAGGATGAAAAAACATTGTTAAATTCAAAGCTGCGTGAATTGGGATTATATAATGAAAGAAATCCCGACTTACCGCTTGATGCAATAAATCACAAAATCAATCAACTTTCGTATTATATGTTTGGCTACCAAGCCAAAGTTGACGGACAAGATAGATTTTTGTTTAGCCCGCTTGGAAATTTATTTTTAAAGCACGTATCTGATAAGGAAAAGGCAGCTAAAATATTTCTCACAATGCTTTGGGCCGTTCAATATCAACACCCGCACAGTGGGACAGACAACGAATTTCAACTTTATCCATTTCGTTTAATTTACAAGCTTCTTTCTGAACCAAAACTTTCAAATAAACTTTATGCTTTTGAAGTTGCTTATTCTGTTGTTTTTCTAAACGAAGCAACGAAATCAACATACAAAGAATTAGTAAATGAATTACTGGATTTACGAAAACTCACGGACAAAGAACTTGAAAAGAAATTCCAAGAAAACAAACATGCATTTGTAAACTCTGCTTATGAGTGGGACTACTACGTTTCAAGTTTGTTTGAAAGTGCAGGAGTTTTGAATAAAAAGGACGGAGTTGTTATTACCAAATTACAGCACGGCAATACAAATACATTTAGGAAAATTACACGAAACGAAGTTTCAATTCCCAATAATCTCAAAGGGCTAGTTGAGCAATTAGAAAATGAATTTTCATTTTTAGAAAAGCCTTTATTGCTAAATGACCCTGAACGCTTGAAACTTGACGTTATTAAAGAAATTTATAGTTTCTATCCTAAAACACTTTTATCTGAGATTGGCGAAGCTGTTGACAATATCAAATTTGAATTACTCAATCTCCCTAAACTTATTGAACAATACGCCAACAATAACGAAGGTGCAGAAGCATATCTTTTTGAAGATGCATTGGCAGACGGATTTAATATGTTCCACAATGTAGATGCTCAAAAAATTAGTGGAGCAGGAAACACAGATTTGGAATGTTTGTACATCACTAGGAAGAAAAAATTTACTGTTGAAGCTAAATCAACGAAAAATAAACTTTCAAGTGTAAATGCAGGAAGACTCGCAGGACACCGAGAAAAAATTGGAGGAGCATATACCATTGTTGTTACGCCTAGATACGTTCCTGCTGTACTTCAAGACATTCGCACAAGCCCAATCGTAATTATTCGTTCAAATACTTTTTCGGAATATCTGTACAACTGTATTGATAATAACGTAAGAGAAATTGATTACGAGGATTTTGACAGTATCATCATCAACAATCTCGGAAAAGACATCAGTAAAAATATTTCAGACTTGACTATTTCAAGGTTCGCAACTCAAAAATAAAACTTGCTATGATTACAATTACACGAGAAAATAATATGGAGTTAATGGCAAGGTATCCCGACAAGTATTTCGACCTTGCAATAGTTGACCCACCATATGGCATTTTGAACAAAACCAAACGTGGTGGAGACCACAAATTCAATATGGATGAATACAGTCAATGGGATGTAAAACCCAATGACGAATATTTCAATGAGTTATTTCGTGTTTCAAAAAATCAAATCATTTGGGGTGGAAATTATTTTGGACAACTTTGGCTAAGAAGTCAATACAATAAAGGCTTTATAATTTGGGACAAAAAACAACCTGAGACATTAAATAATTTTTCAATGGCAGAAATGGCCTGGTCATCATTAGACAAGCCTTCAAAAATTTTTGAATTCAGCGTTAGAAAAAACAGAAACAAAATTCACCCGACACAAAAGCCCGTTGAACTTTACGAATGGCTTTTAAAAATGTATGCTAATAAAGGAGACAAAATTTTAGATACTCATTTAGGAAGTGGAACAATTGCGATTGCCTGTTATAATGCAGGATTAAGTTTAACTGCTTGTGAAGTAAGCGAAACCTACTATTTGAAGTCATTAGAAAAAATAAAGGAAGTTGTTCCCAAAAGTGCAATTCACACCAACGACTTAGATGCATTTTCTTTGACATTTCCTGAACAAAAAACTTCCAAAAACGGACTTCATAAATTGTATAAAGAACAAGTTGAACAACTCAGGCTATTCAAAGAAAGTAGAGAAAAATATTACGCAAGTGCAAGATAATGCCATCGCATTTGGTAGCACATTTGCATTTTTTGCCGACACACAAATCAACGCTAAAAAATACAAAAGAGCTACCAAGTCAACGCACCAAAGACAACGTAAACAATGGACAATAGAGCAACGACAGACAGAACGCCAGCAGGTAACAGCGGTTTGGCAAAAGTGGCGGTTCAGTGCTTGGTAGGACAGTTTTGTGGGCATATAAACTTTAGTGCTTCGTTGAAATTTCGTGCTGAAAATCGCCACCTTCGCCAAGCCGCAAAACGTTATAGGGCATTTTAGGTCGACCCAAAACACAATAACATTTTTACGTAAATGAAACAATAAAAAATAAAAGAATATGGACAATACAACTTACGAATTTTTTATAAGACGTGCTTGGAAATGCGACCGTTTCCAAAAAGGAGCTAATACAGACACTTGGGAAAGTCTCTTGTATAAAAAATTTAATTATGAAGATGCTAAAGGAAAACCAAACGAAACAAAACTGAAAAAAGAATATGAAAACAAGTTCGCACAGGTAAAAAACTATATTGATAATGCTTATAACAATCTGCTATATCGTATGACAGCAATAAACGACAATGATGAAATTGTTAATTCTTTATTGGATTTAAAATCGGAAGCAATGAATTCTACTACGCCACAAGACTTATATGAAGTTCTTAGGCGTTCTTTTCAAGTTTTAAATGACAATAATTTATAAAAATCAAAAAAGAAAGACTTTCATATGTTTAACAAAAAGAAAGAAGCAATAAAAGTATTAAGCACCTTGTTGACCGAAGTTGAAAGTATTGCTGATGTTAAACAAGGCAATAATTGGAAATCCAAACTTAAAGACACTTTAAACCTATACTTAGGCGACAGTTCTGCTATTTCAAAAAGACTTGATGACTTGTATTTTACAAGAAAAGAGACAAGGGCATACACAAATGCAATCGGACTTTATGAAGTTCATATTTATGACGACACTTTGAAAGAAGATTTTAGAAATTTAATTCGTAATGCGATAAATTACGTTCAAGACAATGGCGTTTATAAAAACCCAGACAAGAAAAACTTCTTGCATAGTTTCGTTAATGCAGAAATAATTAGTGGAACTGCATTCGTAATTCTTCTTGTTTTCGGAATAGGTAATTATTTCGGCAAACTTGAAAAGGACAGAGAAATAATACAGACCGAAACCAAAATTAAAGATGTAGAAAAAGAAAAAGAAGCGTTGAATATTGAAAAAAATCATTTAAAGCAGACAAATGATAGTTTGCAAAAAGTGGTAACAACTCTGACTAACAAACCTTTGACAACTAACAAGCCGAAATAAAAACTAACTGACCCAATGACAACTGAAGTAAGAATAACGCCCTATAACAGCACCTTAGCGTCAGCCACTTCGTGGCCGAACGCCAAGCCGCGAAACGTTAGTGGTCATTGTAAAACGACAGATCAGAAAGAAATAAACCAATAATGAAACTGTGGAATTTGAACAAATTGACATATCAAAAATTGACGTTAGAGAAATAGAATGGCAAGGTCCATTTTCGTGGACAGGTTATGAAAATCAAAACGGACTTGACAAAATTCCAGACATTGATGGTATATATCTCTGGACATTTGAACACGATGAAGGTTATTTGGTTTATTGTGCTGGGATAACAAAATCCACTAAAAAACGATTTAGACAACATACATTAGAATATAAAAGCGGTAATTATACTGTATTTAATGTAGCCGAAGCTGAAAAAGGAAAGAGAGTTGAAATTTGGCACGGTTGGTCATACGCAAGAACTCATCGAGAAGAATTTAATGAACGTAGGGAGGAAATTTTGAGTGCTGTAGAAAATCAATTAAAATCGTTTAGAGTTTTCATTGCTCAAATGCCCGACAAACGAGAAAGAGCAAGATTTGAAGCGGCAATAATGCACAATATTTACAGTTCAGAAGAACCTTGGGCTGAGTTAGCCGACAGGGGAATGGCTTTAAGTAAAAGAAGAAAAGACGAAATACCAATCATCATTAGAAGTATGAGCAACGTAAAATTTTATGGACTACCAAAAATGTTAGAAATATAGAACCGAAAAAACAACGAACCACTAACAGCGGTTTTGCAAAAAAAGCGGGTTAAGTGGTTAATTGAACATTCTGCCTCGCATCAAATTTTGTGGTATGTTGACAATTTTGTGCTCCGAAATCCGCTTCTTCGCAAATCCACAAAACGGTAGTGGCAAGGCTAAAACGACACACCAACAATAGACAATGGCAGACGACAAAATAACAACTATAATTAAGTGCCAAAACATTGCACCAATTGAAAACTTGACAAGAGAAATCAAATCAAGCTCTTTGAAAATGGGTGTGTTTGCTAACAACGGTAGTGGTAAGACCTTTTTAAGCAGACTTTTCAGATTAACAGAAAAGCAAGACAAACTTATCTTAGACGAAAACGGCAAAAGCCCAACAGACAAGCTTTTGACATTTGGAAAAAATAATGGAACATTTTCTTTTAAAATAACAGATAAAGATGGCAATGTAAAAGACGACTTTAGTATTTCAATCACTAAAGGACAAATCCCAACTATTCCAGATACAAAATATCTTTATCACACCTTTAATCAGGATTACGTTGAACAAAATATTAAAGTTTTAGGTTACGAAAAAGACAGCGACATTCAAGGTTTCATATTAGGGAAAGTAAACATTGACTTAAAAGATGATGAGGATAATCTTGCTAAAATTGAAAAGGAAGGCAAAATATTATCTGAACAAGTTGAAAAGGAAATAAACACTTATGTGGAAGAAAACATAAGCAACATTCAAAACATCAAAAGACTTAGCGAATACGCTTATTTGAAGCCAAACGAAATTTTCCAAGGCGTTGACAAAGATTTACACGAAGTTTCTAAAAGCATTGAAGACCTTTTTGCAGACTACAACAAAATCAAATCCGTTCCTGAAAATTTAGCAGACATTGAAAATGTTAATAGAGTAAACATTGACTTTACATCATTGAACGATATCAAGGAAAATTTAAGCGAAGAATTTTCGTTGAGTTCATTAGCAGAAGATTTTAAACAGAAAATCAAAAGCAAACAGATATTTGTTGAAACTGGAATGGAATTACTGTCCGAAACAAAAGACAATACTTGCCCTTTCTGCGAACAAGAGTTACAAGAAAATGCTCTTTGCTTAATTGATAATTACACCAAATATATAAGCGATACTGAAGCTAAAACCATAAAGCAATTCAAAGGAAACATAGAATTGCTTTCAAAGATTATTGATTTTTTCAAATCAATGGAGAATGCGAATTCAAAACGCATAAACTTGTTTAATGAATATAAAACCAAATATATTCCATCAAGTGAAGATGTTGAATTAGGTTCAATAAACATTGAAGAAGCAAAAAATGCAATTCAAGTTTTCATTGACATTATTGAAGAAAAACTTAAAGATATAAGCAAAGCAACTCTTGTAGAAAATTCGATAATTGAAAATATTGAGAAACACCAAACTTTGTTAAACAGTATTATTGATTCAAACAATGAACAAATTGATATTATAAACGCAAAGAAAAATCGAATTGGCGAAGAAAATAAAACGGTTAGAAAGGAAATTTGTAAATGTGCGTACAATCATCTGATTGAAACGCACAAAACAAACATGAAAAGCATTTTTCAGTTAAGAGAAAAATGGAAAACACTTGATACAGAAATTAAAAAGAAGAAGGAGCAACAAAAAGTAAGTAAAAAAGACAAAGTTGCATCAACAATTAAATCAGTTTTAAATTACTTTTTCTCATACAAATACACACTTGACGAGGAATCTTTCAGGCTTATTTTTTACGAAAATGCTCTGGAAAAAGACCAAGCGAAAGATGTTTTAAGTGAAGGAGAAAAGAACATCGTTGCATTTGCATACTATATTGGCGACACACACTTGAAAGTGGAAAGTGAAGACGATTACGAAAAATTATTTTTTATAATTGATGACCCAATTTCAAGCATGGACTTTACGCACGTTTACACTTTATGCGGAGTAATTCGTGACATTTCAAAAATCATTGACAATCTTAAACGTGAAAGACTAATAATCTTTACACACAACAATGATTTTATGCGTGTTTTGGCAGCGAATAACATAGTTGACAAAAAATTGCTTTTGAAAAAAGGTGAATTGAAAGACTTCAACAATAATTTGACAGTTCCTTATATCAATCACTTAATGGACGTTTACAACATTGCAAGAAAAGGCGAGGTTGCAAATCACACGACAGCAAATTCAATAAGGCATATTATTGAAACTTTGACGAAGTTTCAAAACGTTGACATCTCAAAGGATGGAATTGCTGAATACATAAAAAAGAACATTCCTAACGACACAAAATCATATACATTAATCAATGACCTTTCACACGGAGGTTGGAGAAGCGAACAATCTCCTATAACAGAAGACGACTACAAAGAGGTATGCGAAACAATTATAAAGCACATCGAAGATGACTTTAAAGGACAAATTGAATACTGTGAAAAATTTAATGCTAACTAAAAGCCCAGCCACTAACAGCATCTACCCAAAAGTGGCGACTCATTGGTTAAATCAGGCTTTGTGCTTCTATCAAAGTTTGTGCTTAGTTGACAGTGAAGTGCTTCGAAATCGCCACCTTCGGGTAGCTGCAAACCGTTAGTGGCAAGGCTATGACGACACAAGCCGACAGACAAAATCGGGTTCTTTTTGGCATTCTGTATTTAAGTAGTTGCTTAAATAAACAAATTGACTATCTTTGTGCTATGGACAACATTTCTTGTA
>JACCDM010849960.1_pt1 | contig 13785 bp, 13 predicted proteins | sample 7445851 | NCBI WGS metagenome assembly JACCDM01 (sample SAMN15323438, study PRJNA562643) | freshwater metagenome | isolation source: river surface water | place: USA:Blue River Watershed | collected 2017-08-16
ACGTTGGCGGTTTACTCTCTGTTGCACTTGCTCGCGGATTGCTCCGGGTGGGTATTACCCACCGCTTTGCTCTGTGGAGTCCGGACTTTCCTCGGTGATTTCTCAACGCGGTGATCCGGGCGACTCATTTCAAAGTGTATTCCCTACAATTAGATCTATGAAATTACGCTTGCTAATCATTAGCTCGCTAATACTTCTGAGCGCGTGCGGTAACGCTGATCCTGCACCTACTCCTACACCCACTCCAACTCAATCAATCTCTGACCGCGCTGTACCTGCAAGTTGTGAAATCCCCGATGTCATCTCTGCCTTTGCATTGGTGATACCTCCAGCGCAGTACATTCCTACTGAGTGGAAACCGGCTGAAGGCACAGATTTGTATGAGGCAGTTAATGCAGGTGGCATTGCATGTTCTTATGGTGATCAAGATGCCGAAGTGGGTGGGACAGTCATCTGGGCAATGAATAAAAATGATTTATGGAAAGCTCGCACTTTAGAGTGGGAGAAAGAAGGAATGGTAAGGGTAGAAATTCCAAGTATTGATGAGATGGATGCTTATCGATTACCTGATGGTGCGACTTCTGCTGATGGAATGCCAGCTTGGAAAGTTAACTTACTAATACACGGAGTTTGGATTCAATTAGGAGCAGCATTCATTCAGTCTTGGGATGAAGCAACTCCAATAATTCGAGCCGCAATTAATGCAACCCGAAATCAATAATTACTCTGGAAAGTGACAAGCAACTGCGTGATCGACGCTCTGATTCATCGAAAAGCTCTATCTGTAGGTGTGTGCGCTCCAATTTGGACCAAGTTCCTCTAAATCAGAATTTACAGTTCCAATCAACAAATCAGCATCGATAATTTTCTTCTTTTTTAAATCTGCAATTACCAAGTTATAACCGCCCTTTGGAACTAGATAATCACCGCTCACCAAGAATAAATAGCGCTTGCCATTTTCATATGGAAACGGATCTGAGTTATCCCATTGATCATTGTTAAAGAAGAGTGAACTTGATTTTCTTCCTTCAACATTACCAATCATAATTGCATCGTGTCTCGAATCCTGAACGCGAGTGTAAAGAAATTCTTTATCGTTTAAAGTAATTGGATAATATGAACTCAAACCAGGACCCGAATACATTTTTATCTCTTCATTGTTTTTATTTAGGAAAATGTCGCCAGATCTTTCAAAAAGAAAATCTCTACCATTCGGCATAAAATATGGCATTGATCCAGCTTGGAAATATTTAATTTTTTTATCAAATCTGGTGATTGCTACAATTCCATCTTCTTTATAAATTATTTCCAAATTTTTCGGTGAGAATTTTGGGTCTTCGTCTCGCTTGCCATTTGGGCCGGTCAGGTTTATTGGTTGCTCCCAAAACTCACCATTCCAGTGCGTAACGAAAACATCCCAATCTTCAACATCCGTTTGGCTGGCCATGAAAGTTATGTACTTTCCGTCTGCTGAGAATGAGCCATTTATGGCATGTTTAATCTCTGGCCAATTCTTACTTAGATTGGTTTTCGACTGGCTAGGCAGATCAACAAGATATAACTGACCATCCCAACTTTCATAACTGCTGTAGTTATGAAAAAGCAGCGAACCATTAAGTTTCGGCTGCGCGCTGCTGCATGAAGTAATCAGTGCACAAGTAAATAAGGTGCCCAGGGAAACAGACAGAAGCCTAAAAAGGTAGCGATTTTTTGATTTATAACGAATTGGAATCACCCCCGCGCCGCTATTGACCTACTACTTACGTTGTGTAAGGGTACCTTACACAAATCGGAAGGAGCCCTAACAGAGCAGTTAGGCCCCACCCTTTCGAAGAATGCGACAAGGAGTAATCAATGATGAAAAAGCGATTGTTCGCTGCATTTACTGCAGTTGCGATGGTTGCAGGCACATTCGTTGGCGCTTCATCTGCATCTGCTGCAGACCGAACCGTGACAGTGTGGTCACCATATAAAGGTGGCAATTTAAAACTTTGGGATGCGGCGCTTAGCCGTATCGAAAAGGCAAACCCTGGACTTAAAATTAATTCTGTTGGATCCGTTGATATGGCTAAATCATTAGCAGCGATCAATGCCGGTAATGGCCCAGATATTTCAGTTGCAAATGGTGCCGGAAATTTGGGTTGGTTCTGCGGAACAGGCGCTTGGCAGAAACTAAATACATATGTGGCGGGTGCAAATGGCATTAACATGAAGGGAACTTTTACTCCTTCAGCCGTTAATTACACAATTTCTTCAAACAATCGTTGTGGCCTTCCAGCTGTTGGTAGTGAAACATTTGGTTTCTACTACAACAAAGATTTACTAAAAGCTGCCGGCTACGACAAGGCACCTCGCACTACAAAAGAATTACTTGATATGTCAATCAAGTTAACTAAATTCAATTCAGATGGTTCAATTAAAGTTGCAGGATTTGTTCCTTGGGCTGGTTACTATGGTTTTGAAATGGATGCTATGTGGCTTGGACTTATGTTCGGAGCTAAGTGGTATGGCGGAGCTGGTCAACCAGCATTCGCAACTGATGCTAAATGGGCAAAAGCTTTTAACTGGCAGAAAGATTTCATCGCAAAGGTTTACGGTGGTGGAGATTTCAAGAAAGGTAGCCAGCTGCTAACCAAGTTCGTTGCAGCTCGTGGTGACGAATGGGGCGCGGGCCACGACTTCGTCTCTGGCCGTGTCGCAATGAAGTTGGATGCCGATTGGATGGCTCCAATGTTCTGCGATCCTGACGGTTGGGCACTAAATCCTTGCACCAAGCCAGCTGTTAATTTTGGTACTGCAGCATTTCCAGTTGATGCCTCAATATTGTCAACAAACTATGGCTCTGGCTTAGTTGGTGGTCAAGTAATGGGCATTTCTAAGGGCTCAAAGAACGTGAAAGATGCATGGATCGTTCTAAAGGGTCTCGCTACAGATGTAACACTTTCAATCGAGTTCGCAAATGCAAATGGTTCTGTTCCAGTGCTAAATGCAGCGCTCAAATCTGGAAAGATTACTTATCCAGCGATTTACCAGACCTTCTATGACATTGCAGCAAATCCAAAGTCTGGTTATCACATTTTGAAGAACACTGGTGAGCACTTAGAAGATGTGGAAATTTATAAGTTCATGTCTGCTTGGCAAGCTGGAGCAGTTTCTGATCTAAAGTCAGGACTTGCAAATGTTGCTGAAAATGTTTCAAATATCCTAAGTAGAAACTATTAATTAGTGTCACTCTTGAGTCGCAACAAGTCAGCCGTTCCCATAACTGGGGCGGCTGACTTGTCGTCTCAAAAAACTCGCAAACTAAAAACTCCGTGGATTTTTATCGGTATCTGTATCTCTCCTTGGGTTTTGGGTTTTCTTTTCTTTACCGCATATCCAATGGCTACATCCCTTTATCAATCATTTACTAAGTTCAACTTGATTGAGACACCTGAATGGGTTGGTCTAGATAATTACAAACGAATGTTTGCCGATGATTATGACTTTTGGAAAGCGCTAAGAAATACCATCTGGATTTCCGCAGTTAGCATTCCACTTCGAATTGCTTTTGCACTTTTCACCGCTTGGGTTCTCACCAAACCTCAGAGGGGATCCAAGATTTATCGCACAATATTCTTTTTACCAGCAATGGTTCCAACCGTTGCAGCAACAATGTCTTTCACTTATATTTTCAATCCCGCAATTGGACCAATTAATAAATTCTTAGAGTTCTTTGGTATTGAAAATCCTCCAATGTGGTTTATCGACCCACAGTGGTCAAAATGGGCACTGATTCTCCTTGGTCTTTGGGGTATTGGTGACACCATGATTATCTATCTAGCTGGCTTGTTGGATGTACCTAAATCGCTATATGAAGCGGCTGCGTTAGAGGGCGCAAACTCATGGCAACAATTTAGATACGTAACTTTGCCAATGATGACTCCAGTAATTTTCTTCTCGGCTGTTACTGGAATTATCGGAAGTTTCCAATACTTCACTCAAGCTTATGTAGCAGCTGGACAGGTAAATGACTACTCGCACTCTATGTATTTCTATGCAACTCATATTTACCACTCAGCATTTCGTGCCTATGAAATGGGATATGCATCAGCACTTGCATGGGTGCTGTTGGTCTTCACGCTTATTTGCACATTAATCATGCTGCAAACCCAGAAACGTTGGGTTCATTATCCGAATGGATCACTCTTTAAATGAGCATATACACCGAGGAGCAATGGGCTCGAATTAATGAAGATGCAGCAAAGATGCGCTTCAAAGCTCGACGTCGTAAGTTTCTAGAGATGGTGGCAAACCATTCTCTACTAATTGCGATGTCTGCCATATTTATTATGCCGCTATATTTAATAGTCGTAATCTCGTTAATGACATACCGCCAAGCTTCATTACGAGAACTCTGGCCAAGGCCGTTTATTTGGAGTAACTACGTCGAAGTATTTCAAGCAGTTCCATTTATGCAGTGGACTCTAAATACGCTCTTTGTTGCAACCTTAACAATGATCGGAACCGTACTTTCTTCTGTACCGCCGGCATATGCACTCTCTAGACTTCAATGGAAAGGTCGCAACACCACATTCATAGTCATTTTGGCAACCATGATGTTACCTGGACAAGTAACCATGATTCCGGTGTATGTAATTTTTGCGAAATTAAATTGGATTCCCGGATTTCTGCCATTGATTGTGCCGGCTTTCTTCTCTAGCGCATTCTCAATCTTCCTGCTAAGACAATTTTTCGCAACCATTCCTGATGAAATCTCTGATGCTGCACGTATTGACGGTTGCAATGAATTTCAATTAATGGTCAGAATCGTGATTCCTCTAGCAAAACCAGCGATTTCTGCAATTGCGTTATTTGCATTCTTAGGTGCGTGGAATGATTTCTTTGGCCCGCTTCTATATTTGGTAGAGAATCCAGACTTATGGACTTTAGGTATTGGACTAACCCAATTCGAAAGCCTCCACCACGTTGATCGGAATATGCTGATGACCGCTTCTGCCCTATTTATGTTGCCGGTGATTGTGATTTTCTTCTTCAGCCAAAAAGTCTTTCTAGAAGGTGTGACTCTGACTGGAGTGAAAGGTTGAAATTACAGACTCCAGCAGTTCCCTCATTAGTTCGTGAAATAAATGAGAGACGAACCGTTGATTTACTAAGAAGCAGCGGTGCGCTTCATGCCGCAGAGATTGCGAGATTAATCGGACTCTCTCGTCCAACAACGGCAGATATTCTGCGCGGATTAGTGGAGCATGGTTTAGTTCAAGAATATTTGCCAGGCGAAGAAGACTCCAAGAGGGCAAGATCAGTTTTTGAAGCAATTAGCGATGTGAAAATTTCACTTGGAATTGATATTGGATCAAGATTTATTCGCGCTTCAATTGGTGATTTAAATGGAAATGTACGTTCGACAATATCAGTTCCGGTTAAGTCAACTACTCTTAAATCTCTCATCGATTACATAAAGCAAGCTGTAGATGGAGCCCTAAAAGATGCAGGATACAAATTACGAGATGTAGTAACAATCTGCGTGGGCACTCCAGGCGTTGTCAATCAACAGACCGGAATCGTGTCTATTGCCGGAACTATCTCATCTCTTGATGGAGTTAACTTAGTTGACCTGATTAAAAAAGAATTTGGAATAAAGCCAACCGTTGAAAATGACATTAACGTTTTAACTGTCGCGGAGCAGATTGCCGGACACGGAAAAGGTGTTTCAAATTTCTGCGTGCTATCTGTGGGATCTGGTCTAGGTAGTGGTTTGGTGCTAAACGGAAAGTTACACCGTGGACATCATGGTGCGGCCGGTGAAGTGTTCTATGTTCCTTTCGGCGACCCACATGATAAACACAGATCAGATACCAACCCTTCAGGTGATCGCATCGCAGAAATTGCTCGAAATCTAGCCAAGAAATACAAGAGCAGCATGCTCTCTGAGCCTTATTCAACAATTGATATTTTGCAGGCAGCCAAAGCTGGAGACCCGCTTGGTAAGGCAGTTATTCATCAGGAAGCCGAACGAATCGCACTTTATATTTCCGCAGTATCTGCAATTACCGATGTCGAATTAATAGTTCTATCTGGCGGCATTGGACGCCAAGCGGATTTTTTTATTGCTCCAATAAAGAAATTAGTTTCTGAGATTCTGCCATTTCCACCACACATTGAAGTTTCAAAATTGGGCGATAACGGTATTTTGATAGGTACATTGCAAATTGCCACTGAAGAAGCGCAAGAAAGAGTCTTCAAATCGGCTATGTTGCCAGCTGAATTAGGGCAGGCCAAGTGAAATTAGCAGTAATTGGTGGCGGTTCAACTTATACCCCCGAACTAATTGATGGCATTATCAAAAGAAATTCTCGTTTGCCCATCACACATATTCATTTATTGGACATTACTTTAAATAGATTAGAAATTGTTGCAGCTTTCGCTTCACGTATGGTTAAAGCAGCTGGAATCGAGATCGTAATTACTTACGGAACAGATCTAGATGAAGCGATTACTGGGGCAGATTTTGTCGTTAGCCAATTTAGAGTAGGTACCCAAAAAGCTCGTCATAAAGATGAACTTCTAGGACGCAAATATGATTTAGTTGGACAAGAGACAGTGGGAGTTGGGGGCTTCGCAAAAGCGCTTCGAACCATTCCAGTTGCTATGACTTTGGCTCAGAGAGTCCAAGAGCTATCGCCTAACGCAACTTTTTTAAATTTCACAAATCCAGCTGGGCTAATAACCCAGTGTTTGATCTCTAATTTTCCAAATTTAAACATTATTGGATTATGTAATGTCCCTTGGAATACAAGGATTGAAATTGCTAATGCAATGGGCAGTGACTTTAAAAAAGTTGAATTCGATTATGTAGGACTAAACCATCTCTCGTGGGTCCGAGGCGTAAAAATAGAGGGATCGGATGTAAGTGCCGCAGCAATAAAGGCTTTCCGAGGACTCACCATTGATAAAGCTAAGCCGGGAGATTCACCAGCTTGGACACAAGGCGATATTGATACTTTAGCTGCAATTCCGAACTACTACTTGCTCTATTACTACCAAACTCAGAGCTGGATTAATTATCAAAGAACACATGACACCAGAGCCTCAGAAGTTATCAAAATTGAAGAAGAGCTAATTGAGAAATTTAGTAACACCGAATTAGTAGCAAAGCCTGAAGAGTTAATGAAACGAGGTGGTGCGTACTACTCTGATTCTGCTGCGGAATTAATGGCTGACATTCATAATGATTCAGGTACTACTCACATCGTAAATACTCTTAACCAGGGAGCTATTCCAGGTATTGCATACGATTCTGTAATCGAAATTCCTGCAAAAATTTCTAAAAATGGTGCCTTAGCTATTTCAACAACTTCATTAAGGCCAGATATTGATGCTTTAGTTAGAAGTGTCAAGGATTTTGAACTACTAACTATTGATGCCGCCTTAACTGGTAACGAAGAGAGCGCTATTAGAGCTTTGATTTCCAATCCTATTGGGCCTGATTTAAGTGTGGCAAAAGATTTATGGCAGGACTTAAAGAAAGAGAATGCCGGAATGATTGGATTATTCAATTGAAAAAGATAGTTCTAGGAGTCGATGGGGGCGGAACCAAAACTGATGCAGTTATTGCAGATCAGGACGGGAAAATTCTGGCAAGCGCATCCAATGGTGGTGCTAACTGGGAAAGAATGGGAATCGAAAAGGCTCTTAATAGTTTGGAAGAACTCGTAAATACAGTTGCAATTCAGGCTGCAATTAAAACTTCGGAAATTGATAGCGCTACTTTTGCCATAGCTGGCGTAGATTGGCCAGACGATGTAAAACTCTACTTACCTATCGCAGCCAGACTTGGTATCAAGAAGATAAAAATTATTAATGATTCCTTTGCCGCTTTATATGCTGGCTCTGATTCTCTTGAAGGAATTGTCACCATAGCCGGAACCGGCGGTAAAACTGCCGGTATTTACCGGGGAAAAATGGCTCAATCCATGGGCATGGAGCTTGGTGAAGGTGGTGGTGCAGGTCAACTAGTTGGTCTCGCGCTTGAGTATATGGCTATGCAATTTCATCACACAGCCGCAAATTCAGCCCTTTATGAAGTAATTCCTAAGATCATGGGTAAGCAGCCAGGAACAGAATTCTTCGAAGCGGTGGCTAGAAATGGTCTTCGACTAAACGAGTCTTTGGCTCCAGAGATCTTCAAGTTAGCAGATCTTGGCGACGAGGGAGCTTTATATGCCATTAAAAAGACAGCGATTCAGCATGCCAAAGATGTCTGCGGTATTGCTGCTCAACTAAATATTAAGGATGAACCAATCACAGTAGTTCGCGCAGGCGGGCTTCATACAGCTGGAAATAAATTCTTTGATCAGGAATTTGAAAGTTTAGTTCTGGAATCTTTACCAAATGCAAAACTTATAGTTTTGGATGAAGCTCCTGTTAAAGGTGCAGTTCTAAGTGCGATTGGAGAATTAAGTGCTTAATAACATTATTTCTGCATTTCAACCACGATTTGCAAATCAAAAAGTAACTATAGAAACTGAACTTGGATCGGTTGACGGTGCCGAAGGATTTAAAATTGAGGCTCGCAAGAATAATGACCAATTGATTGCCAAAATAATTTATCAAGATGTAAATGCTGTTCGTTATGCCCTAAATCGAATTCTTGACTTTGCTAACAGCTCTGAAGACTTTCTCAAATTAAGTGAGGCTCCAGAATTTCCCGTCCGAGGAGTGGTAGAGGGCTTTTATGGAAAACCTTGGGATCACCAACAACGTATCAAAGCAATCCAGAAATTTGGTGATTTTAACTTTAATACTTATTTCATCGCTCCCAAGGATGTTGCTTGGCAAAGATTTAATTGGCGAAAACCATTTAATCAGGAATTTATAAACTCCATGAAGGAGTTAATTGATGAAGGCATCAAAAATGCCATCTCAGTAACTGCGTGTGTTTCCCCTGGCTTATCAGTTAAGTACTCGGATATTGAAGATGTAAAAGCGGTAATAATCAGGTTTAAGCAGCTTCATGAAGTCGGAGCGCGCCACTTCTCTCTACTCTGGGATGACATTGCCTGGGAGCTCCAACACCAAGAAGATATTGATCGATTTGCCAGTATTGCAGCGGCACAAGCATGGTTTACAAACCAAGTTTGGGATGCGATGTTGGAAATTGATAATCGAATTCAAATGACTGTATGCCCAATGCAATATTGCGGTCGTGGAAATGAACCCTATCTATTAGAGCTTGGCACTTTACTCTCTCCTCGGATTAATTTGATGTGGACTGGCCGCGATATTTGTTCTGGGTATCTAGATATCGCAGATGCAGTAATTTTCCAACGCACGACTTTGCGACCTCCTCTTTATTGGGACAATTTCCCTGTCAATGATGGAAGCATGCAAAAGAATTTATATATCGGTCCAATCCGGAATCGTGAAGTTGGATTGCATAAGTACTCTTCTGGGTTACTTGCAAATCCGATGTTGCAATTTGAGATGTCTCTATTTCCTCTAAAGACTATCGGTGATTATCTCTGGAACAGCGAGAACTACAATCCAGAAATTTCTTGGGAAGATGGCGTAAATAAGCTGCTGCTGGAACAAAAGAGCCGCAATGCCCTAAGAGCATTTATGCGTTGCAGTATGGGATCAAACGTCGGCGGAGATCCAGCTCCTGACTTAAGACAGATTTTTAGAAAAGGTGTGACTGATTGGCGTGCCGGCAAGTTAAAAGAGGCAGCGCAAGTTTTTGTTGATGAAGCTAATTTCATGGTGGAAAATGCAAAATTTCTCCAAGGCAATGATTTTGCTTATCCGGATATTCAAAAAGAAATTGATCCGTGGATTGAGAAATATCTACTGGGTGCTGAAACTCTTCAAGTATTGGGTAATGCACTTCTTAAATGCACCTTCAATACTGATGAACATCGAATTGAAGGTAATCAAGGAGTCATCAATGAGCTTGAGGCAGCGATCTATAAATATTTAGGATCCAGAAAGAATCTGTTTGGCGACCAAATTGATGGACCTATTAACGAATTAATCGCGGAATTAGGAGCCTAAAACGCTACTAATCCAGAGCTTTGCCATCTCTTGATGACCATGTTGAGTTGGATGAATCCCATCTTCCGCTAACGCAGCAATCCCTTCGGTCGCTGCCAATTCGGTGAACATCTGATCGAATCTAACGAGTTTGGCGCGGTACTTATTAGCCAGTTTATGAATTGCAGCAATTTTAGGATCCAAATCCTCGCGCCAGGCGTGCATCTCTGGATTAACGTGCAGCAAGAAAGGCTCACATAGAACTAAATCCAATTCAAAGCGGTCCAGAGTTGATGAAATTAGACGGTCATATCGAGCAGTGAAATCTTTAATATCGGTTGGGTCGTTATCGTCGTATCTACGCCAAGTATCATTAATCCCGATATTTATAGTCAATCGAGTAGGACTATTTGCTATGACATCTCTTTCCCAGCGCTGATCCAAATCAATCAATCTATGACCGCTGGTTCCGACATTGACTATATTTGTAAGTTTCCCTGATTTAGCAATTTCGTTTACCCAGCCGTGTCCATAAGGAGGAATTGCAAGGCGATCGCAATCAGTGACGCTATCTCCAATAAATACATTTCTCATATTGTCATCGTTACCTTTGATAGACCAATAGGTGCATCTGGATTCAGACCATTTGCTACGGATAGATTTAATGCTAATTCCTGCAAAATAATGGCATCTACTATTGAAGAAGTGATTTCATCTTCACAGCAAGAGCCACCTAAATTAAATTCACCGTCAACAATTTCAGCACCTTTGCCAATCCAATAAATTTTCTTTGTAATCTTTCTGATCTTTTCGACAGCCTCTCCCATTGAATTTGCTGGCATACAACAAGGAGCTAAAAGAATGACTTGTGAATCTTTTTCTAGTGCCGAAATAGGTCCGTGTTGATAATCAGCAGTAGACATTCCATGCACATTAACTTTGCAAGTCTCTTGAATTTTCAAAGCTGCTTCCTTGGCATTCGGATAGGCAAACCCCCTTCCTAAAACCACTAATTGGTGGCCTAAATCAATGGTTTGAGCGATCTCCGCGATTTCTCCGCGAGCTGCGATTACCGCATGCGCCTGCGGTACCAACTTCTGGATGTGAGCTGTTTTGCCTGCCCATTTCATTACCAAAAGATAAGAAATCAACAATTGTGCTGAATAGGACTTAGTTGCGGCAACCGCGAGCTCAGGCCCTGCTTGTAATGAAATATGGAAATCAGCATTTGTAGCAAGTGGTGAAGTCTCATCATTTGTCATGGAAACAAGTTTTGCGCCTGCATGTTTAGCCGCTTTGGCAAACTCTACGAGATCTGTGGACTTACCACTTTGGCTAATGGCAACAACTAGCGTGTTTTCATACTTCAATTTTGAATTGTAAATTGAGACCGATGATGGAGATGTTAGTCCACATGGCAATCCCAATTGAGTTTCGACTAAGTATTTAAGAAAATGAGCGGCGTTATCAGAGGTACCTCTGGCTAAGATCAAAATTGATTTTATCTTGGCGCTATCAAGTAAAACTTCTAATTCCTTGGTAAACAAATCAGTTGAAATAAGTTTGGCAAAAATATTAGGCGTCTCTGATATCTCTGAAACCATTATTTTGCCGTGTTTACTCATGTTCATATTCTATTACACAATGTAAAGTGTGCATATGGAAATAGCCGCAAAGTATGCATTTATTGATGGGCTATTTACGCAAGGTGATGATAAATCGGAATATGATTTTATTGTCCCAGGTTTTATTGACTTACATTGCCATGGCGGTGGTGGCAAATATTTTTCTGAAGATTTTCTCACTGCCGCTAAAACGCATCATGATGCAGGAACTAGAGTTCAAATAGCAAGTTTAGTCACTCAAGAAGTGAGCACTCTAAAATCTCAAATCGAATATTTAAAAGATTCCGATATTTTCGGAATTCATTTAGAGGGTCCATATCTCTCAAATAAATATTGCGGTGCGCATGATCCAAGCCTCCTTAAAAGTCCCACTTTGAGTGAAGTTAAAGAACTTTTGGCTATCGGAGCAGGTTCAATAAAGATAATGACCATAGCGCCCGAACTACCCGGCGCCATTGAAGTTATCAAATACTTGAGCGAACAAGGTGTCATTGTTGCTATTGGACATAGTGCCGCTAATTATCAAGATGCAAATAATGCTATTACGGCAGGCGCAAAATTAGTAACTCATTTCAACAATGCAATGGCAAAGCTTGGTGAAAAGAATTCCTTATCTGAAGCTGCAATAGATTCTGAAATCTATTTGGAACTTATCCAAGATGGTCACCACGTATCGAAAAATGATTCACTTTCAATACTAAGTAAGGCTTCATCACGAATTGTTGCGGTAACCGATGCAATGTCTGCGGCAGGATGTCCTGATGGCCAATATCAAATTGGTAATCTTCCAGTTACGGTTGAAAATAAAGTTGCAAGATTGTCCGGAACTAATACATTAGCCGGTAGCACTTTGACCATGTTAGATTCATTTCTAAATTTCAATAGGCTAGTTGGTTTCGAGCAAGCGGTTCGCTACACATCGCTCAATCCAGCCAAATTGTTAAATATAAATCCTTATGATGGATATATAGCGATCAAAGGCAGAGAGGTGACTTTTTTATGATTGCTGTTGATCTCGGTCAGTCTGGCTGCAGGATAAGCATTGAAGGAAAAATCCATTCAACTAACCGCGGGAAACACGCTGGCGAATCGGTCCTACGTTCTTTAGAGGTGAATTTCGGCCAATTCAATGCACAATCTGAATTAGTTGCATTGAGCTTAACTGGTCTATTTGGAGTTGTTGGAGATGCCAAGCCCTATCTAGAGTTATGTAATAAATTTTTTGGCGCAAAAGAAGTAGCTGTAATTGATGATGGTTTGGCAAGTTTGGCTGGTGCCTTGGCAGGCACTCCCGGAGTTGCTTTAACCATTGGAGGCGGCGTGGTGGCTGTTGGCGGAAATGGTTCTCAGCTCTCTCATTCCGATGGCCTTGGAAGCCATTTTGGTGATGAAGGTGGAGGCTTTTGGTTGGGTTCGCGAGGGCTAACTAAGGCTCTAGCGACCAGAGATGAACGTGATAATAATTTAAAACTTCTCACTTTCTTCGAATCAGAGATAAATGAATTTGATGCACTCGAATCTAAAAATGGAACTGCTGCAACATCTCTTGCCATTTCTTGTGCTAAGAAAGTTTTAGAAATTGAAGATGAAACTATGGCTGAGATTCGAAGTGAGGGTGCCAAGAGGTTAGCTAAAACAGTGGTCTCTGCTTGGAAGAAAGTTGGTAGCGTCGATGATGGATTCAAATTGACTATTTCTGGCGGGCTTTCAAAAAATGAAAACTATAGAAATTTAATTTTTGCCGAGACTAAAGCTTTGGCTGAGAATGCAGATTTAATTACTGCTGCTGGAGACAACTTAGATGGCGCTATCTGGATTGCTAATAACTTAAAAGCCGATATTCAGCCAATGCTTGGTTGGGCCAGATACTAAGCTTTTTTCCCATTACGAGTTGCGGCCAGACTTGTAACTGCAGTGACTGTCAAAATACCAACGATTGTCAGCAAGCTAGCTTCAATAGAGATCTCCATTAAGTGCATACCTGCAATTTCGTGGATTCCAACTTGATGGAAACCTTCAATAAACAGCTTAATTCCAATGAATCCAAGTACAACCGAGAGACCTTTTGATAAGTAAATCAATCTCTCTAATAACTCTTCAAGCAAGAAGTAAAGCTGACGTAGACCCA